>Ga0116229_10013300_pt1 | contig 11666 bp, 9 predicted proteins | sample S1TSphgellanicum_3_FD_87313 | JGI IMG/M metagenome (GOLD analysis project Ga0116229, IMG submission 87313) | Host-associated microbial communities from peat moss isolated from Minnesota, USA - S1T2_Fc - Sphagnum magellanicum MG | ecosystem: Host-associated > Plants > Peat moss > Unclassified... | reverse complement strand
TGTATTAATGGCCCAACCTGCAGAAGATGGAACCGGCCATCTTTCTGACAACAGTATCAAAGCTGTGATCCAGGTGAACAACAAAAACCATGTCCACCCCACCTCTTGTTGAATCACATTAGATCAAGCTTTGACACCTAAAACAGTTGGAATTTTGAGCCTCTTCTTTCAAGTTTGTTCGTTTACCTTGTTAATCAATTTGGAATTAGTTAATGAAGATGTTGTTGGTTCTGTTATTTTGATTGTAGGATATACTTGTTGGCGGGACAGATACATCATCAAACACACTTGAATGGGCAATGGCAGAGCTTGTACGCCATCCCCATTGTGCGAAGAAATTACAAGCAGAACTCGATGAAGTTGTTGGGAGGGAAAGGATTGTGACCGAGAGTGACATTCCTAACCTTCCATATCTAAATGCTGTGCTGAAAGAGGCCCTTCGCCTATATCCAGCAGTCCCTCTAAGTGTTACACATGTGGCACTTGAAGACACTACAGTAGGAGGTTTTGACTTTGTTGCAGGTACACGATTGTCTGTCAACATCTATGCCATCCACAGAGACCCAAAGTGGTGGGAAAGGCCTTTGGAATTCGACCCAGAAAGATTCATCAAAAACCCGGAAATCAATCCATTAGGAAGCCATTTCCAATTCATACCATTTGGAACAGGTAGGAGGCAATGCCCGGGGTTGATGTTAGGCCTTTTATTTGTGCAAATTGGTTTAGCTCGCCTCATGCAAAGTTTTGATTTTGCTTTGCCTAATGGCCAAGTCCCAACCACCTTGGACATGACTGAAAAGTTTGGAGGTACTATGCCTCGTCAAAATCCTTTGCAGGTTGTTTGCAAGCCTCGGTTGCCCAAGTCTTTGTATAAGGGTAGCTAGTTAACTCCAGTAGTATCTAAGGCCCGGCCACCTTGGACATGCCTGAAAAGTTTGGAGCTACTATGCCTCATCAAAATCCTTTGCAGGTTGTTTGCAAGTCTCAGTTGCCCAAGTCTTTGTATAATGGTAGCTAGTTAACTCCAGTAGTACCTTTTCTAGTTCAGCACTTCAGTGCTGAATAATTATTTTACTTTTCAAAATCCTGTAAAAATAGATAATTTATCAGATTTCAGCGATAAATATAGGCAACTTCTTTGGTAAATTTTCTAGACTTTAAACCTCTAACATAATGAGACCTTTTACAACATTTTGTGCTGCTCTTTTTCTTTTTTGCAAAAATGGGGAAACATAATGTTCCACCAATGTAAGGTCTGCAAAAAACATTCATGAACTTTGAAGGCTTACCTTGATAAATGAAAGAGTTTTGCCATAGTATTACTCATGCTCCTCCATTACACCTCCTGCCATTGCAACTATTCCATAACACATATCACCATTACAACTTGCCCAATCTAAACATTCAAAATTAAACTTATCAAGGTACAAAAACTAAATTTAATCCTATTATAATGCTAAACCTCAAATCAATATTGATGAATAATACTTTGCTGTTAAGCTTTCACTAGTGTGTGGCAACACGAACCACATTTGGGGGAGTGAAGTGTCAATGGAAACCCATCACAAATCATATTTCCAGCATCCAACAAAAGGGGTGGGTCATGAAGACAACACATGATGAGGAGCATCAATTGATAATATGGTTATTCTATCCATTTTCATTCTCACATTATGACAATTTTTTCAAGTCCTATGATTCAAAATCCTTACCATTTAATATGCATTATTTTGGTCACGCATGGTGAAAACATTGATCTTAATCAACACCACCCACAACACTAACCAAAATGGTTGTTTGTGTTTTTTCCTTTAGAATTTCTAGAATTTTTGTGATATAGAAATTTTGGTGATTTTTCCCAAATTTATACAAGTTACACTAAAAGAACAAAAACATTCAATATTTTCTCAAATTTTTTTCCAAAAAATAAAATAATAAAAATTTGTTGGTTGAAAAACCATTTTTCATTTCCATGGATTTTATTTTATTTTAGTTTTATGATGTTGAGTGAATGAAATAATCCGTAACAAGATGGCACCACCTTTCTATCCAAAAGTTTTAAAATTTAAGCAACTTTCTATATTTTTGATAACTTAAATCAAATTTTGAAAAAAAATATAAATACATTGTTTTTTCAATAAAGATCCAACAACCTCAATTTTTTCATTTTTTCATGTTTTTTTTTTCTTCTTTTGAAAAATAAAGTTACCATATGGTAAAACTTTCCACCCAATAAAATAAAATGTTGGAAGGAAAAAAAAACATTGTCATTCCAAACCAAAAAATCAATTCTTATTAGTTTTGTGGGAAAATTCACACTTCAACTAGAGAACCATCATGTGAATGGAATAAAGAAAAAAGATGAAAAAAAACCCATCAAATCACCAACACTCAACAATGATGAAAGTTTGTAACATTCTTTTAAGTTAGAAAAATATGTAAGTCACCATTTTTTTCATGTTTTTTTTTGTTGTTGACATGCATGTCTTTCATGATGAAAACATATGGGTTGTCATCAAGTGCCACATTTGGCTTGCAAATGTGATAAGGTTGTACTTCTTCCTCTTTCTTTGTTCATTGTTTATTACATTTGTAGCTCTCCAATAGTTTGGTCATTGTTTTGCTTTTGTAACATTCATTCCAATTTGTTGCCATTCCTTCATGTGTACATGTAGATAAGGTTGTTATTGCAAAGATCTCGAAATGGTGGGGCTATGAGATTGTGCGATGAAAGCATGGAGTTCAAATGGAATTCAAATAACATTGAATTTTTTAGGGTTTTAGGTTTAATTGGCAAATTGTTTTTGCAATGAAGAATATGATGTTGTGTTGTTGTGATAAGTTCAATTAGCAAGAGGTATAAATCAATATGGACCTCTTTCCCCACATTTTTGCATTCCAATTTTGTTGCACATTCAAACATTTGTGCTTTGTGTGTGGCTATTGTAGTCATTTTCTTTTGTTTGTTGTAGGTCACTATTATTATCATCTTGTTTTGATTTCATTTTTTAATATGTGGTGGCTATTGTTGCTCAAATGGAAGCTTTGGTGAGTAAAACAAATGATGGTTCCATTGGAATCACTTCAAGTTTTATTTGCTTTTCTTTGGGAATGTAGTTCCATTCTCGATAGCAAAACATCACAATGTCAAATGTTTATCCCTACTTGATGAGTCATCACTTTTAGTAATCACTTTTTACTTGTCCCGTGCACATTAGTTGAAAGAGTGAGTCTTGAGATATGTGCCAATTATGACATGGAGAGAGAACATGTAGTTACAAAACTAAGAAAGAAGAAGAGAAAGAATGAGTGAAAAACTAATAATGTGAAATTAACCCATGTTTTGACTTTTTGATTGTTGTCAAAACTTTTGCAAGGGAAAGATGTGAAGTTGAAAAGAATTGATGCAAAATGTGCATTGAGATTGAATGTAAGCTTCTAGTCACAAAAGTTTGATTCATTGATCAAGCATTCAAGTAAGAGGAAGGTGAAAACAATAAATAAACATGTTGGACATAAATCCTAATTTTGCCCATGTGAAGAATGAGAAAATTTATGTACGTGGTGGGAAGGACACCATTGGAAAACAAGTGCAAAATGAAATTTGACTATAAAGAAGAATTATTTGCAATTCATTACCATATGGCATTTGGTCTAAACCGTTTAAGGTGTACCAACCAATACTAAAAAGTTTGCACAATAATAAAAATGAGTATTTATTATTTGTAACCACACTTACTATGTAGAATTTTAAAGAGTAACTCATTTTTTCTTTACATTCATTTACTCAAGTGCATTAGTTGGATATGTGGAATTTGCAACCATTTTACCATTTTAATTTTTTAATTAGTCCTTAAATTCTTGATAATAATCTTTATTCACTTAATTTTTTCCTTTATAACAACTCAAAATAGACATAACTTTTGACATTTTGTTGAAATTTAAATAATTGACTTGACAATGTATTCCATTAAAATTGAACTCTCACACACATACTTTAATACCCAATATGGAATCCTTTTCATTCATTTCCATATTGACAAAACATCAATATACTTTAACTAATTTTGACCCCATCTTCTTTGTTTAGGACATCCAATGACTAATTTCAAGACCCTTCATAGTCTATTTTCATTTCTAAAGGTGCCTAATACACCAATTGTGCATTGGTTTGATTCCTCAAGCTAGGGTATGGCTTGTGCAATGTAAAAAATGGTGTTGAATGATACTAAAGTGGTTAATCCCTTAGTTGATTATTATTTTGAATGAGTTGAATCTACTTCCTTGATCGCATGAATCGACTCCCATTATTGTTTGCTTCAAAATTATTAATTTCTTGTATTGAATAGGTCCACCTTCCATTGCAATGGGTAAATTTTTCAAGTTAACTTCCTTTGATGGCAATAGGATTAAAGTAGTAGACATTCAATGTTCACTTGGGTTCAATTTACATTTAAATATGACCTGTAACCAACAAAATTGTCATTTGCACTTTTGATTAAATGTAAGTAGTTGCAAAAATCGGAAAACATACATTTTCATTTATTCTCTTAGCCTTCATATGTGGAAAAGGAAGTTGCAACCTCATATGGATATTTGCCACTTGAACAGCCAACTAAAGAATGAAGGAAAATAATAATAATAATTCCCCTACTTATCAATTCTTTTTTGCTGGAAAATTTTTTTTCTAGTTGGAAAAAAACTTTTTCTACCTTGAAATCACTTTTATCATTAAATAATATATAAAATAATGAGACAAATTTTCATGAAAATAAGAAGCTAAAGTGTTGAAAACCAGATCATAATTATCATTGATTATACTTTGAATAATTTCATTCTTCATATGACAATATCACTATAGATCATGGAAAAATAAATTTCTAAAAATGAATTAATTGTGTTCAAATTAATTATTCATTTTGACCATGTGGAAACTAACATTAGACTACAATATTCCATCTTATTCTAATGTATCTAAAGAAATACAATATATTCAAAGGTCATAAAACACATGTTGGAATAAAGAAAAACAAAGGGCCAACAAGAAAAACAAAAACATGTTTCAAATTTTAACATTTCTTGCATGGAAAAGAAAAAATAAGGCATGTATAACAAACAAAACAAAACAAAACAAGAAGACAAACACATAAATTATACAAGGTTTTGTACTCAAGAAGAGAAAATTAAACAATTGATATATCTGGAAAAAAAAAAGATCGTCAAAAGGTTGTAGGGCATACGTCAAAGGAAACAAAAGTAGGAGAAACAAAAAAACATTGTTTTAACTTCTAATATTTTAATGATGAGAAAAAAATCAATTAACAAATAAAAGAAATAAAACAAGTAAATAGTGAAACACACAAATATAAAGTTTATTAATAACCAAATAAGAAAAATAAACAATTGATGATTGAAGATTTAAACATATATGAAAATTTATTTGCAATGTATGAAAGGAACAAATCAAATGAAAATAAAGGATGTGGCTCAAGGACTAATTCATCATGATTTCCAAAAAATAACTCATGATTTAAATCTTAAAATATTTAATTTGATTACACGATATTGTGATTGTAAGATAAAAATAGGTATTTGAAACTAAAGTATAATAAAGTTATTTGCAAAGTCACCTTCTTTTTCACCCCCTATCCCTTCTTTTAATGGTATCCACAAAGTAAGGAAATTTTTATTAAATCTTAGTATGAAATGCTAAAACTCAACATTTAATGCACAAGGTTTGAAAGTAATTATAATAGTTGTATAGGTAGGAATGTTGAAAATACATGTAGCAATAGTGGAGGCATTTAAGGAAAAAAGGGATGAAATTCAGCATATGACCAAAATTGGTGGAAAAACTAGTTTGGGTTCCAATTATTTCATTTTGTTAAATTTCATTCCTAGTTTTGCATTTGATGCCCTGTTGTGTTGACATTGGCTATTCTCACCCCCTAATTGCCTAATTTTATGGATAACTTTAACTTTAATATCTTTTTATTATTTTACATTAAATAGACAATGAAACACCAAAAGGTTTTTTGTTTTTTGTTTTTTAATAAAAGGTCTACATTATGAAATATTGTGTATGTGAAAACATCACTACCATGCAACTAGAGCTTTTAGATAACTAATTTGTGATTAAATTATAATTATCCCATGAAAATATGAGATATATTAAAACATAAAACTCCACATCAAAAAATTGTGGAGTTCTATTATAGTTGCATATTAGTCCCAATATGGATCCCTATACATATGAATGTACACCATATATACAATTTTGATCAACCATGTTTGATTTTGTTAGCAATCTACACAAAAGTCACATATGACAACTATAATATAATTAAGCATTCATTAACAACTTATTTGTCGCAACCCTAGCCTTGGGCTCGCGACCAAGGCAAGGGGGCTTGCAAGGGAGCGGGCCAAGAGGAAGGAAGCCCGGGAGTTAAGGCCAGAGGAAGCCTGGGAGTCATATCACATACTCTTGGGAGTGTTAGAAAGTGTGAGGGAGTGTGAGGGAGTGAACACTCACACTCCCAAAGCAACTCCCGCTTTGGGAGATGGAGTCCCGGTGGACTCCCGAAACTTCAGAGAGCGATTGCAGGGGTCAAACCTCGATGGCTCATGGCGTTCTTTATATCAATGGAAAGCTCTTGAAGCGTAGATGTCTAAAATGGGCTCGCATTGCTCATTTGGACATCTGAAACACAAGTTATGGTCAAAAGAAAGGCCGGGAGTCGAACTGCCAGTTTGACTCCTGACCACAAAAAGTCGGGAATCGACCCCTTTCCGATGTCCGATTCGGGAGTGCGACACGGCGTTGGAAAGCTCTCGACGAGAGTTACAACTTTGCTTCAGATCACATCGCGATCGGAGGTCTGCTCGCAAAGTTATGGGGCTCCAAAGTCCCGGGAGTCCCATTTGGCGCGATTTCGAGACTCCCACTCGGGAGTCCCGGGAAAAATAGCCATTTGGATGTGGGCTCCGTGGAGAGTCACAGAGTATACTATAAGGGGGAAGGTGGTGGCTTCCCCCAAGTCCGGGATGCGATGAGTCTTGTGTGTCCGTGTTGCCCGTGGCTCGTCCTAGCACCAAGTGTGCTCTAACTTTGCACTAACCACTTTGTGTGGGTTGTGTGCAGGCTCGTGTGAGTGACTAAAGCTTGTCAACTCGTCCTAGTCCCATCCCGGAGCTCCAACCCGCCCCTCTACCCCTCAAAGGGTTGTGAGCTAAGGAGCGTGCTTCGACTCCTCCTTTTCCGCTGCTTTCTATTTGGGCTCACAGTTGAGTCCCTTGAGGAGTCGGGGGTGCGTCATTATTTGCAATTATTTTACAACTATTATATTGGATATTTGTGTAACTAATCAATTAATAGTTACAATAATCATAGTAATTATTAGCTTATCATATAACTAATTTTGACTGCAAAAATTATAATATAACTATTTTTATTATTAGTATTATTTTAGGCTAAGCTACCTTAACCTAGCCTAACATAAGTAATAATTAATAACTAGCCTAAGGTATCATCTAATAATAATATTATTATTATTATTATTATATATTAATGTTTAGATTCCATATTAATAGTTAATATCATTACTTATTAACTATTATGAACTATAATAGTCAGCATACCTAATAAATAAACTATGTTAGGATATATTCACCCATCACTAATCATTGGCAATGATTGAACAATTTTGGATATTTATATAACAACATAAAAGAAACACAAAACACGTTGAAATCACATGATGTGTTCCTAAAAAAAATGACCCTTTATTTCCAAACTTTTTTTTTTCTTGTCCATTTTCAGCAATTTAAATCGATGGGTGCATCAAATTAAAATCTACATTAATTATTTGAATTCTAAAGGTAAAGGAAAAACAAATAAGATCCATGAAGAAAAAGAATGTGTTGAATTTTAAAATGTAAATTAGGCTAATGATTAAACACTAACCTTGCTGACTTTTGAAAATCATATTTTTTTCATTTTGTGTCCTTTTTGACCAATTTAAATGACTAAGGGTGCACCAAGTCAAGGTCTAAAAAATCCTTCAAAGCAAAGGAATAATGTATTAAGATTTGAAATTCTTTGAGAACTTAAGTGTTCATTCCTCTAGCTATTTTATAATAGTTACAAGTAAATTACAACTAGGATGCAACTAATTGTTTTATCCCATATTGTTTGTCCTACCTTTCAATTTTTCAAATTTTATAACCAAATGAATGAAAAAATAACATATTTTTTAAAATGACATTTGAAATGAATTAATAAATGAAGGTTTGGCCCTAAAAGTTAAACCCAAAATAAAATAGGAATATCCCAAATGACCTACCCATTTGGCCCAAGCCTACCCACTTATCTAGCTTAGGAAATGTAGGTAGTACATTATTTAACTACCTTAGGCCTACTTACATATTGACTTAAGCACTACATGTCAACATTTTATTGGCCTTAAATTGGATGATCTAAATAAAATTAATAAAAATATTAAATATCAAAATAAAATTAGAATGGCCATATGTCCGTTGATGATTTGTCAAAAACATGATTGCCATGTTAGCACATCATTACCTATGTAGTTGGACATTAGTTACAAGGTAGTGGCACACTAATTAAAATGATCTAATTACAATGATATAGTTTCACGAGTTGCATATGTATATGGTTCCATATATATTGAATTGGGTTTGTTGCAACTTTTGCAATTTGTTTAATGACATTCATGCTATAGAAATATGTTAAGTTGTAAGTGGTCATTGCCACCCAAAATTGGAATTAAAACCCAATTGCAAGCCTAGTTGCAAAACACCTATTCATTCCTAATGCTAGTTGGAAACTTGGATTTTAAGAATATAATGGTAGAATTTTCAATGTGAAAATTTCAAGTTAAAATTTATGTTCTATGTTTGATTCCTTTAATGTAGGTAAAACATGAAAATAAATGTCCTAAGGTGGGTAAATGCGCAATAATAAATGTCAATGAACAATAGATGATGAGATGCACAATTAAATATAAACTTAATTGATATTTGGTTTTATTGTGTGTGCACCATCATGAGTTCAAGTGCACATGCATCCTTTTTTATATAACAACTTCGCAATGAAAAATAATTATGCCCATGTGAATATGGTAAGATTAATTTTAGGTGAAATTTTTCCTTATGTAGTAAATTGATGAAACAATTATTTATTCCTTCTATAAATTATTATGTAAGCTTGAAAGTTTTAATTGATTTAATTGTGGATATTGCAAATTGTTTTAAAATGGGAAAAAGAAAAAATAGAAGGTGACAATGTTTTACACACAACTTTATTGAAAAAGTGTAATCAATATAGAATTTGGCTTACAATAACAATAGAAGACACATGTGCTTCTTGGTTTCCCAAAAGAAAAACATTTGGAAAATTTTTGTTGCATAGTTGGAAGGCATTTCATATTAAAGGAACCTTTTTTTAAAAAAAATAGAAAAGGGGAAGGTTGTAATCCTTAGAAATAAAATGTAAGTTCCCTCCCACTCTTAAGGAATACACATAAAAATCTTCTCCTACCTTGTGATTTACGCATTATTATACATTTGTAATAATGTTCCCTTCATGCTTGAAATGGATAAAGCTCATTGTGAAAGGCAATCTCAAAATGTAGGATTCATTTATCATTTTGTCATGTGCCCCTTGGGGTTTTACCCTATAGTTAATAGTAGGCTTCCAAGGTCCTTCCCACACCATTTTGTTTTCCACATTACCTTACATGTTGAAAACACTTGGGGTAGCCTTGAATGTTTGCAATTATTTATATAGAATGATACATATTTTTGGTCATTTTTTCACCTTTGCAATCCATTTTATTGACTAGAACTCATTTGCATTGTGCATATGCAATTATGCATTTCAAAATTTTCAATGTTCATGTTGATTTGGGGGTGTCAACTAGTGTTGGATAGTTTTCATTTTTTCATGAAAACCACCAATTTTGGTCATTAATTTAGTTTTTCAAAATCAAACAATTTTTTTTTCAAAGAACCAACTAGGTTTTCAAGAAATTGCAAAAAAAATGCCATGTTTGGTTTTCACTAATTTGTAAATTGAGGATTTTCAAAGGTGATTCCCACAATTCAATTATTTAAAATATATATATTGAGATATTTTTCTTGTAATTAAAAAAAATGGAATGTGCCTTGCAACCAAATTTTGTATCATTAGGTCAATTATTGTTTTAAAATATTAACTTAAACAAATTGTTTGATTATAATTGACATTACTTAAAATTGGTGAATATATAAGATAAATAAAAAATTCTCTCAATTTTTATTTGTGACCCCACAATGCCTAATATTTGATGAGTAAGAAAACCCATTGGAGGGAACTTGGATTCATGTTTTTGCCACCATTGTAGAGGACACTTTATGATTTTTTTCACATTCACTTGATCTTTTTAATATTGAAAACTCTTTGTTTATTAATTAATTCCTCGGCCAATTCATTCATGTTAGTAGTCATTTCAAAAATATCCAAATTACAATTTTCAATGATCTTTTCCTTTGTAAAAGCACTTCCATTATCTACCAATGGATGCAAATGATGATAACATTTCACAAGCATAGGATATAATATTTTACTATTATACTCTTCAACAATAGAAATATCTTGTTCACAATCAATGAATGAAGATACCAAACAAAGATTTTAAAATCTTGGATTTAACATTAATGAAAACATGTTGTGAAAGGAAAATATTTTAGCACACCACACACTTCTTTTTTAATGTTAAGCAAACAAAGATAATTCAAGGGCACCTTGGAATCATCATCCATAAGATTGTCAAGGGTTGATGAAATTCTAACTTCTTCCCTCTTTTTCAAACTAATTGATATGGTAGAATTTAAAGCATCATTAAGGTGCAATGACCACCAAACTAGTTTAAAAACATAGGCAATCACAACTAGAGACAAATAATCAACATTTGGTTGGGAAATATGTTAAGCAAAAGGAGGTGGTGTAACCGGACATGGGGTGACCGAACATTTGGAGCTACGATGATTCTGATCCCGATTTTTGCACCGTCTCTTGGTTGGCTGCGCATTATGTCTCATTACTGTAATTATGCATGGCGGCTACTCTGGTGTGATCTTGGATGCTCACCACACTTGAGGAAGACGGCACAGAATTATGGCAATGGAGGTGCTAGCTTTTATGATTCGGGGCGGTTAGGATGTATGACGGCACCAGAGCTGAGAATTGAATGAGGAGGAGAACTGCAATGGAGCGCGACATCAGTTTTGGAAAGGGGAGATCGAGCTAGGTAAGGAAGGAGAAGGCATAGTAGAGGGGGATCAATCTGGGAGAGGTAGAAGTTAGAAGTTTTGGGAAGATGCTGGGGAGCTTAAAAGATAGCTAGTTGCTGATTTCTTCCGTTGCGTTAGTGACTAGTGGATGGCTAGCTCCTGAATCTGGTGCGAGTCAGGTCAATTGTGTCTGAGCAGTTGTTAACCGATTGAGAAATGGTCTGTAGCTTGAGGAAGATTGTGTGGATGAGGATCTGTGTGAAATCCGAACTATACGTTTTGGGTTCTTGAGATTCTGTGTGGGAGCCGAGTCTGTAGAGGCTCTGGAAAGACTTTTCTTTCTTTTGTAATAAATCTATTGTGTGGATCTA
>Ga0116229_10013298_pt1 | contig 11666 bp, 11 predicted proteins | sample S1TSphgellanicum_3_FD_87313 | JGI IMG/M metagenome (GOLD analysis project Ga0116229, IMG submission 87313) | Host-associated microbial communities from peat moss isolated from Minnesota, USA - S1T2_Fc - Sphagnum magellanicum MG | ecosystem: Host-associated > Plants > Peat moss > Unclassified... | reverse complement strand
TCGGCGAGCACCTCGCTCGACATCCGCGCGCGCCTCGCTTCGCTCTTGCTCAACCTCGCCCAGAACTTCGGCGAAACCGTGCCCGCCGGCACCCGCATCACGCTTCGCCTGACCAACCAAGAAATGGCGAACATGATCGGCACGACGCGCGAAACCGTCAACCGCACGCTCAACCGTTTTTGGGACGATCAACTCGTCGACATGCGTACCGCGCACGTCGTCGTCACGTCGCCGGATAAATTGCGCGCCCTCATTCCGTGACCGCGACCGCCGCGGCGCTTGCGCTCGCGGCCGTCATCGTTAGCGTCGCGTCCGGTGCGGCGCTGCGGGCGCGTGCCGCACTGCACAGTGAGCGGCTCGCGTCGCGGCTCGTGCGCGAACGTGAAGCGACGATGCTCGCCGCCGCGCATGCCTTCACCGCAGCAGCCGCCGGCGCGCCGGCCGACGTCCGCGCCGCGGTCGATCGCGCGATCCGTGCGTTCGCACCGGCGATCGACGCGGTTGCGATCTTCGAAGAGCGCGATGGCGCGCTGTGCTGCGTCGCGGCGAGCGGGCCTCGCGTCACGTACTTCGCGGGGTCGCGCCTTGCGCTCGACGATCCGCGCGCGATCGCCGCACGCGCGCTCGTGCGCGGCCATCGCGTGACGCGTGCAACCGAACGGGATGTGGTGCCGCTCCATCCGAGCGATGCATTTTCGCTCGCCGTTCCGTTGTCGCTTGCGCGCGGCTTGCGCGGGGTGGTCGTAGCGGGCGCAACCGTCGCCGTTACGCCCGAAGCGCTCGAACCGATCGTGCAGGCGTGCACGCTTGCGGCGCCGGCCTACGCGATCGCCCTCGAACGCGAGGCCGACCGGGCGCGCGCGGAGTTCGACGGTTTGACCGGACTCCTGACGCCGCGTGCCTTTCGCGAACGCTTCTCGGCGCTTGCCGAGCGTTGCCGTTTCGACCCGCGCGGCCGTCTCGCGCTGCTGTTCATCGACATCGATCACTTCAAGGCGTGGAACGATACCTACGGCCACGCGAGCGGCGACGCACTCTTACGCGCGATCGCGGCCCAGCTGCGCGATGCCGCGCGCGATGACGACGATCTCGTCGCGCGCAACGGGGGCGATGAATTCTGCCTCGCGTTCCCCGCGATGGACAAAGCCGTTGCGATCGAACGCGCCGCGGCATTGTGCGAGGCAATCGCGCGCGCGGACCGGCGTCCCTTGCGGCCGGCGGGAGCGACGGCCGCGGTCGCGATCTCGGCGTCGATCGGCGTCGCGGCCTATCCAGCCGACGCGGGCGATGCGAGCGCGCTCCTGGAAGCCGCCGACGCGGCGATGTACGCAAGCAAACGCAGCGGCCGCGATCGCGTTTCCTACCGCACGGTCGCGGGGCCGATCGGTGCCTTGCCCCGTTCCGGCGATGCGTGCGTCGAGGCGCCCTCGGTGGCGGCCGCGAATCGGGTCGAGTGAGTTTGACCGATGCCATCCGTACCGCGGGCGACGGGCGTGAATCGTTCGTGGTGTTTCGCGGCCCGCGCGCGCTGCCGCTCCGGGGGCTGGGACCGACGGTGGTGGTGGAGACGCGCGGCGAGGGCTTCGAGCCGATCGGCACGGTGCTCGCGACGCTCGAACGGCGCAAGGCCGGTCGCGGCTTCGTCGCGGTCGCGTACGGTGACGGGCCGCTCGTCGATGCAGTGCGGATCGGCGCCGGACTCTACCGCGGCGGCATCCCGGTCGTGGTGGTCGCAACCTCGCTGGGCGCGCTGCTCGAGCGGGCCACGGACGCAGGTGCGCGGCGCGGCCCGATCGTGCTCGAACGGCCGCCGCTCGCCGTGCTCTTCGATGAACGCGATTTCGCGCGCACGGCGCGCGACGGCCTTGCGCTGCTCGCGCGCAACGCACTGATCGAGGGCCACGATCTCTTCGCGAGCCTCGAGACGCTTGCGCCGCACGCACCCGGGCGCTGGCCGTGGGCTTCGCTCGGTGCCGATGCGCTGCACGTCGACCGCATGCACCGCGATGCGGAGCGGGCGGTGTTTGGCCTCGGCCAGCCATTTGCGCGCGCGATCGCCGACACGGCGGGCTTGCGTCCGCAGGCCGCGCTCGCGATCGGACTCCGGGCTGCGGCGCTCGCCGGCCGCGCCGTCACCGGTTTGCCGCGCGCCGATCATCTGCGGCTCGTCACGCTCCTGGCGTTGCTCGGCTATCCGCTCTTCGACGAGCGCATCGATCCGAGCGCGGTGCTCGCCGCGCTGCCGCTCGAAACGACGTTCGTGCTGCCGCACGCGATCGGCGATGTCGAGGCGAATATTCGCGTCCCGCGCCCGACGTTGCGGCGCATCATCGGGCGGCTCGCGACGCCGCCGGGTGCGATCGAGTTTCGGTGACCCGAACCGGCGGCCGCCATCGGGTCGTCGAGGTGCTCCCGCAACTGAAGACGGCGCGTTTCGATCGCGAACTGACCTACGCCGTGCCGGCTGAACTCGATGTCGAGGTCGGCGACGTGGTGCGCGTACCGCTCGGTCCGCGTGACGTGCTGGCCTACGTCGTCTCGGCGATGCGCGACGTCGGCGACCTTGGTGCGGGGACGCGTCCCATCGCGCGCAAACCCGATGGCCCGCGCGCGTTCGATGCAACCGGACTCGCGCTGGCGCGCTTCATCGCCGCTACGTATCTGTGTTCGCTCGGCGAAGCGCTCGGCGCCGTCGTCCTCGCGGGCGCGCTGCCGCGCGCGGTCGAACGTCTCGTGCCGCGCGAACGCCCGCGCGCGGACGCAGCGCACGCGCGGCTCGTGGCGCTGCTGTGGGACGACTTCGCCGACGGCGTGCGACTGGAGACGCTCTTGCGGCATCCCGAAGCGCGGCGGACCGGCGATCGCCGCGCGCTGCTCGCCGCGATCGGCGATCTGGTGCGCAGCGGCGCGCTGGTCCGCGAACGCCGCTTCGAACGCGCGCGCACGGTGGCGAGCACCGTGCGCGTGCTCGTGCCCGGCGAGATTCCGATTGCGGGGAAGAAGGCGGAAGCGCTCGTCGCGTACGTGCGCGAGCGCGGCGCGGTGCCACGCGCGGACGCGGTGCTTGCGGGTTTTTCCGATGCCGTCATCCGGCGCTGTCTTGCGGCCGGCGCGCTCGGCGAGGTCCTGCGTACGCGCGAGACGGCGATGCGCACGGCGCATATCACCTTACCCGCGCTCACGCCGACGGCGGAACAGACGAATGCGATCGCTGCGATCGCGGAACTCGTCGATGCGCAAACGTTCGGCCAACTCTTGATCCATGGGATCACCGGCAGCGGGAAGACGTACGTATATCTGGCCGCAATCGCACGGATCGTCGAGGCCGGCGGCCGCGCGATCGTGCTCGTCCCCGAGATCTCGCTGACGCCGCAAACCGCGCGACGCTTCGAGGACGTCTTCGGCGAACGCGTCGCCGTGCTGCATTCGGGGCTCTCGGAACGCGAGCGCTTCGATGCCTGGAGCGCGGCCGCGCGCGGTGAGGTCGCGGTCGTGGTCGGTGCACGCAGCGCCGTCTTCGCGCCGCTCGCCGGCGTCCGCCTCATCGTCATCGACGAAGAACACGAAACGTCGTACAAACAGGACACCGTGCCGCGCTATTCCGCCGTCGAGGTCGCGCGCGAGCGGATGCGGCTGGCGGGCGGGGTGGTCGTGCTCGGTAGCGCGACGCCGGCCCTCGAAGACTATGCACGCGCACGCGCGGGCCGCTTCGGTCTCGTGCACTTGCGCGAACGGGCGACGTCACAGCCGCTGCCGGTCACGCACGTCGTTGACATGAGCAAAGAGTTCGAGGCCGGGAACCGCCGCATGTTCTCGACGCCGCTCCTCACCGCCATGAGCGCGCGGCTAGAACGCGGGGAGAAGACGGTGCTCTTCGTCAATCGCCGCGGCAGCGCGCGCTTCGTGCTCTGTCGCGAGTGCGGTTTCGTCCCGACATGTGCGCGCTGCTCGACGGGCCTCGTCGTGCACCGTGCGGAGGGATTGCTACGCTGCCACTACTGCGACGCCCAAGCGCCGATCCCCGAACGCTGCACGAGTTGCGGCAGCGCGACCATCAAGGAATTCGGCGCCGGAACGCAGCGCGTCGCAAGCGAACTCGAGACCCTCTTCCCGCAAGCCCGCATCGTGCGCATGGATTCCGACACGACGACGCGCGTCGGCGAACACGCACGCCTACTGGACCGCTTTTCGGCCGAGGGCGATTTCCTCGTCGGCACGCAGATGGTCGCGAAGGGCCTCGACTTCCCGCAAGTCACGCTCGTCGGCGCGGTCGCGGCCGACTTGGATCTGCATGTGGCCGATTTTCGCGCGGCGGAACGAACCTTTGGCCTGCTCACGCAAGTCTGCGGCCGCAGCGGCCGCGCGCGCGCCGGCGAGGCGTTCATCCAGACCTATAGCCCGGAACATCCCGCGATCCGCTTCGCCGCGGCGCACGATTTCGCGGGCTTCGCAGAAGAGGAACTCGCCGATCGCAAAGCGCTGCGCTGGCCGCCGTACGTCCGGCTCGCCTATCTCGGCATCATCGGCCGCGAGCCCGAGCGCGTGCGATCGGCGGCGGAAGCGTATGCCGCGCGGCTCGCCGACGACCCCGATCTCGACGTGCTCGGCCCGGCACCCTATCCGATTGCGAAGCTGAACAACGACTGGCGCTACCGCATCGCGCTGAAATGCCGCGACGCCGCCCATCTGCGGGCAGCGATTCGCGACGCTGTGCTGCCGCTTGCGCGCGCGGAAGCGGGGACGCGCTTAGCGGTAAACATCGACCCCTGAACACAGGTATCGCGACGGGCATCACGAGAACGTCTGAGTCCGCGAGGAGGTGACTGATGATTTCCCGGCTGATCGACGCGACGATCTACAAACGGCCCCGTGGTCCGGTGCGGGCCGTCCTTACGGTCGGCGTTTTGTATACGGTCATCGACGCGTTTAAAATCGCGGCTCATCAACGTTTGGAGTGGCCGGAAGTCTCGCTCGCCACCGGCAGCTTCGTTTGCGCCGCCGTCTTTATGGTGTTCGAGAAGCTGACGATGCCGCGCGCGAATTCGTAAACGTCACGATCCGGCGGGTTGCCTCGAGCAAAACGCCGGTTTCCGTTGCGAGCGAGATACGGATGAAGCGCGCGCCGCGCGACCCGAACGCCGTTCCGGGCGCGACGCCCACCTGCTGTTCGCGGAGGAGCGCGAACGCGAAGTCGCGGCTGTTCATCCCCGCGGCACCGATGTCGGCCCACACATAGAACGCTCCGGACGGCCGCAGCGCCGGAATGCCGGCATCTGCGAGCAACGCGCACACGGAGTCACGCCGCGCGCGATACGTGGCCACCATCTCATCGACGATCGCATGCGGCCCGGTCAGCGCCGCAAGCGCGCCGTACTGCGTCGGCACGTTGACGCACGAGATCAGCGGTTCTTGTAACTTCCCGATCTGCTTGACGGCGCGCTGCGGCGCGACGACGTAGCCGATCCGCCAGCCCGTCATCGCGTAGGTTTTCGAGAACGTGTAGACCGAGATCACGCGATCGACCCCGCCCGCGACGGCGGCCACACTCAAGACGCCGCCGTCGAACACGATCTCGTCGTAGCACTCGTCGGAGAGAATCCACAGGCCGCGGCGTTCCGCAAATGCGACGAGTTCGACGAGCCGCTCGCGCGTGATCGTTGCGCCGAGGGGGTTCGAGGGCGCGTTGAGCAGCAGCACGCGCGTACGCGCGTCGCAGAGCCGCTCGAGTTCCTCGACATCGGGCATCCAATCGTGGGCGGCGTCGAGTCCATAGAATTTCTGGTCGGCACGCAACATCGTCGCCGCCATCGCGAAGTTGGGCCAACCGGGATCGGGCAGTAAGATGCCGTCGCCCGGCGCGATCAGCGCCGCGAGCGATGCGTAAATGCCTTCACCGCCGCCGGCCGCGACGACGATGTTATCCGGATGCGCGTCATAGCCGTTGACGGAGCGGATTTTTGCCGCGAGCGCGTCACGCAACTCCGGAATTCCGGTCTCAGCGACGTAGGTCGTCTTGCCGGCACGTGCGGCTGCGCCGGCCGCCTCGACAACGTGCGGCGGCGTCGGAAAACTCGGCTCGCCCGCCGTGAGCACGAGTGCGCCGGGCGTTTCCCACACGGCCTCCATCAATTCGCGGATGCCGGAACGCGGCAACGCGACGATCGTGGAATTCACGCTCGGAAGGCCGGCCGGCTCTACCGGCTTGGCGGGCGCGACCGGCGTAGACGGAGTGGTCACGAGACTCGCTTCGCGAGGGGTGCTCCGATCACCGTGCGGTTTCGTTCATGCACCGGCGAGATGCATCGCGCAGAACGCGAGGAGATCGTGAGCGCTGTAGCGCCAGAAGCCGTCCGTGTGGCAACCGTGTTCGACGTAGCCGACATCCGCATGGGGACACGCGGCGGCGAAGGCTTGCACATTCGTGAGAAACGGGTCATCGTAGCCGACGCGAACGAGAACCGGCACACCCGCAAGGCGCGCTGCGTGCGCGATGACGTCGTAGCGCGCGAACTGCGCCGCGTCGTCGAAGCCGTCTCCGATCGCGTGGTTCGCTTCGGCGTAGGATTGAAAGAGCGCCGGCGCGGCGACGGCGACGGCGCGATACCGCTGCGGCTGCCGCTCCGCGCACAGCAGTGCCCCGTACCCGCCCATCGATTGGCCCGCAAGCGCTTCGGCATGCAACGTCGGCGCGAGCAACCGGCGCGCAAGGCTCGGCAGCGATTGCTCGACGAGCGCCAGCCGGTTCGTCCCCGACGTCCGTGGGTGATAGTAGCTCGCGTCGCTATCGATCGCAAGGAGGGCGAACGGTGGCGCCCCCGTCTTGACGAGCTGCTGCGCGACCGCAGCGTAACCGTTCCAGACGAGCGCGTTCCAGCCGCGATCATCGCGACCGGGCAGGACGTAGACGACCCGCGTGATCGTGCGCGGATCCTGCCCGTGAGGCACGGCGAGCGTGTAGCGCACACGTGAGCCGGGAACGATAGCGCCGCTGATCGCCGGTGCGGCGTTCGGAGCGGGCGGAAGGCGTTGCGCGGGCGACCCATCGACGCAACCGACGAGGCGCAGTGCAGAACGCAAATGGCTGCAGCCCGTGATGGTCGCACCCATTGCCGCGATGGCACCGGCGCGCGTGACGCGCATCGCCATCGCCGGCTGCGCTTACTTCTTTTTGGTGCCGGCTTTGCGGACGGGCTTCGCGGCGGGCGCTTGGGCGGCGGCGAGGGCCGCGACTTTGATGGCCTTCGCGAGGCGCGACTTCTTACGGGCCGCTTTGTTCGGGTGGATGATCCCTTTGGTCGCGGCTTTGTCCAACTGCGATTCGACCGTCGACGCCGATTCCGCGCCGACTTTGGCCTTCTTGAAGAGGGTCTTGAGGCGGGTCTTCGTGTCGAGGTTCCGCTTGGTGCGCTTCTCGGTCTGGCGCGTCCACTTGATGGCGGCTTTGATATTCGGCAAGATCGGGCTCCGGATGAAATGCTGCAACGGGCCGCGGGGCGTCCCGGGGCACAAAGGTTAGCCTACCACAGACCGCGCGGGAATTCTAGATGTCCGTGTCCTCGAGACCGGCGTCGGGCGGTGCCTCGGCGGGCCCCAGGACGATGGCACGATAGGAGGCGTAGCGGCTCGGGGCGATCGCCCCGGCGGCGACGGCCGCCTGGACCGCGCACCCCGGCTCCGCCAGGTGGCGGCAGTCGGAGAAGCGGCAGTGCGTCGCCGGCTCCCGCATCTCGACAAAAAGATGGGCCATCTCGGTTGCGGGCATCGGATCGAGCGTGAATTCGCCGATTCCGGGACTATCAATGAGGAAGCCCGAGCCCATCGCAACCAGGCGCGCCGAGGTCGTCGTCTGGCGACCTCGGCCGAAGCGAGTCAGGTCGCCGACGACGCCCGCTCCGCCCAACGCCTTGAAGATCGACGACTTCCCGACCCCGGACTGGCCGATCAAGAGTGCGCTGCGCTCGGCCACCAACCGACGCAAATCCTCGATGCCGCGCCCGGCCTTCGGGTTGAGCACGAGAACGTCGATCCCGAGGGGCCGGTAGATCGCCGTGACGGCATCCGCCTCGCCCGGCGCGGCCAGATCGGGCTTCGTCAAGAGAAGCGCGGGTCGAACGTCGTGCTGCTCGGCGAAGGCGACGAGCCGGTCGATCATCCCCAGCCGAATCGGCGGGTCGACGAGCGCGGCCACGATCGCCAGGGTGTCGATGTTCGCGGCCATCGTTTTGGTGCGACCGCCGAGCGTGCGCCGCTCGAGCGCAAACGTGCGCGGCTCGAGCGCATCCACGACACAGTGATCCTCGGCAACGTGGGCATCGACGAGGTCGCCCGGAACGAGCATCGGATGCGAGGCCTTCTTGCGAAAGTTTGCGAGCCGCGGCTCGGTCTCGCCGGCGAAGACGATCCAAGCGGCGTTGCGCCCGACCGTGATCACACGCGCGCGGCGGACTTCGTTCATCGGTTTGCGAACAACGCCGGTACCGTGATCGTGACGCGGACGGTTTTCATCGTCGACTCGCTGGCTCGAGCGAGCGTCTTCGAGGCGCTCGGCGGTCCCGGGCGCCCGCTCGGGATGATTGCGGTGACCCAAGACGGCGACCGCATCGACATCTGTTTCAACGATTCGGTCACATCCGCAGCGCTGATCGAAGATCTGATCGACGTCGCGCGCGAGTTCGTTCCGGCGCCGGTCTTGCGCGTCGATCGCCGCGAACGGGTGCGGATCGCGGCCTGGGGTCTAGGCGAACCGGAACTCGACGAATCGCGCGTGCTCGAAACGTACCTGCCCGAATGAGCCTGCCGACACTGAGTTTCGGGGCGCTGGGCAGCTTCGGCGTCGCCGATCTCGTCGATATCGTGTTCACGTCGATCCTGGTCTATTATCTGCTGCTCCTCATCCGCGGCACGCGCGCCGTGCAGATCATGCTCGGGCTCTTCGTCTTACTGATCGTTCTCGCCGTTTCGAACCTGTTACATCTGCTCGTGCTCGCGACGGTCATGCAGTATCTCTTGCTCGGTACGGCCGTCACGCTGCCGATCGTCTTTCAGCCGGAGCTGCGCCGCGGCCTCGAACAGATCGGCCGTGGGCGTTTCTTCGCCCGGCCGTCCTATCCCGATGAGGCCGCCGCCGCGCAACAGGTTGCGATCATCAGCGACGCCGCGTTCGTGCTCGGACGCAATCATATCGGGGCGCTCATCGTGATCGAACAGCAGACGGGCCTGCGCGAGTACGTCGAGAGCGGAACCGCACTCGACGCGCAGCTCTCGCTCGACCTCTTGCTCGCGATCTTCAACAAGACATCGCCGCTCCATGACGGCGCCGTGATCGTCCGCGACCTGAAGATCGAAGGCGCCGCGTGCTTCCTGCCGCTCTCGGAGAATCAGGTTGCCGCCGAACGCCACATCGGCACGCGCCACCGGGCCGCCGTGGGCCTGAGCGAACAGACCGATGCCGTGGTCGTCGTGGTCTCGGAAGAGAGCGGGGCGGTCGCCGTGGCGCGGGCCGGCCGTCTCTCCGTGCACATCGACGATCGCGAGCGGCTGGAGAAGGTCCTCGGTGCGATCGTGCGCCCGCCGCGCCGGACGCGCGAGGCCCAAGCCGGCCTTCTCGCCAACCTGATCGCCCGGTTATCGCGTGTTAACAACCCTTCGGAGAAACTTCGGACTTAAGCTGCTCTCGCTCGCACTCGCCGTCGCGGCGTGGGCCTACTTTCACTTTTCCGCCGCGCCCGGGATCACCGCGCATTTCGACGAGCAGCTGACCGTGCCGCTCGTCGTGACCGGCCTGCGACCCGGCTTCGTCGCCCGGTATACGGATAAGACCGCGCTCGTGACGATCGACCTGCCGCGCAACGGAGCGGATGTGAAAAGCGATCAGGTGCAAGCGGTCCTCGACCTCTCCACGCATCCCGATCCCGGCGTCTTCAACGTGCCGGTGGAGATCATCGCTCCCAACGTGCAAATCCATTCGCTTACGCCCGCTTCGGTGACGCTCACGCTCGACCGGCTCGAAGAGCGCACCGTCCCGGTTGCGATCGACTACACGGGCGATACCCATGGCGGCGTCGTCGTCGAGTCGGCAGAGGTGAATCCGTCGGTGGTGACCATTCGCGGAACGGCCAACGATCTTGCGCGCGTCGATGCCGTCCGCGTCGAGATCGCGATTCCGCCCAAGAGCGGCGCGATCGATACGATGACGAGCCCGAGCGCGACCGATACGCACGCGGGCGGCATCGCCGGCGTCGACGTCTCGCCGAATCTCGTTCGCGTGCGGGCCCGGTTCGTGCCCTCGACCGGGACGCACGCAAAGTAATGGGACGGCTCTTCGGCACCGACGGCGTGCGCGGCGTCGCCAACGCCGACCTCACGCCGGAACTCGCGTTCGCCATCGGCCGGGCGGGCGCGGCCGTGCTCGCGCGCGATGCGACGGCCGGATTGCCGATCGTCGTCGGTCGCGATACGCGACTGTCGGGTCCGATGCTCGAGGCGGCGATGGTCGCCGGCATCGCGTCGACCGGACGTGACGTCGTTCGCGCCGGCATCGTCCCGACGCCCGGGATCGCGTTCTTGACGACGCAGCTCCCCGCCGCGGCCGGCGTCATGATCTCCGCCTCGCACAACCCGGTCGAAGACAACGGCATCAAGTTCTTTGGTCCGGACGGATTCAAACTCGACGATGGAACCGAAGATCACATCGAAGCCCGGCTCGACGATCCGGCGATCCCGCGGCCGACGCACACGCACGTCGGGCGCATCACCGACGATGCCTCGCTCGCGAGCCGCTACGAACGTTCGCTCATCGCCGCGGGCGCGTCGCTTGCGGGTCTGACGATCGTCGTCGACGCGGCGTTCGGCGCGGCGTATGCGATCGGTCCGGCGGTGTTTGCGGCGCTGGGCGCGCGTGTCATCGCGCTCGGTGCGCAGGATGACGGCGCGCGTATCAACGTGGAGTGCGGCGCGACGCATCTTGCCCCGCTCGCCGCGCGCGTGCGTGAAGAAGCGGGGCAAACGGACGGTCCGGTGCTCGGCGTCGCGTTCGACGGCGATGCGGATCGCGCGCTCTTCGTCGATGAACGCGGGACGATGCTCTCCGGCGATCACGTCATGCTCGTCCTCGCGCGCGCGCTGCACGACCGTCACGAACTCGCCGGTGCGACGATCGTCGGCACCGTGATGAGCAACATCGGCCTCGAGCGCGCGCTGGCCCGTGAAGGCATCGCGCTCTTGCGGGCACCGGTCGGCGATCGCTACGTGCTCGAAGCGATGCGGGCGGGCGGTTTTCGCTTCGGCGGCGAGCAATCGGGACACATCATCGATCTCGATCGCAATACGACCGGTGACGGACCGATGACCGCGGTGCGCCTCTTTTCGATCGTCGCCGAACGCGGCGTGCGTCTGCACGACCTCGCGGCCGATCTGATCGTCTATCCGCAAGTGCTCGTGAACGTGCGGGTCGACGACAAAGCCGCCTACGAGCGCAATGCGACGGTGCTTGCATCGATCGAACGCGCGCAATCGCAGCTCGGTGCAACGGGTCGCATTTTAGTGCGGCCGTCGGGAACCGAACCGCTCGTGCGCGTCATGATCGAAGGCGACGATCTGCCGGCGATCAACGCCCTCGCCCACGACGTCGCGGAGTCCATTCGCGCCGCCTCGCAGGCGTCGTGATA
>Ga0116229_10013294_pt1 | contig 11669 bp, 9 predicted proteins | sample S1TSphgellanicum_3_FD_87313 | JGI IMG/M metagenome (GOLD analysis project Ga0116229, IMG submission 87313) | Host-associated microbial communities from peat moss isolated from Minnesota, USA - S1T2_Fc - Sphagnum magellanicum MG | ecosystem: Host-associated > Plants > Peat moss > Unclassified... | reverse complement strand
GCCTATCCGGATGCCGAGGTGCACGGCGTCGATGTGGCCGCCCCGTGCCTGCGCTACGGGCACCTGCGCGCCAACGCCCTGGGCGTCCCCCTGCACCTCAGCCAGCAGAACGCTGAAGCGCTAAGGTATCCTGACGGGCATTTCGATCTGGTGGTCTCGGCCCTGGTGTTCCACGAGACCTCGCGCCCGGCGGTGAAGCGCATCTTCGAGGAGTGCTATCGGGTGCTGAAGCCGGGCGGGGTGGCGATCCATTTCGACGGGTTCGAGACCGCGCCGCAGGAGCCCATTCTGCAATTCCTTGGGCTCTGGGAGGTCTACAACAACAACGAGCACTTCCTCCTCGCCCTGAAGAGCATGGACGTGGTCAAGATGAACCGGGACATCGGCTTCACCGACGTGGCATTCCGCAACACGCCCTTTGTCACCGACCTGCCGCCGCAGGTCCGGGCAGCCTCGGCCGGCAAGAAGGGCTATATGGCCAGCGGCTTCGGCGACGTCCCGCTGCTCATCGCCGTCAAGCCGAACGCTTAAGCGGGGCCGCGAACCATGAACCAGATCGTCTCGCCGAAGCCCAAGCCCCTGGCCCGCGCGGCCAAGGGGCGCAGGCCGCAGTACTTCGCCGATCCGGCGACGGACAAGCTGCTCTCCATGGTGCTGGCCCTGACCCAGGAACTCTCCGTGGCGCGCGACCGCATAGATACGCTGGAGCGGCTGCTCGACCGCGCCGGCGTCCTGGCCGCCCGGACGGTGGACGAGTATCTGCCCACGCCCGAGGAGGCGGCGGCCCGTTCGACCCTTCGGGCCGGCATGCTCCGACGCGTGTTCCGCGCCGCCGAAAAGGAGGTGCAGGACCTGGAGCGCGCCTACGCCTCTGCGCCCGAGGCTGGGGAACGGGAAATCCTCGACATCGTCTCCTGATCCGCCCAATCGCTGCTCGGCTTAGGGCGCGAGCTCCTGTAGCGAGCGGGCCGTGGTCTCCACCTCGCCCATGCTCTTCAGGGACGTTTCGGTCAACGGATAGACCAGCATGACCAGGCCGCTGAGGAGCAGCAGGACGCTGGGGCAGACCGCGAAACAGAAGTAGATGCCGTCGATGGCGCTCTGCGGCTGAACCACCTGCGCGTCCGACGCCTTCACATAGTGCGTCAGGTCCAGAGCGACGCCGACAAGGGCGATGCCGAAGGCGGTGGTCGCCTTCTCTACGGTCGTGGTGAATCCCGCATAGATTCCCTCGCGATTGAGCCCGGTCTTGCGGCGATCGTATTCAATAGTGTCGGGCAGGATGGACTGCCCCATAGCGAGCAGGGCGCCCGATCCCACCCCGGCCACAGCGGTGCGCAGGAGGAAGATCCAGCCGGGCTCCGTCGCCGTCGCCCAGAACCAGGACATCTGGCTCGGCAGGTAGATGACGACGCCCAGGAGGAAGGCGTTGCGCTTGCCGATCTTGCGCGAAATCCACACCCAGGCGGGCAGGGACACGATGCAGGCGGCGGTGATCAGCAGGAAGAATTTCCCCAGCCAGATATCGCCGACGCCCAGAACGCGGCGCACATAGAAGAGCGCCGACCCGTTCATGAAGGCGAACGCCAGCCCCCGAAAGATCGAACTCACCGTCAGGATGAAGAAGGGCCGGTTGCGGTAGATCAGCGACCAAATCTCCCGCGCCTTGGCGCCGGGCAGGGTGGCGGTCGGCGCCCGCGACGGCGCGCCCATGGTCAAGGCGAAGCAGAGAAGGCCGATGGCGCAGGTGGCGATCCCCATGATCGAGGACATGGCCTCATGCCCCCCGCGCCCGCCGCCGAACACCCCGATCAGGGTCGGCGCGGTGGAGGTGCCGGCCATGGAGCCGATCATGAAGAAGACCGTGCCGATCGACATCAAGGTGCTGCGGGCGTGATAGTTGTCGGTGATCTCCGCCGACATGGCCCTGTAGGGCACGCTGAACAGGGCGTAGGCGGTGGCGTAGACGATCAGGGAGACGAACACATAGGCGGCCACCGCCCATTGCGCCTTAAACAGCGGCACGTGGAACATCATGAAATAGGCCGCGCCGCAGCTCAGGGCGCCGACGAAGAGATAGGGCCGCCGCCGTCCCCACCGGCTCTTGGTCTGATCGCTGACCACGCCCACCAGGGGATCGATCACCGCATCGTAGATCTTGCTGATGGCGATCATGCCGCCCGCGAGGATGGCCGAAAGGCCGACGTAATCGACGAGGTAGCCCAAGAGCAGGATCTTGGCGAAGTCCACCGCCGAAAGGCTGGCGCCGCCGAGCCCCCAACCGACGGCGATCCGATAGTTCAGCTTTTCGCTCGGCGCGTGGGCGACGGCCGCGTCCGCAACCTCGACGCCCGGCGCGAGCGCCGCTTGGCTCACGGCTCGAACCCCAGAACGCCCGGGTTCATCAGCCCCTTCGGATCGACCAGCCCCTTGAACGCGCTGAGCAGCGCCCAGTTTTCCGCATTGCGCGACCGCCTGAACGGATAGATGCGGCCGATCTGCAGATGCCCGGCGCCGACCGCCAGGAAATGCTCGGCGATCTCCCCCCACACCGTCAGCACCAAGGCCTCCGCGCCGGGGTTTTCCGCGAACGCGGGAAGGCCCACGGGCCCTGCGCCGAGCAGTTTCGGGTGCGACTCCAGGAACGGCGCCTCCCAATGGCAGGTGGGCTCGATCAGCACCGATCCCGCGCCGACGGCGATGGAGAAGACGCCCGCTCGCACGCCCAGCCGGTCGAGCGCCGCCCGATGGGCCTCGAAAATCTCCATCACCCCGCGATACGCGAGGGGCGCCACCGAGTGGGGCACGATCCCGTTGATGGGCAGGAACCGGCTGGCCGAGATCATCTCCCCCGGCGGGGGAAACGGGCGGGCCGCCAGCACCTGGCCGATGGTCGGGGCGAGGGGCCAGGCCCCATACCGCGCCGCGATCCGCCTTGCCGCCGCTGACTGGCGGTTCAGCTCCGCCCTGGTCGGCGCTTCGAGCAGGAGGTGAAGGCTGTAGTCCACCTCTTCCAGAAACTTGCGGCCATGGCGCGCCATCTGCAGCGCCGCCAACGGACCCTGCGTCCTCGCCACGTCGAGGAAGGACCGGACCAGATTACGCCAGGGGATTTTCGCCCCGCTCACCCGCGCCCTCTGGTGGCCCTGGTCGAACATGGAGGCTTCGGAGATGAGCTGGCCGCGCCCGAGCTCCCCCAGGGCGGCCAGGGTCGCCTCCGGCGTCGCAAAGCCGAACGAGACCGCCCCCTTGACCGGCAGGCGCGGGATCAGCGGCAGGGTGGCGCGCACCTTCAGCCCCATGGCGCCGCAATCGCCGGTGAAAAGGCCGGTCAGCTCCGGCCCGTGGTGGCGAAAGGCGGCCGGCGTCCCCGCCCGCCCCCCGTGCGCGCCGACGCCCAAAAGGGTCCCGTCCGCCAGAACCACGTCCAGGCCCAGCACGGGACCCGCCGCCGTCCCATGCCGCACGGCGCCCCAGAAGACGGAGTTCTGACTAAGGGCGCCGCCCACCGTGGCCTGCAGGCCCGAGACCGGCCCCCAGTAGGGCGTCCGCAAGCCCAACGGCTCCAGCGCCCGATCCAGCGCCGCCCAGGTGCAGCCCGCCTCCACCGTGACGCACATGTCGTCGGCGGCGATCTTCACGATGCGGGTCAGGGCGCTGAGGTCGAACAGCACCGCCCCTTCGCCCGGATAGAGATAGCCGTCCGTATAGGAGAGCCCGCCCCCGCGGGGGATCATGGGCGCGCCGGCGGCGTTGCACAGCTCCGCGCAGCGCTGCACCTCTTCCACCGTTTGCGGCTGGACCACGGCCAGGGGCAGGGCGCCCGAGCGGAAGATGTCCTGAGAGAAGAAGCGGCGATCCTCGTCGCCGGTCCGAACCCGGTCGGCCCCGAGCGCCTGACGCAGGGCGGCGACCAGCGGGTGCGACGTCGCCAGCGTTTCGGGCGGCTCAGCCGTCGCCAAGTCCATCGCCAACCCCTTCCGACCGCCCCGAATGTCTCACCGAAAAGACCACCCCCTAAGCGAAGCAAAGGCGGAGGGCCCGAGCCTGTCAACCCAGGCCTGGCTATAGGCTATAGACCAGGGTTCCGGACACGCGATGAAGGGCGTGATGCCGCGTGAAGCGCTGAGTTGGTAAAGGGATTGGGTGGATGTTTGCGCCTAAAGCTAACATCCGATTATTGTATGGGCCGAGGGTTGAGTTTGCGCGGATGCGTGCGGCACCCTATGTTTGTAGTTCTAAAGGGGTGGGCTCAATGGATTTCTTCGCCAAGTGGATCGCACCTGTTTATCCTCTAGCTTTCCCGACGCGGTTGCTAATCTGCGGCCTGTTCGGTGCAGTTGTTAGCATCTGCATAGTAGAGTCCATGCGGTTGGCGTTCTACAAGCCTGCTCCGCCTATACCGCCAGTCCCCCTGACAGGAGCGCCTGTCAATTCACTGTCAGCACAGCATCATGATGAGCCACATAGGTCTGATCTCAGTGTGACATCGAACAACCAATCTGGCGGCGTGACAGCGGCCAACATCCAAAGCGTCACTCAGAATGCACCGGCTGAAAAGTACTAGTTTTGCCATGGGTATTTTTACTTCACTGGCGACCCTATTAGGTAGTGTCGAGCACGCTGCGTCGAAGCCGACAAAATTAACCACGCAGAGCACTCCGGTCACGTCAAACGCTCAAATCGGCCAAGCAATTACGGCTGGCACCATTGGCACGTTGAATCAGGTCATGCCTACTCTCGTCCGTGGTCCACTTCTGGGCCGCTTCAAGGATGCCTTCGTTGAGGGGGCACGATTGCGGATGTCGCTGTTGAGGCAAGATTTGACTGACGAGCAATACGCAGAATTGATCAGCGCAACAGAGGCGTGGGCGAACAAAACCTACGGCTGGCTGGAAAAGGACGTGAGCCCCTATGCGGCCGAGCGTTTCAACTTCCGCAACTCGTTGAGTATGTCCTATAACTTTCCTGGCAATCATAAGCCTGAGATTGTAACCGGGCGAGATAATTGCATCACCGCACTCGCTGGGTGGCTCCAAAATCTCGACATGTTGATGCGCGAACCTTCGCTTTATCCGCAAAAATAGAGGCTAAATCGCACCGGAAAGTGACCGAATGGATATGATGAACTTAGCCATCTCCAAACCACCACATCAAGCGTCCGGGCCGAAGGCGACGTAGATCAGGGCGCCGGTCTCGCTGGCCTGGAAGCCGTGGGCGTGGCCGGGGGGAATGAAGGCGTAATAGTCCGCCTTCAAAACGCTGCCGTCGGCGCATAGGGCGTCGCCTTCCAGCACGAACATCTCGCGATACCGGGTCAGCTCGACGGCCGGTCCGGACCCCGTCCAGCCCGGCGGCAAGCGCAGGAACAGGCTGCCCTCGCCCGTTTCGGGATGGCGGCTGAGAACCGTAACGGTGGATCCGTCCCCCTCCGCTACGGACTCCAGGCCGGTGAAATCGGCTATATAGGCCGGCGGGCGCGGGGGCGGCGGCCCGAAGGCCTGATACCAGTCCTGTTGCAGCGGCTCGCCCTCGATATAGTTCAGCTCCAGCGGCCCGCCGCCGTTGTGGCGCGACAGCATGATCACTTCCCCGTCGAAGCCGCTGTGGAAACCGTGAACCGTGCGCGGCGGATGGTAGATGTAGCCCTTGGGCGGCAGCCAGGTGCGGTGATCGAAGGTCATGGCGCCGCCGTGGACGACCAGGATCTCCTCGTCCACATGGTGGTAATGGGCGCGGCCGGGGACGAAGGCGCCCTTTTCGAACTTGGCCATGCCGGTGCGCGCCTGGGTTTCGGGATCGCTGTTCAGCATCTTGCCGAACACGCCGGGCAGGGGGGTCGGCGTCCAGGGCGTCGCCGTGGTGTCGAGGGCGGGGATCCAGGCGCGCATCGAGGCGTCTCCAAGGGTCGATGGCGGCGTCGGCGCGGGGGCTGCGCCTAGTCCATAAGCAGCACGACCTTGACCACGCGCCCCGCCTTTTGCGCGGCGACGGCGGCGTTGATATGGTCGAAGGGGAAGGTGGTGATCAGGCGGTCGAACGGCAGCCGACCGGCCTTATGTAGGGCGAGGAGCTCTGGAATGAAGGTCTCTGGGTCGCTGTCGCCCTCGATCACGCCCCGCACGCTGAGGCCGAAGGTGATGGCCAAATCCAGCGGCACATGAAGCTGCGAGCCCCCCGGCGGCACGCCCACCAGGCCCAGAACGCCCCGCGTCGCCATATAGCCGAACGCCGCCTGAGCGGCCGCCAGGGCGCCGCTGGCCTCCAGCACGAAGTCCATCCCGGCCGGGGCGACGGCGCGAACCGCGGGCGCGATCTCCCCGGCGAAGGGATCGATCGCATGGGTGGCCCCAAGCTCCAACGCCAGGGTCCGCCGGGACTCCAAGGGCTCGATCAGGACGATGGGCGCGCAGCCCCGCGCCTTGGCCGCCATCACCGCGCTCAGCCCCACCGTTCCGCCGCCGATGACCGCGACGGACGACCCCGGCGGGCAGTTCAGCGCTCGCAGGATCGAGCCCGCCCCCGTCTGAACCCCGCAGGCCAGGGGCGCGGCCACGGCGAAGGGCGTCTCGGGCGGCAGTTTCACCAGGTTCCGCTCATAGGTCAGGGCGAAGGTGGCGAAGGAGGACTGGCCGAAGAAGTTGCTGGCCACCCCGCCGCCGACGAAGCTCGACGCCCCGTCCAGCCGCGCGCCGCCGAAATTCATCGGCAGAAGCTGTGCGCAATAGGCCGGCTCTCCGGATCGGCACTTGGCGCAGACGCCGCAGGAGCGAAAGCTGATCAACACCCGGTCCCCCGGCGCGACCTTGGCGACCCCGGCGCCGACCTTCTCCACCACGCCCGCCCCCTCGTGGCCGAGCACGGCGGGGAGGGGGAGCACCGGATTGTCGCGCACGCCGAGGTCGGTATGGCAAAGGCCGACGGCCTTGATCCGCACCAGGATTTCGTCGTCCCGCGGCTCGGTCAGCTCCAGGGGCTCGATCTCGAAATCCGCCCCGGGCCGCTTGGCGATCGCCGCCTGGATCTGCATGGCGATAAGCTCCGGGGCGCGGGGGCGCTCGCGCGAAATGAGCATAGGAAGCGGGCCCAGGCGGCCGCTATAGAATATCTGGATCAGCTATAGCCGGTGGGCGGGCGCGGACGGCTGACCTCACGTTCGCCATGCGGATATATTTTCCAAGGCTCGCTCAGACGCAATCCGGGGCGGTAACGGTCGGGGATCAATTCCAGCCTGGATCGAAACATGCCGGCATACCTCGTGGGGACTGTCAGGATCACCGATCCAGAGCGCTTTGCGGCCTATGGCGCGGCGATCAAGGGTCTTTCGGCCGAATTCGGCGGCGAACCTGTGGTCGGCGGCGCGGTGGCCAAGGTGTTCGAGGGCGACAGCCCCCTGGGCGAGCGGGTGGTGGTCACGCGTTTTCCCTCCGAGGCGGAGGCGACCGCCTACATGACGTCGCCGCGCTATCTCGAGGCCAAGGCGCTGCGGGCCGGCGCCGCCGAGGTCGAAATCCGCCTTGTCGTCGTTTGAACGCGCCGAAGCCGTGGTGGAAACATGAATCGGTCGGGGGGCGCATGAAACGCACGCAGGTCTTGGTGGTCGGCGCCGGTCCTGTCGGCGTGATCGCCGCCTATCGCCTGGCCCGGGCGGGGATCGACGTGGTCCTGCTGGAAGCGGAAGCCTACTGCAAAGAGGATATGCGGGCCTCCACCCTGCATCCGCCCACCATCGCCATGCTGCACGACCTCGGCGTCCTGGAGACCCTGGAGGCGGAGGGGTTGCGGGCCCCCGTCTATCATTATCGCAATCGCCGCACCAACGAGGTCCTGGCCTTCGATCTCGGCGAACTGGCCGATCTGACGCCGTTTCCCTATCGGCTCCAGTGCGAACAGTTCAAGATCACCCGGCTCTTGACCAAGCTGATCGAGGCGCATCCTCACGGCGCAGTGCAGTTCTCACGGCGGCTCCTGGGCTTCGAGCAGGGCGCGGACGGCGTGACCCTGAAGGTCGAGACGCCCTTCGAGATCGAGACCTATCAGGCCGACTATGTGATCGCGGCGGACGGCGCCAGCTCCCTCGCCCGAAAGCTCCTGGAGATCCCGTTCGACGGCTTCACCTATCCGGAAAAGTTTCTGACCCTGTCGACCGCCTGGCCGGTGGAGGAGGCGATCTCGGGCCTCGCCCTGGTCAACTATGTGGCCGATCCGGAGGAGTGGTGCGTGCTCCTCAGGGTGCCGGAATTCTGGCGGGTGCTGGTGCCCGCCGCCGAGGACGAGACCGACGCGGACCTCTTGTCCGACGCCAAGAAGATCGACGTGTTCCGCCGCCTCGTGGGCGACGCGGCGGCCGAGGCGCTGCAGACGAGCCACCGGACCATCTATCGCGTGCACCAGCGGGTGGCGCGCACCTATCGGGGGGGGCGGGTGCTTCTGGCGGGCGACGCCGCCCATCTGAACAATCCCCTTGGCGGGTTCGGCATGAACTCCGGCGTGCACGACGTCTGGAATCTGACGGAGAAGCTGATCGCCATCTACGCGGAGGGCGGCGACGCCGACCGTCTGCTCGATCTCTACGACCGCCAGCGCCGGGCCGTGATGCACGAATTCGTGCAGGCCCAGACCATCCGCAACAAGAAGATGCTGGAGACCAGCTCCGCCGATGCGCAGGCGGCCAATCAGCGGGAGATGGAGGCGATCTTGAAGGACGACGCGCGCCGCCGGGACTATCTGATGACCCAGGCGATGCTGAAAAGCGTCGAGCGCGCCGCCGCCATCGCATGACCCGTTCGCTGACGAGCTTCTCCATCGTCTCAGGCTAGCGCGAGGGGAATAGATATGACCTTATCGAACATGCTCTCCGTCTTCTCCGCGGCGGCCATGCTGGGCGTCAGCGCCATGGCGGCCTCGGCGTCGGCCGCTGAAACCGCCGCGCCGCCCGCCAGTCCTCCCGCAGCCCCCAAGACGCCGTCGGTCATGGATTTGGAGATGTGCAAGCCGGTCGAGGTGGTGGACGGGGCGCCGGGAACGCATCCCCTGACGATGGCGGCCCCAGACCAAACGACGATCGCCGAGACGGCTCTGGCAAAGGCGCAGTCCTATTCGGACTCCCTCGGCGGGCACGCGCTCCTGGTCTGGCAGGGCGGCAAGCTGCGCTACGAGCATTACGGACCCGGCGTCAGTGAGGATACCCGGTTCGAGACCTTCTCGATGCACAAGTCCGTGCTGGGCCTGGTCTACGGCGCGGCCTTGCGGGATGGGATCATCCGCTCCCTGGACGATAAGGTGGGCGATTACCTGCAGGAGTGGGCGCACGACCCGCGCGGGAGCATCACCCTGCGCCAGCTCCTGACCATGCAAAGCGGCCTCTCGCTCGGCGGCATCGACGCCACGGCGGCCGTCGCCTTCTCGCGAACCCAGGACGTCCCGCCCGGCTCGCGATTTGAATATAGCAACGTCAATCCCGAGCTTGCTGGGATCGCGCTCAACCGCGCGCTCAAGAAGTCGGGACGGGGCGACTACGCCGCCTATCTGTCCGCCGCGCTGCTGAAGCCCCTGGGCGCAGGCGACGCCCACCTCTGGCTAGACCACGAAGGGGGCGAGCCGCGGTTCTTCGCCTTTCTGCAGATGCGGGCGCGCGACTGGCTGCGCGTCGGCGTCCTGATCGACCGCAAAGGCCGCTTCGACGGACAACAGGTGCTTCCCGCAGCGTGGATCGAGGCACAGACCACGCCCTCATCCCTCAACCCCAACTATGGGATCCTGACCTGGATCGGATCGCCGTGGAGCCGCTACCGATCCTATGGCCCCAGGAGCCCGGTGAAGGTGTCCCATGCGGAGCCCTACCTGGCCCCGGATCTGGTCTATTTCGACGGCTTCGGCGGCGAGCGGGTCTATATCGTCCCTTCTCGTGATCTGGTGATCGTGCGGATCGGCGAGCCGAGCTTCAGCTTCGACGACAGCATCATCCCGAACGCGGTCATCGCCGGGTTGAAGGAGGCGAAGCCGGCCGGGTGACGGCGCGGGCGGCGAGAGACCGCGTTGAGAGCCTCCGTACCTGACCGACCCGTTTTCGAGACGGTCTTAAATCCTCATTTCAAATGTCGCCCCGGTCCTAGATTGACGCTCACCGCCTTGGTCTTGAGATAGGCGTCTAGTCCCTCGCGGCCAAATTCGCGCCCGCCCCAGCCGGACTGGCGGTTGCCGCCAAAGGGGGTTTCGGGCGAGACGGCGGCATGGATGTTGACTCCCACCTGGCCGCTGTCGATGCGCTTGGCGAAGCGGTGCGCGCGGCGCAGATCCTGGGTCCAGATCGAGCCCGAGAGGCCGTAGACGGTGTCGTCTATAGCTTCGGCCAGGGCGTCCTCATCGTCGCCGAAGGTCTGCACGGCCAGCACCGGGCCGAACACTTCCTCCTGGGCGATCTGCATCTTCGGCGTGACGTTTGAGACGATGGTCGGACCGACGAAGTGCCCCGGGCCGCCCGGCGTCTCCCCGGCGTAGATCACCTTCGCGCCCTCAGCCTCAGCGGTCTCGATGAAGCCCATCACCTTGCGGCGCTGCGGCCCGGAGATCAGGGGGCCGATCATGGTTTCGGGGGCGAGGCCGTCGCCGACGGTCAGCCTCTGTGTCGCCTCGATCAGCCCCTCCAGGAAGGTGTCCTTGATCGCCTCGTGCAGGAACAGGCGGCTGCCGGCCATGCAGTTCTGGCCGCTCAGGAGGAAGCAGGCCATGGCCGCGACGGGCACGGCTTCGTCCAGGGGCGCGTCGGGAAAGACCACGAAGGGCGACTTGCCGCCGAGCTCCAGGGTCACGCCGCGAAGATCGTCGGCCGCCGCGCGCACGATCTCCTTGCCGACGGCGGTGGAGCCGGTGAAGGCGATCTTGTCCACCCCCTTGTGCCGCACCAGGGCCGCCCCGGTGGTCTTGCCGTAGCCATGGACCACGTTGAAGGTTCCCTCCGGCCCGCCCGCGTCCCGCCAGGCGGCGGCCAGGAGCTCGGCGGACAGGGGCGACAGCTCGGCCGACTTCAGCACCAGGGTGCAGCCGGCGGCCAGGGCCGGGGCCAGCTTCAGGATGATCATGCTGGCGGGCGCGTTCCACGGCACGATGGCCCCGACGACCCCTACCGGTTCGCGATGGGTGTAGACCAGGAGATCGTATTGCTCCCGCCCGCTGACCGCGGCGGGGATGCTCGCGCCTTCCAGCTTGGTGGCCCAGCCGGCGTAGTAGCGCAGCAGATCCACGTTGACGGTGCGTAGCGTCGGCACGGACATGGAGAGCGGCAGGCCCGCCTCGATCGTCTCGACCTCGCCGATGAAGTCCGCCCTGGCCTCGATCAGGTCGGCGAACCGCATCAGCACCATCGCCCGGTCCTTGCCGGGTGTGGCGCTCCAGCGCCTGAAGGCCTTGCGGGCGGCGGCGACGGCGCGGTCCAGGTCTTCCGTCCCCGAGGCCTGCACGTGGGCGACGATCTCCTCCCGCGCCGGGTTTTCCACCGCGATGGTCTCATCCGTCCGCGCGTCTTCAAAGGCGCCGGCGATGAACGGCCGATGGGGGGCGGCGAGGAACGCCTTGGCGGCGGCGGAGGCGGCAGGACGGCTAAGCGATACGCTGGCCATGGCGAATATCCGGTCTCTGGGAAGGGTGAGCTTTGGAAAGAGGACGCGCTG
>Ga0116229_10013288_pt1 | contig 11674 bp, 8 predicted proteins | sample S1TSphgellanicum_3_FD_87313 | JGI IMG/M metagenome (GOLD analysis project Ga0116229, IMG submission 87313) | Host-associated microbial communities from peat moss isolated from Minnesota, USA - S1T2_Fc - Sphagnum magellanicum MG | ecosystem: Host-associated > Plants > Peat moss > Unclassified... | reverse complement strand
TAGAATCTTCACACATTTGTAGTCTTGAGGTTGAAATAAATTCACAAAATTTCAAAATAACTAACATTGAATGTTTATTGATTGGTACAACATCAACATAAATACAAAATTTTCAAACACTTGATACAAAAATAAAAGAACAATTTTGACATACTTGAAAGATATATGGATATATAAATAATATTGGCAATGCTTCAAATTTGTACAATTTTAAGTTATGGAATGTAAAACCCATGAAATTGGAACTATAATTTCAAACTGGAGAATATAAGTCTTGCTACCATTCATGGTACATATGAAACAATTATTTAATCTACAAATTAAGGAAATAATTAGTTCATTGTGTAATGATTCTATCATCAATGGCAAGTTAAAACTTCAAACTAAAAAGTTCTCTTCTTGGATCTGGGTCTAGAACTTCTCTTCTTGATGCATGTTTTTCTATGGAACATGCCCATTTATCATATGCACACATAGTATTTCAAACATCACACACATTAGATCCAACTCAAATCAAAATCTTATGCCCAAATCTTACACCAATATGTAATCTTTTCCTTAGTGGAAAAGCCAATGTTTGGAGTAGTGATGATCTTAATTTGACATAGTACCTTTTCATCCCATGAAACTTAAAATGAGTTGCATTGGATTAAGGTTGAATTCATGTTATATAATTTGCCATTATTCAAAACTATGCATTATAAACTCAAAAGGGGAGATGAAAAATACTTTTGGCATTTGCAACCATACTCTTGAATGTTAAATGAGATAATAACTTTTGTCCATATTCAATGGGAGTATTCACTATTGTAAGTTTATGTTAACAACAAAAATGATATGCAAATTATATTTGCAAACAAGGTTCACATTTATTTATAATGAAATTGAACTCAATCGTCAAAAGAAACATTGAAGTTTGTCAATATGAATGAAAAAAAAATCATATTGCATATTGATTCCTTCAAGTAGTACACAACCACACATGAATAAATTCTCAAGTAGGAACTGGATTCAAGTTTGAATTAACAAAACACGTATTGAAAAAGTAAACATAATTTGTATGTAAACATTAAAAGAAAAATGTAGTTTTTCGATTGTAATTCGTAATCACAAAACAATCAAAATCAACATTTATAACTAAAATCTTATTAATTGCATGAGTGTAATTGCATGCAACTTGCAATAGCAAATGAAAATTTCATTATGGTGTCAACACAAACAAAGGATGAAATAAATAATCAATGGAAATGTTATCATCCATTGATCAATTATATAATCCTTATGATTACTTCCCATTATTTGTGATTGAAATATAACACTATTCTAGTAATTCTTCCCAAACCATCAAACATTCCACCCATCTTCTAATGGAGTGGGGTCTCCATTGTAGTGAATTTTGAACATTTTTAATGAAAATCCTAATGAATTAGAATGCCTATGAATGTGCCTTTTGGGGTTCCACCATGCTTTACCCCATGTTCATTAAACTCCATTAATGTAAACTTGGGCATGGACATCAATTAATACTTTTTTTTAATGAATTATAGATCTAGTGGACAATTGTAATGGATGTGGACTTCAATGAACTTTTCAGGGATTTCATAATTAGTGGATTTTAGTGGACATAATAAATATGGACTTTAGTGAACTTTTAGTGGACACTTGTAGCGTATGTGGATTTGAATGGACATTAGTGGGTCTTTTTAATGACCTTTAATGGAAATTTGGTGCACTAGTAGGGATGTGGACATTAGTGAATCTTTTTATGCATAAAATATTTAATCCCTTGGATATGGATTGTGGATTAGTTTGATTGGCAATAAGCAACAATGTAATATAAATGAAACATTAATGATTATACTACAATCACCTTTGAGGCATTTTATTCATTTGCAATTCTATTGTACATTGTTTTGATTAAAATTCAAGAAAGAATTAGATAATATGTTTTAGGCTAGTGTTGTCATGGTGCTTAGCAATCATGATCACATTGATCATCACCAAGTTATTCCTTCAAGTAATGGGCTTTTACACCCAAATGTGGTGCACAATGCACACAAATGATCATTCAACTAGTAGGTAAGATCTAATTTGTCGACTTAGAATATGCCATTGCATTTGAAGTTCAAGAATTTTTAAATGCTTATATGATGTTGTTGAATTGTGGTCAATCAAGGATACCCAACATAACTATTGCAAATATTACAAGCCATATACATGACAAAAAAACCATCGACATCAAAACCATAATATACGTAAGAAAGTTTTGATTTTTTATCTACATATGTTGCAAGTTTATTGAACATGATAGAAAAATTACATGTGTTAGTGGTCTTTTAGCTCTCAAATTTGCATCCATATGCAACAAGCTCCATTTGATCTATCTCCAACAAACACATCATGTGATCAATTCCTCTTTCACCAACAACAATTTAACTAATCAAAATATGTTACCTTCACTCCTTGACATTTTGCTTCCGTTTTTATGATTTAAAACCTTAATTTAGTGGTTTACATTCATCATTTTTCACCACATAAGTGTATGTGGCAAAAACGTACCCAACAAATCAGTGGAAAATTCAAATTGAACAATTTCAAATCAAAGAAGAATATGGCATTGATTATTTTCATCTACTCTTTAATTATTTGAATTTGTCAACCCTAAGCTCATGTGTACACTATTCATTCAAGTTGGTCCTAGGATGGGGTTGGTGATGAAGCAATTGAATTCCTTGAAACCTTAAGCTAGTTGATGTTCTTGTGTTGTCCTATGTATGTTCTTTTATTGTTATTGTGTTAGTATTACTATATTGGTGTTAATTTCTCTACTAATGTTGCTAATATAAGGTTGTTTTAAAGTCATTATTTTATCTCAATGTTGTTATTATAAAATTGTTGGTTGTTATGAGGAAGGTGTGTAACCAAATCTTTTACTTTTGTGGAATTTTTAAATACATTTGTTGGTGATGTCATTGTAGCTGAAATGGGCAAGTGTATGTTCATGAACAAAACATTTAAAACATGGTTATCAAAACCAATGTGACGTGACCATTTTGCATTGAATGTCATGTTGGCATTTGTTTTGATGAGTTGGTTGTGTCACTTGCATTCCAACTTCTTTTGCGTTTACACAAAAACTTAACTATAGATGTTCCAATTATGTGTATATCATATATTATTAGTTGCACAAATTGTATCTTCTCATTATACATTTTGCCTTATTCACACTTTGAAGATGATGGTGAATGCGGTAGCAACCTTATAGCCAACGACTGAATATTCAGCACTCCATCATGCTCTACTCTTCTCAACTCCTCTTCTGCTTCTTTTTTTCTTAGTAGTTTTGTTTCTTCCTCATGTCTCTATTTTTGCTTAGTATTTTGTGTTTCCTTTTCCTTTGCTTTTCTTTGTAATTTCTTAATTGCACTCTCCACACTCATGCTTCTATGAACTCCAAAACTTAGAATACGCTCATAACTTCTAGTAACAAATGAAAACAACTTTCAATGGTTACTTTGTTTATTTTCATCCTTAAGCCTCCTATTCATTTCATTCATTTTTTGGCTTGCCCACCATATTTTAATTAACACCTCATCCTCAAAATTATTATAGCCCATCACCACCACTTTTTGTGTCCCTTGTATAGCCACATGGAAGCATTTCACATCATCATTATGAATGAACACCTTAGATTTCATCTATCGATTATTCCACATCCCTGATCTTCTTACATTAGTTGTATTGATTCCACCTCGTCACCATGTACTTGCTAACTGTGCCAATTCATCTACTAACAATGTCAATTCATTTGTTGATTATTACAATACATTTGCTAACTATATCGATACTTCTACTAACTATGCCAACAAATCTAATGATTGTGCAAATGCATTTGATGACTAAGTGAATATGTCTATTGATTCAGCCAATTTTCTTGATATACCAATTTCAAAATTTGTATTCTAGTGCTTTCTTTTTAATAGTTATTGCTTAAGGATTGGTTCATCATCTACAATTCCAAAATCAATATTGTGTTGACCTTAGGATCTTCCATTTGTTCTTCTTCTTCATTACCTTGCATATGTGGTTTTTGTGTTACATTGTCTACAGCTTCCACCTCCATGATAGAATCATCCTCTTGAAGTTCGCCTACACTTTGTTCCCAATACACTTGTTGTTCCTGCTCTTGAACTTTAGATTCCATGTATTTATATGGCTTGAGTTTATTCACATTAATCAACACAATGTTATTTGGCAACACATATTGTACTATGTACAGTCCAAACCATTTCTTAGTAAACTTCCCTAGGGGTGACTTATTTCCCTTTGGAAACCACAAAACATAATCACCAAAATTAAATTGTTTTTCTGAATTCTTTTGTTGACTCCATAATTCTTTATTCCACTGTTGAATACCAGTAGTTTCTAAAGCTTGCATCCTAGCCTCCTACAATTTCTCCAATTATGAAATTCTGCTAGTTAAAACTCTCACTGAAGTATTATCTTTTTGATTTCCACTAGCAATTAACACTATGTACTATGTAGGCATCAATGGATGTAATCCATACACTATGTACTATGTAGGCATCAATGGATGTAATCCATACACTAATTGATATAGTGTATACCCTATTGTTACTTTGTATACAATTTTGTATGAAAATAACATTATTGACAAATGTTCATCCCAATTTGTTCTATTTTCACTAACTAACTTGGTCAAGAGTGTCTCAAGTACCTTGTTAATAGACTCAACCTACCCATTCACTTAAAGATAATAGGTTGTAGAACTCATGTGTTTGAACAAAAAATGATTTGTCAAATACTTGATGGCATCATTAATGAAATGAACTCCCTCATCTGTGATTATAATCAAAGGACATCCAAACCTGGTTAATATGCACTCATACAGAAATTTTGTTGTTACTGTTGCAATATTAGTTTTCAATGTTCTTGCTTCCACCCACTTGGTAGCATAAACTATGGCTATAAAAATGTATTTGTTTCTTGTTGTTAAGGGAATAGTTATTTGTGGTAATAGTTAGTTAGTATATTTCTACTTACCTAATTATTGTTTTAAGAATTATTAGCTAAATTACATAATTTTATCACCATTTGAATTTGAATAGAACATAGGACTATTTTTAGGGTTTATTGAAAAGTAGGTATGTCTATTGTGACTAAAGCAAATTAACACCTTAGTCACATTAAACAATTAGATACACATGTGGCATGTGTGGCACCTACGTGGACTCATCTAATTTGATTAAGATGACTATGATGATAATGCTGACTGAAATCAGTCATTGTAGGCTAACTAAATGTGATTATAATGCAACTTTTTAATGAGGTGGCAATATAAAAATTGAAAAGAGATTATTTAAGTTTTTAAATAACAAATTGTTGGAAAAAATGAAAAGACCATCGAATTATCAAATGATCGGTTTATGTTTTTGATCATTCATAGTAAAATAAAAGTAGAGGCAACAATGGAAAAATAACAAAATGCATATGAGAAATGAGAAAATGGAAGATTAAAATTGAAATTCTATATTGAAATGGTTTTTTGAACTTTGATTACTTATGCACCAATGTCCAAGTTTCATAAATTGAACATATAAATGTTTAGTTCCAAATTAAACTAAACAGCAAGGATGGTCCAACAATAATCAACCATCCTTTATGTTATAATTAATTAACCATCATTGTCACAACTTGTTGCATATTCCTTTGTACTATTTACTCCATCATCTTCCCCTTCATGAGCAACCAAATCTAAATCTAATGGTGCAATAGTAGAATTGCCTATAGTTGTGGCAAGTTGAATGGACTCCTCAATGGAAACATGAGCTTGTAAACATGTGTAATTATCAATGTTATCAAGTCGAAACATATCAAATTCCATAGGGTTGATTTGAATAGTTTTAGTTATTTGTCTCCCATAGGGGGGTCAAAACGACATATGACAAGCCAATGTGTTTACTTGCATTTAGGACCATTATCCCTTTTGGAGTCCTTTTTCCCAAAACACCTTTTTCCTAAAGAGGAATTTTCAAATGAAATGTTTTGAAACTTTATATATATATATTGTATTTATAGTTGCCCCAATATGTCATTTTTTTTTGTAATCAAATTTGGAGAAATACAACTTTTTGAAAGTGCACAAATTTTGTCAAATTTTGTGTTTCGTCTTGAAAACTTGTCATAATTTCAAATCATACCAAAACATGTTAACACTTTCAAGTTTGATTTTTTATATTATAAGCTACGAGTTCTTTTTAAACAACATATACATTGCATCACATTTACATGTCGAAAAAAACTCATGAACCTTTTTTTAAACCTTAATTTTTTATAAACACTAATTTAAAAAATATGAAAATTTGAGTGTTTTTTAGATGTGTCTAATAGTATCTTATTACTATAAAAAAATTGAGGATGAAATAAATTTTATTATGAAAATTTAAAGGCCTTTTATGAAAGTAGTGTGATTGAATGAAACTGTTAAACATCTTTTATTCAAACCAAACTTTGATATCGGAATTTTGTTTAATTCATTTTATATTTTTCAATATCCATATTATTCAATAAGCACAACTTTCCATGATTCACATGCCATTAAAATGACATCACATAGACAAATGTAACAAGAATTGTAGAAAAGTTGACATTTTGACATCAATTTTGGCTCGTTTGAGCTCATCTATGCCAAGGGATCTTTTCGTAATACTACCTTCCACCCCCTTTCTTTTGGGTCATTAGAAAAAAAAAACTTGCTCTACATGTAAAGGGAAAGCAAATGACTGGTTTGAAATGGAAATAAGGGATGAAAGGTTCATAAGTGTGAAACCACATTCATTTCGTTTAACTATTGCACTATTGCCAATGTAATTCACTTTCACCCAATTGCACAACAAGACAATTGTGTTGAGCACCCCATAATTTAGTTCTAGTATCTCCTCAACCCAACCAACATATTCCAATTTTGCAAGAACTGATCTTTGATCATTTGGACTTGATACACATTCTTGTTCAAAAGTTGCCATTACACCATAATCACTTATTGTTAAATGTTCTTCGACACTTATAACATGAATGTGGTTGCCATAAACATACACGGCTCGATATGACATGGTTTCTAATGTTGGAAGCATGGACATATGCACTACGTCTTTGTCAATTGTGTCCCCATCATTGAAAGCCATTGCAATGGAAGCCATTATCCATGTTGCAAAGGGGGGCAGTGGAGCAAGGTCATTTGGGAACACAAGATTCCTTGCCTACGACCAACCTTGAAGTAGCAAAAAAAAATTCCTTTCTTGATCTCAAATTTTAATTGTTGTAGAATATTTCCTGCATAACACTTAATTAACCTTTACAACTCTTCAAATTTTCTAAAGATTCAAATTGCCAATACAAAATTGTGAAACAACAAGTGGATGTAACCTACAATAATAACAACAATTCTTGATAAATTGAATGGTATGACCTATCTAACACATATTTTTTTTTAAACTATGCAACTTCATTATTAAAATGATTAAGAGTAAAAAATACATTACTTGCACCATGTAACCATTAGTCCCACATTTTGAAGCACAAAAAAATGGGCCATGTTTTGAAGGTTTGCATCATAATTTGTGGATGCCCACCACCTTCCAACACCTAATCAAACATGGAAGGGTCTTCTTTGTTGTCACAACCCTAGCTTTGGGCTCGTGACCAAGGCAAGGACTTGCAAAGGTGTAGGCCAAGAGTGAGCCCCAGAGTCCCATTTCATGCTCCCGAGAATGCAAGAAAGTGTGAGAGAATGAACCCCCACACTCCCAAATGAGCTCCACTTTGAGAGTTGCAGTCCAAATGGACTCTCGAATCTTCATAAGGTGATTTGACTCCCGACCACGAAAGTCAAGAATCGCTCAATTTCCTTGCGTGCAAATGGCATGCCACATATCGTTGAAAAGTTCTTAATAAGGGCTACAGCTTCGCTTTAGATTTCACCTCAATCGGAAGTCTGCACACAAAGTTATGGGCCCAAAATTGGGACCAAAGTCGCGGGAGTCCCAATTTTGAGAATTTTGGGACTCCCACTTGGGAGTCCCGGGACAAAATGACATTTAGGTGCTAGTCATGTGGCTAGGCACAAAGTATGCTATAAGGGGGAAGGTGGTGGCTTTTCCCAAATCCGGGCCGTGATGAGTCTTGTGAATTCGTGTTTGCCCGTGATTCGTTCATGCACCAAAGGTGTTCTAGCTACGCACTAACCAACCTATTGTTTGGTTTGTGCAAGTCAATGTGAGTAAGTGATTTGCTTATCAATCTTCTTAGTCCCATCTTGGAGCTCCAGCATGGCCCTCTACCCCTGAAGTGCTACAAGCCAAGGAGCACGCCCCAACTCCTTCTCCTTCCATTGTTTTCCCCTTAGGACTTGCAATTGAGTCCCTCTAGGAGCTTGGGGGTGCATCATTTGTCATCCCACACCCTATGTCTTGTGGTTGTAAAATCCATGAAATATTTATTGTAAAACCCGACTGCTTCCTCTATTATGTATCTTTTTACCATACTTCCTTCAGGTTTTGCTTTATTTCCCACAAATCCTTTTAAGGTTTTCAAATACCTTTCAATAGGATACATTTGCCAAGTTTGGACTGAACCACATAATTCTAGTTCCTCAACTAAATGAATTAACAAATGTGTTATGACATCAAAAAATGAAGGAGGGAATTCTTGTTCTAACAAGGCTAAGGTGATTGCCACTTCCTTTTTCAAATCCCCCATCACTACCAAATCCACAACCTTGGCACACAACCTTTTGAAAAACCAATGCAAGCAAATAATTCCCATCCTACATTCTTTAGTCATACGATGCCACATGCATAAAGGCAAGATTTCCTACATCATAATGTGGTAGTCATGTGACTTCATGCGTTTTAAATCCTCGTCCTTGATTTTCTTCTTGAATGAAAAGACATAATGTGTAGGTGTCTTCAAAGTTGGATAAAGCTTTCATTTTCCTCATCTATCAACACATATGATGTTGCTAGTTTAATGAAACCATAGTCCACAACACTAGCTTATAGCCACATTGGCTAGATGTTGCATTCCTTCAAGTCTTCCCAAACTGCTAATGTGTCCTTTGTCCCAAATATGGTTTTCATACATTTTCACAAATGTTTTTTTCATAGTGCATCACATCTAATGTGTTGCAAATGAACAAACCCTAGCCAACAAACAATTAAATGAAATTATTTTTTTTATAAATCAAATCTTAACCTGCTTTACTAAGTATTGTGCCATGTTTATGTAAACAAGTAAATAACACAAAACTAATTGTGATTCAATGGTTTGGTTGAAAGAGACTTTCCTCCCAATATGGGAGTTTAAACATGATGGAATGTCGCTTGATGCCATGTTTGTGTAGATGATCATGTTTTGAACCAGATCTATTCCATGGACCTTGTAACCACACTTCCCATTCCTTGCCCCATTTCATGGTGTCTGATGTAGTTACTCGCACAAGCACCACCCTATTTTCTGTTTCCCCATTGAAAGCACTTTGAACCCACCGATATGATGGGTCCATGGCAAATACCGTCAACTCCCATAGTAAATGACTTTCTTCAATTTCCTTAAATACTATGATTCTATAGTTGGGCCACAAGGTGGGCATCTACATGACCTTTGGTAACACATCTTGCAAATAGCCCATAGGCTAGAAAGTCATGGATGCTCCAAATGCACATAGCCCTAAATTGAATCACTATGAGAAAAAGGTGTGTTTTGCAATTGGCCTTGCAATTCAATTTTTGACTTACAGAGAACACTTGTAACTCACTATATTTATATGTCGTGAGTGCTAACAGACAAGTTGCATGAGATGTAGAGTTACAACTCACTGTATATATGGTGTAACTTAATTGTAACTCAATCAAAAGAATTCATTTTCAACTATTATTCAACTTCATTATAACTACACCCATGATGTCATTTGATGTCATTAATTGTTATCCATCTATTAAAATTTGACATGTGGCATTATGAAGGTTTTTGGACATAATTGTTTTTGAAATATTGATCTCCATTGTCCATTATGATTGTTAATGGTGGTCTAATATTGTGAGATGTGGCATAAAAAATTTCCACATGGCGTATTAATTGTATTTTGGAAAAATAATGATATAAAAATTTATTTTAGTAGTTAGGTAGGTCATACATAACCATAGGTAGGTAGGTTAATAGGTTTTAAAACCAACATACCTACGTATTTACCTAGGACCTACCGACCTACATAGGTAGGTAGAAAAGTAGGACCTATTTACTTAGCTAGGTAAGTAAGTAGGTAGGAAAACACAATACTAAGTGCACTAAAGAATAACCATGAAATTTTATTTTTTATTTTATTTTTGCCTTTGAATTAAGCTTTTTTCAACTCATCCCAAAATGGCACATGTATTTTCTAAGAACATAAAAAAAACAAATCTTTTTTATATAGTTTGTAACATGGGATTTAAAGACAAAGCATATGGGTTAAATATTTTAGTTGTTCATTAGTTGCAATTGAGTTGCAACTATAACACTTAAGTGCTCAAGGCGAACCAAATCCAAGGGGAGGGCTCCATTATTTTTTGTGTTTAAAAAAACTTGGACCCCTCCTATTGATGTGTCTAACACATTAAAAATCATCAAAATGGAATAGATTGAGAAAGTTATGGCCCCTCAAAGTAGAGTGGGTCAAAAACTCAAAAAAACAAATCACCAAATGCTACACAGGCCAATTCCCAAACACCCACAAAATTCCTTGTATGTTGTTCTATTGTTGTTAAAATTCAAATATGATTTGTAGAACTTTAAGTGGTGCTTCTATAACATTTTAAATCATTTAAAATGAATAAGAAATAAGAAAGTTATGAGGTTTGAAAGTAGGGTTTAGGGTTCAAAGAAAAAAAAACATGTTTTGTAAGTTGGAAAGCTTATTTATCTTCTTATTATTTTTTCATTACTCATTTTCCTTTGCACTTCAAAGATGATTTCTAGAACTTGAGGTAGTGCTCTCATAACATTTTAAATCACTCAAAATGAAACACATATGATGAAGATATAAATAACTGATGAATATATATCCTTATTAAGTTCTAAATAGTTGTATTATAGTCATTACATAGTTGAACAATAGTACTTTAGTAGTGGCGCACTAGTGGCCACACTAATCATATCTATTAAGGGGGTAAGCTAAATATGTGATTCGGGATGAACAAGGCAGTTAAGATAGGGACTAATCAGGGAACTTTGTTAGTTTTGAATTTTGAATTCTTGTTGTTTTGAATCATAATGAAATGACCTGGGATGGTTCGAAAGGGGGGAGAATTCGAGAGAACAAGAAAAGGAAAAGAAGATGAAACATGGAATTTTTAGGGAAGGATACGTGAGTTGGAGGTATTTGTGGTAGAAAACCTTAGACTTTGTTTTAATGTAGCACAAATTTTAAGTGTTGTTTTGGGGATTTTTTTTCAACAAAACATGGGATTACATTGTAATACAAATTCATGTTTTTAGTAATATATAGAAGCACAAACTTTTTTAGTGAATTATATGTTCATATTTTGTGTGAATTTTCTATAATGTTAGATTATGATGAAATGAATTGTAATCTTGTTTATGGAGTTTTTTTCAATGT
>Ga0116229_10013285_pt1 | contig 11675 bp, 4 predicted proteins | sample S1TSphgellanicum_3_FD_87313 | JGI IMG/M metagenome (GOLD analysis project Ga0116229, IMG submission 87313) | Host-associated microbial communities from peat moss isolated from Minnesota, USA - S1T2_Fc - Sphagnum magellanicum MG | ecosystem: Host-associated > Plants > Peat moss > Unclassified... | reverse complement strand
CTTTTTCCTCTCCCTCCTCCCTTTGTTCCCTCCTTTTTTTTTTTTTTCTTCTCTTCTTTCCTCCCGTTTTTTCTCCCCCCCTTTGGTTTTTTTTTTTTTTTTTTTTTTTTGCTTGAGGTTTTAAACAAGGATGTTTGGCATGTAAATGTGCTTTTGAAATTAGGGGATGTTTAAGTGGCTTTTTAATATCCTCTCACAATGTTTCACCCATAAGTTTTTTTTTTGTTTTGTTGTTTCCCCAACCCCTTCCAAATTTTCATTTCAACTCATTAATTTTGATTTGACCTTGATGGGAATGTTTTAGAGACTTTTGGGTCCAAGTTCATTGGAATGCCGTAGGGCCCCTTCTAGTCCATCAACAGGTGGTTTTCCCCATTTCTAATGGGCGCGTAGGGTTGATTGCCTCAAAAATCATTATTCTAGCTACCTATTTGGGGAGTTGGGCCTTAGTTTCCCTTGTCATTGTTTCCATATTTTTGTTGGAGGCGATAGGTGCAAGCAAATTGGGGTCATTCCCTCTCCAAGCACATTTGAGATCAATGCGAGAACTTATTCCTTTAAGGGCTATAACATGTGTGCTACCTTTTAAACATCTAGCTAAAAAGGTGCAAATTGTTTTTAGGAAAGTATTTCAAAGAGATTACACAACCATTCTTTTACTAGCATCATTTTCTTTAACCTTTTGATTTACATCAAGTGCGTTTAAAGTTGTGTGCATGACCAAGTGCAAACGTTTGATTGTTCATTCACCTAATCATCCTTTCTTTTCCACCTGGCTTGAAATGTTTTTCCACCTGACTTGAAATGTTTTCTCCACCACATTGCGCACTAAGTTGGGTCTTTTCCATCTTTTAATCCTTGGGGTGTCACATTGCATTTATAACCAGCCTTTGGACCCTATGGGGATCCATTTTTTCTTCATTGTGGGGAAAGGATGACTTCGCATGATATTATGTGAAATGCTTTTGTGACCATTTTAAAAAATACAAGATTTCACATCTCATGAGATTAGACCTATGACCTTCCACCCCATGCCGTGCAATTTTCACGCCATCAATTTGACATTGTGCTATCAGTTGATGGTGTGTACACATTAGCAAATGTTTTCATTATTGACCCCATTCAAATTAATTTGGTTTCACAAGTTTTTTCTTATGGGGTTGCTTTGATAATTGCGGTGGAAAATAAAGATTATATTTATCATGATCAATTTTCAATGGACATGTTTTTCCTCTAGTTATAAAGGTTTTTGAATGTCTACACCAATAGGTGGATGAGTTTCTTCATCAATGTGCCAACATGTTGTGGGGAATGTAGGACATTAGAGGCCCCCCTTTTTTAGTTTTGCGCACATTTTATAAACATAGAGTCTAAAATGACGTTACAATGTGTGCATGCGGTCTCTATTTTGAAACATGTAGTTGCTATAGGTGAAGGTTCATCTTGGTTAGGCATCTTTTTAAGAGGTCCTCCCCTTTCCTCATATGATATGTTTTTCGTGATTAGAAGAGGTTTGGGAATTTGATGTTCCCCTTGTGGTTTGCCCTTTTTAGTGGTTCATTTGTCTTTTTGAACATGGGTCTTACCATTTTGTTCATTGTTGTCCCCCTTTTTGGGTGTTTTGGTTTTTTTATGATTGGCAAAGTTTCATTTGGTAAGGTGTTATAATAAAGTAGTGTAAACTATAATGTAAAAAATGGTCAAATTTTAATAAAATGTGAATATATTGTTGAAATGTTTTACAATTATTAGATTATGTTTACTTTAACATATGACTTGGTCCAATCCACCAATGAGATTATGAAATTAAGATTGCAAAACCAACAATGGGATTCAAACTTTCACACTTGTAAAAAACTTGCAATAAAATCCAACTAATGTTTAGCATAGGATGATGAGAGATGTTGAATTGAATTCATGTGGGACTAAATAGGATTTGCCTGAAAGTTTGTCTAAATTTTTCCTAGCCCAAAAAAAGGATTAAACCAAACATCAAAATAATAAATTATTAAATAAATAAACTATATTTAGGAAGATCAAGGTGAGTGACTTTTAGCGTTTATATGAAATCCCTTCAAGATAAATAGCAATTAAAATCTTTAGTAATTTTTTGAAATCAATTTTTAAAATTTTTAATCAAAAATGAACTTGTATGTTTTGAATGTGTTAATGGTTGGACCAAATGTAATTTTTTATTTAATTGAAAGCCAAAATGAAATCATCCATGGTCATTTCAATGTTGTTGCCAATTTTCTTTGAAAGATGCTCCACTTTTAACCAACCCTTCCAACTTACTTACTTACTAAATACTTACATCCTACCTACCTACTTAATTATTAGGTACCTACCTATAGCCTACGTACCATCTACCTACCTATTATGTACATCCCTACTTATTTAATTACTAGGTACCTACATGCCTACCTACCTACCTACCTATTGTACACATACCTACATATTTATTTATTATGTACATACACCTTACATACTTACCTATTTACTTACTATGTAAATACACTTTACAGACCTACCTATTATATACATACCTACTTATTTAATTACTAAGCACTTACCTACCTATTTATTAAGTACTTAAATACATATACCCCTCCTACATACCCATTAATTATAGGTTCAAATTCTTTAAAGTGTACTAAAATTTTGTCACAACATCACCCTTTTCTATCTTTTTTACTTTATTTTTTTTTATCATGTAAATATAAATTGATGGATGTTATGATAAAATTTACAATTTGTCACAAACACCACAATCACCCATCATTTGCATCATCATTTGCACCAACATAATCCCCTGCATCATCGCATGCATCATCACTTGCATCATCGCTTACACCAACATAATCGCCTGCATCATTGTTTGTTTCATCATTAACTCTTAATTAACTCATAATTCATTGTTAGTTAAGAAGCTTTTCAAGAAGCTTCTTTAGTCAATGCACACATGGAAATCTCTATGGAGGTTTCTTTGAACTAGGTCCCCAATGGGGTATAAATAGGGGTAGGACCTCTCATTACCTTCAATATGTTCAACACCAATTTTAGGTACATTTTCTTGTCATAACCTTTGTTTTCATACGTTATCAAAATAAAGTTATGTTTGAATCATCTTCTAGCATATACCATGTTTTTGTCTTATGTTTTTGTGTTTTTAATCTTGGATTAGGCTTAGGCTTACATTTCTTGTGATTTATTTTCCTTGTTGTGCCCTTGGTTTAGTTCATGTTCTTGTAGTTTTTTATGCCCATGATAGAATTGTAGTGGTTCAAAATATGCTCCTTCTAAATATTTGATAACTTTTGATTCATTATTTGTTATGAAGATCAAACTACAAAGTAAAAAATGACTACAATAAAAATTAAATCCTTTACATCCTATGTGGTACACTTTTGGATTTCAACCCTATCTAATAAGCTATTTAATTGTAAATAATTATTTAAAGGTTATTTAAATAGGTACCTAATAAGAACTTATGCTACTTAGTAGGTAGGCCATGTAAGAGTATGTGTTAGGGAATAGTTGCAATTAAACTACAATTATGCAATTAGGCTATAACAAAACAATTATCCCATATTGTTTTGTCTTCTTTTCAAGTTTACAAACTATATAAGTAGGTTGCTTTAGTGTAGTAAACACATTCATTTTTTTCAATTGCCATATGGGAGGAGTTAATCGCATAGGCTCCACCCAAAAGGCTAAACTTAAAATTAAATAAAAATTTATTGTAAAAATTTTAAACTTAAATACCTACCTACCTAGGCTAAATTTATGGTTAAACGATCTAGTCTTAACCTAGGTGCCACATGGCCTATTATAAATGACATAGCCCAAAATTAAACTAGGTACCTTAGGCACCTAATTAAGCTAAGTGGCCTAACCTAGGCCTAGCCTAAGTGCCACGTGGCCTATCATAAATGGTCCAACCTTAAACTAAACCTAAATTATTATAGGGTAATTTTAAGTTGCCACATGGCACAATTTAATTGGATGGTGGAAAAAAAAGAAAATATTTCTTTGGCAAAATATTTTGAAAAATCCAAATGATGCCATGAATCACATTTTTAGGCTACGATGTGTGAACATATTGGTGTGTATTATAGTCGCAAGTGTAATGGAATGTAGTCACAAGAGCTTGTCCTTGGATACATGTATAAAATTGCCATACTCATATTCTACGAAGAATTTTATTTCGTCTGTCACTTGCAACTAGCATCATTGGCAACTTGTCATTTGCTACTAGGTTGATTTTTAGTCACAAGTGTCATTTGTGACTAACATTTAGTTGTAATGACCTTTTTTTTACAAATGAACAAATTATTAATCTATATGTTGTCACATGTTATGTTCTTTATTTACCCACCCTACCAACCTACTAACCTACTTACCCTATTTTCAATACTTTTGTTCAACCACAATCAATGGAATTTGAATTGGAAAAATCGTAATTTGCCATGTTTGAAATTTTCAATGATTTATATTTTTCAAAAAAATCTTTAAAATCATCTAAACATTTGTAAAATATATTTATGTTATTCAATAAATCTTTGAATCAGTTTTAACATCATGTTTTATTTGCTTCATTTGAACAAAATTTGAAAAATAAATGTGTCAATTTTTGGATTTCCTATGTTTCATCATTAACATGATAAAAAAAATGTTGCACATCTTTTATTAATAGAACGTCATGTAGCTTCACCACAAGACCAAGGTCTTGGATTCTAATTTTAATTTAAGCAAATTATGTATACAAATTTTGTATAATGTGAAATACACAACGCTAAAATGTGGATAGAATGTGTCAAATACAATATATATATTTTTTCCATAAATGCCATGTGAACACATGGCATTTCATTATGTGATGGGTTGCCACATGTATTCTCTTTGTATTTTAAATTAAATATATTTTTTGTATCAATTTATTTTTTGGAAGAATTAGACTTCAACATGTGGCACACATGATGGTCGAATGAATCAGTAACATGTGTCATATTTAACTTACATTGTGTTGTTTGAAAATAATTATAAATATTAATTTTTTATTTCAAATATGGTGTTCATCTTATGTTAACATGTGGCCACTTGAACTCAAATCATAGCTTAACACATGTGGCATTGATAAAGTTCTTGTTATCTTTGGACAATTATCAATTTTAATCAATGGTCAAGTTCAAGTTCAAGCCAATTGTTAGTTTTTGGTCAATGATCATTGTCATGTTTGTGTTCACATTTGGATTTCAAATTAAAATTTGGAGTTCACCACGTGGTGTTTTTTGATCAACCAACTAACGAAACGTGGAATTGTACAACTAGGTTTCAATATTATGGTTTTTAAACTAGGGAATACTAGGGATTTTAGTTAGCCTTTTAACATCATGGTTTTCATTTTATGGTTCTTATATTAGGGTGTTAAATTTAGGGCTTCAATATTAGGGTTTTTGTTTTAGGTTGACAATTTAGTTTTAGTCTTTCATTAATAGTGTTTCATGGAAAGATTGCTTGCAAAATGGTAGTTATGACATGTTTAAGCACATTAAATACAACTATATAAATTTTATAAAATATTACCTCCACAAAAAGACCAAAAAAGGTTTAAGGTTTAAACCCAAAAAATACATTTTGATAATTGGGCAACAGGGAAGAAGCTATAAATTTCATTAGCTGTTTAATGTTTGTTCTTTGCATTTAGTTCAAGCAAAAACATCATAACCAATAGACATAGAAAAGGTGCATAAAGTAGTTTCATTAGTAACCCCCCCCTATTGTAATCACATTAGTAATGAAAACCTTTCGTATGACAACAACGACATAATTGTTTAGTACTTTCTAATCACTAACACATCCACCACTTAACCCACATGTCATTCATATTGCAGTATTTCATCTAGATATGGGCCCTTTAGAATAACTTAAATCCCAATACAAACCTGCACATGCTAATCATGTGAACATTGAATTGATGGTCGTCAATATAGGAAAAGACTACCTAAACCAAATAAAAAAGGGCTTGTTAATGAGTTTAAATAGAATGGGACATAGTGGCTACCTTATCAACATTCAATTTCACATTAATCTTAACAGAACCTACTAAGGCTTTTGTAATTTCAATGGACTTGGAGGTTGGTCCTATGAAAAAGCCCAAAAAGAACAAACATGCATAGAAGGTAACCTCAAATTAATTATGAACATCAATAATGTTACACATTCACAAAGTGCCATCTTGGTCGAGCCCACGTCTATAAACATACCAATGGACCAATTAACAACATAGAATTATAATCAACATTCATGGGGAAAACTCAAGAGTTTAATTGAACTTAATTCATTCAACTCACAAAACCATGTTAATATTCATGGATTGAACATTACATTCGTTGCCATATACAAAAATAGTGTTTATTGTTGCATACAATAATTGAACACATGACTGCAACAAAAAGTGTCCATGTACACCAAGTGATTTCACTAGATTTTGAATGACTTCATTGGTTATAGTGAATGGGACCTAGTGGGGACATAATGAATTCACTAGTATAGTGAATGGGGACTAGTGAATTGCACCCACATTTTGTAATCGTGTACAAGACCCCATTAACTCAATAGAAAATAAAATAGCCATGCCACCAAACACATGAAAAAGACCCAACTTACTTATGTTGTGATCATCGACAGTGAAGAAGCTCCTCTAACTTTTGGGTCCTAGCATGTTACTTCTTGGGGCCTACATGTAACAAAATACATAATAGATTTTGTGGAATGTTGTAGAAACCCAATAATGCAAAGTTTTAAATCCTTGGTCTAAGGGTTACAAACATGATTTTGACATAAGGGTTAAAGTGGTACCTCATGTACCATTGATAACACCTTTGAAATACTAGTCTATATTCCCCTATTTGTGCCTAATGTACTAGTATCACTTGCATTACCATTGTGTGGAAGCATTTAGTTTATTAGCAAAAGGGCAACCTCATTATTTTTCACCCCATCCACCTCATATGCAACATTTTCTTAACCTACTGGAGTTTTTGGTTGTAGTCCTTTGTGCACTAGCGATTTGTGGATAATCTCACATGCTTGTAGATCTACCTTTGAGCATAGACCAACACCAAGCTTTTCAAACAACAATTTTTGCATACTGAGCATTATGTCCATGCTTGATTACAAGTTCCATATTAAAACAAATACCTTGTCCACCTTTCGCTCCATTACAACTATTTCCATAGACTTCCCTTTTTATTCCATAGTTTTTCACTAATGAAAGTGTTATAATACATTTGGTCACATAACCAATAATTTCATTAAATGTGATTTGTAACCCAATTTAGAAAAACATGCAACCTATAATTGGTCCACATATTGTTTTCCCCTTCTTCTAGGCATAAATTATGTTGGCAACTCACCATGGATCTAGAACAATAAAATGTGCTTGTGTACAACAAGCAAAACCCTTAACCCTACATGTAAATAACAACTATCACCTATTCATTTGCCTTAAAATGGATAGAGACATTGAAACATTCACCCAACATGACATTTAGTATTGTTAGTAATATGTCCCACTACCAAGATATGAGTCCAATTGAAATGGAATTGATCAAATGATTATGTTTGCAAATTCAATGTTTTGGATTAGCATCGATAAAAAAAAAAACAAGTAACTTGCCACCTAATCAACCTACCCATTTTCTCAAGGGAAAGGTTCAAATTAAAGCTTCCATTTTTGGTTTATTTACCAAGATCAAGATCTACTTACCACATATACATTACTCATTGGCCCCGAACCAAAGCTCCCACTTTGCATCTCTCCCAAAGATGGTGTCCACCCGATCATTAATACATGCCATTCATAGGTTCACAATTTAGATACCAAGTTATGTTGCATTGGACATTTACATTAACAATGCTCATGCTAAAAACAAACAATTTCATGACACCAAAAATATGTTGCCACATTAGCCAACATGGTATTTATAAACCTAGCCTCTTGTTGGATTGGCCCACCACAACCAAACTTAGACACATTTTTTACTTGTACTCATACAATGCTCAAGTGCCCACATGTTGCTTGAAACTTTGGGGTATTCCAGTAAGCACATAATACCACCCAATTTGCTTATTCGCATTGTTCAAACATTAGACCACCTAACACAAATACTTTATTATATTGAACTCAAATATAACATTCACCCTCTTAATTCAAACGTGGACAAAAGCAAGTCAAAGCATAAGCATATGTGGACTAGCATAAATCACATGTAAGCTCCATGCACACATGGCTAACATGTTTTATAGACTTGAAACCATTCCCACCGCCTTGTCTTCAAGATTCTTCCTACTATCATCCACATGTGGTTAAAATTCAGACCTGGCTCTGTGTAATTAAATTGTTTGTCCAAATCAAACATCACTTGTTGTAATTTATCCATGTGTTAGTGTCTATGGGTTTAGCCGTTTCTAACAATCAAAACACATGGCCCTTTAAAGTTACAATTCAAATGTTTCAACTTGGGCATGTTGGAACTCCATCATTGTTGAAAGTTATAATGGCCTTTTTTGGTTGTCCCCCAAGAGATACCACCAATTCATGCTTCAATAGCTTGGCATTGTTTCAATTTCGCTTATGAATTATGTTATTATGTAGGCATTTCAAATCAACTTCAAAAAACATGGAAGTTGATAGCATTTTCCTAGCTATGACATAGAAAGGTGGTGGAATAATTTTTGGAGTATGGCATTTGTCATCATGTACCCGTATTGATGGCCTTGCAAAATAGGTCCTTAGTTCATTGGGATGAGATGATGATAAAAGGGGGGTATTCATGGCTTAAATGATAGGGATCTCACCTTTCCACTCAATGGTACAATTTTGCAAGTGGTGGATGTGGTCTTACTACATACCATGCATGGTTGGGAGGTTGAACAAGTTGTTGTGGTGGGTTTTGATGTGAAGTTCCTTCATTACTTGGGTGCAACACAAGGTGGGAGTCATTGTTGCTTATATGTGGTGATGGGAACCTCAAGCCTTAGACCTACACACACTTAATTGGCACATTTGACACATTAAAAAACGTCAAAACGGATTAGAAATGAGAAAGTTATGGCCCCCCAAAGTAAAGGGGGTCAAGAACTCAAAAAAAAAAACCATTGAACACTACAAATGTTGGTTTTTAAACACCCAAAACGTTCTTTTTATGTTGCTCTGTTGTTATTAAAATTCAAAGATTATTTGTAGAACTTCAGGTGGCATTCCTATAGCACTTTAAATTGTTGAAAACGATTAAAAAATAAGAAAGTTATGAGGTTTGAAAGTAAGAAGGGTCCACAAAAAAGAAAAAAAGAAATGTTTTGTAACTTGGAAAATTTATTTTTCTTCTTGTTAATTTTTCATTACTCCTTTTCCCTTTGCATTTCAAAGATGCTTGTAGGATATTTTATAATGAAAATATTATTTTAATATTATTACTTGGTTTAAACTAGTAATTAGTTTAGAATGTTGGGGTAAGTCTTGTAGGTTAACTAGTGTAGCTTATTTACCATGAATATTTTAACATAAATAATAAAATTCAAATATATTTCATGCTTATTGAAAAATATGTATATATAAAAATGCTATTGATTATCATTATAACTATAATAAACTTGCATTATTAGGAAATGCGTCCTAGTTCACTATGGGTTTCACTAGATTTTTGAGTGAATTTGGACATTTTCATTTAGTGAAATTGTTTAAGTCCCTAGTGAACGGGGACCAGTTGTTATGGACAAGGTTATTTTCAAGTGAAATACAAATTTACCAAACCATTCACTTGCTAGTTAATTAACTAACCAGTATGGAAATTAATTAAATTTTAATTATTTAATATATAATATTATTGATAATTTCATGATTTTTAAAGCCTATTATTTATTGACACGTGTCACTACTTACATTAGGTTAAAAACCTAGCCTAGGTAGGGTAAGTAGGGTATGTAATCAACCTAGGCACCTAGCCTAGGAATTTGATAGGAGAATATTCAATCAACATACCATTATTGACCACACACAACACCACCCATGAGGTTTGATCCCTTGACCTTTAGAATGGGGGCAAACACCCTTACTATCAAACCACCACACTTGTTGTGATAATATGTTACATTACATTTTATTTATCAAATACTTCATTTTAAACATTATAAAAACATAAACTTTGAAAATTCATATCTTATTAAGATTTTGTTCAAATGAAATGATTCGAGTTTACTTTTTTTAAAAATTCAATAATGTACATAATTACATTTATTTCCTTTTGAAAGTTTAAAAGCATTTGAACAAAAAAAAAATTGAATATCATTATTCAATAACATTTCAATGGCCATTTAAAAAAAAAATTAATTAATAAATGGATTTTTTTTGTTGATATAATAATACTACCTATGTTAAGCTATTTTCAGTTATTATATGACTATTTTTCATTAATTTAAATTATTTCACCCTACATTATTTACGGCTATTTATGGTTATTTTCAATTACTTTTGGTTATTTTTGGCTATTTCACCTTAGGCTACTTTTGGTTATTCTAAGTTATTTTTGACTATTTTAATTTATTTCAACTTAGGTTATTTTCAGCTATTGTAAGTTTTTTTTGGTTATTCTATGTTTTTTTGGCTATTGTAGATTATTTCAATTTAGACTCTTTACAGTTATTATAAATTACTTTTGGCTATTTTAACTTATTTCACCTTAGGCTATTTTCAACTATTGTAAGTTTTTTTTTCCTATTTTATGTTATTTTTGGCTATTATAAATTATTTCAATTTAGACTACTTGTAACTATTATAAGTTACTTTTGACTATTGAAAGTTATTTCACTTTAAGTTATTTTTGTTTATTATAAATTATTTCACTTTAAATTATTTTTGGTAATCCTAAGCAATTATAATATATGGTTATTGGTTGTTCTTTTATTAGTGTTATTGGTGGTTATTAATGGTTATTGGTACCTATTATATTTGGGGCTATCAATGTTTTTAAGTGGTAATTCTATTAATAATTATTGGTGGTTATTCTATTAATGGCAATTAGTAGTCATTCTATTGGTGGGTATTCTATTAATGGCTATTGGTGGGTATTCTATTAATGGCTATTGGTGGTTATTCTATTATTGGCTATTAGTGGCTATTATATTAATGGCTACTAGTGGCTATTCTATTAATGTTTATTCGTGATTAATTTATTATTAACTACTTGTGGCTATTCAATTAATGGCTACTGGTGGCTATTATATTAATGGTTATTCGTGATTAATCTATTAATGTCTATTGGTGGTTATTCTATTAATGGCTATTTGTGATTAATCTATTAATGGCTATTGGTGGCTATTTTATTAATGGCTTATTTGTGGTTATTGTTATGGACCGAGTACAAACAAGTGGAGAATTACAAGACAAGACAAGCTTTATTGATCCATCAACTAGTGTTGATCTGCTGAAGGGTTGTTCCCCAGACTATTTTCTTTTATAATCCTGAACCATACTAGTCCCAAAATATCCCAGGCCATGATATTGCCAAAAGTATCCCAAAATATCCTAGGACATGACATTGCCAAAAGTATCCCAAGTATCCCAAAATATCCTAAGCCATGATATTGCCAAAAGTATCCAAAAATATCCTAGG
>Ga0116229_10013284_pt1 | contig 11675 bp, 7 predicted proteins | sample S1TSphgellanicum_3_FD_87313 | JGI IMG/M metagenome (GOLD analysis project Ga0116229, IMG submission 87313) | Host-associated microbial communities from peat moss isolated from Minnesota, USA - S1T2_Fc - Sphagnum magellanicum MG | ecosystem: Host-associated > Plants > Peat moss > Unclassified... | reverse complement strand
TTTTGCAACAAAAAAACCTTTTAAAATAGTCATGGAGTTTTTTTTTTTTTTTGAAACCCCAATAATGAATTGACCCATTTAACAAATAAAAAATATTCGATAATTCATTGAATATTGAAATTCTTCATAAAGCCATGCGAATTGGGCATGGAAAACATTAATCTTGTGAAATTGGGTCCATAACTTGAAGAATGAAAAAGGGTTTTCAAGGGGTACGAAACTAGATTTTGGACCCGAAGTGGCATGTGATCAAATTTGTTTTGTGTTGTGTTTGTGCCCACTATATAAAAAAATCATGAAACAACCCCCCGCACATTAGGTTTTCAAACATGGGTGAATTTTTTTTGTTTCATCATGAGTGTGAGCTTGCTTGAGTGTTGAACTTGCTCATGGGCATATTCATAATTAGGGTATTCCTTTTTTAACACATGACTCAAGGATTTTGTTTTTGCTATCTTCCAAATATAAAATCTACATGGAATAAATTTAAGTGAAAAATATTTGATAATTCATATTATGATAATTTGCATGGTGGTGGTGATTTTTCACATGCATATGTAATTATGCATAAATATTTTGGTAAACAACCAAAAATGCAGAAAATGAATATTTAAATTTTTATAAACAACTTAACATGTTTTCCTTGGATGAAAATGTTTTGCACGTGTTGTTGACACTTGGGCCCACAAATTCTAAGCCTAATGAATACCAAAAATCAACCAAATGGCCAAAAAAAAGAATCATTTTCTTTGCAACTATTTTGAAATGGATTTAATAACTTTCTAAAATTTTGTATTGTATATTATTTGATCGAATGCATTATATGAACATTACCAAACACAAACGTATGCATTATTTATCCATGAAAGAAAATTGAAACTAATTGCATTGTTTAATACATTTCTTTTGATTCCTTTAAATTGAAAATTGTAGTTTAAACAAGGATTCAAAAGGATATTTATATTACATCCAATTTATTTTTAGATTTTTTTATTAGATTAAAATAACATCGTTCTAGTCATAGTCATACACTAATCATGAAATAGTAAATGTAATAAAAACCTAAAATAGTCCTTTGTAGTCTTTTTTTTGTTAGACCATCTTTTTTGGTAGCTTAATCACGAATATGCCCTCATGTGTTGAACTTGTTAATATTTTTTTTCTTTTCTCATGTATAACTTTCTACAAATGTGCAAATTTCTTTGAGTCATTTCATTTATTGAATGAATTAGGCTATAAAAACCATTGGCACCAAACGTGGTGAGGAGGCAATTCATGTTGGAGCTTCGTGTGTATGTGAAACATTGGTTGTAGCAACATTGTTGAACATAAAGACCTAACAACATTGTTGAACACAAGGATTTCCAAAGTGTAGAAACCTTCACAAGTGTTCAATGTTGAAGGCCCATTCACATAGCATGTGAAGATTAAAACTTTAGGATTATGCTTGAGAGTGAGAGAGTGATGGTGTGTTTGGAGGAATCCCAAGCGGGTGATGAAGACTAGGACATCTTTTACAACTATTAATCTCATGAACTTTTTATATGGGAGGCTTGCTTATTGTCATTACATGCTCTTGGTCAATCATTTACAAATCAAAAAACATTTTTTAATTTGCATCTTTGGAAAACATTCCATCTATTCATGCATCATCCATGTTATTCTTAAAAGGCATCATTTGAATGTTCTTGTGGTGGATTGATTTACAACTTGAAGGTAAAAATTTTGCACCCTACCTTTTTCTATTTGTGAAATCATTTAAAGCTAAGATTTAAAATGGTTGTTTGGTTTGTAAGGCTAGGGTAATAGAATGGGTATGCTTAAGGTCTATGAAAATCCATGTTTATGCCAACATTTCATGTATCCATTTCCAACCTACAATTGTAAGGTAAGATTTTACAAGCAATTTTTATTTAATTAACCATTCACATAAAGGGAACATTTGAAATGTTTTGGTCTGAATTGGGAGTATTGCAATCAAGTGCTTTATAGTTCTAGGAAAAAATTGGAGAAAATTATGTACATGTACCTAGAAACATGGTTTTTGATTTGTAGCTTTAAATACATTCTTGAAATTCAATTTATGGTCTATACATTTGGGAAACACTATGACAACTTTACACATGTGATTTTGGGAATGTTGTCATGGTCATGGTATGTAGCAAACTTTGAACCTTAAGTACTATGCAATCTAATGAACATTGGGGGTCTGAAAGTGTGTTTATTTTATGTTGTGGTTGTGTGTGGTAAGTATGGTAAAATTGTTGGTTGATTTGGATGTGACATAAGAATTAGTTGATGATTTTCAAATCACATAGGCAGAAACAAAATCACTTAAAAACAAAAGAAAGGCATTGAAGAAGGAGAAATTTCAAATTACCATTGTGGAATTTTTGCATTTAAGTACTATGGCCATAAGTTATCACATTCATTATGCCACATACTCCAATGGCAAAAAGAATGCGACATAATTGATTCCATGAATGATATGGAAATTAGTCTACATCAACTATGTGGTTACCTACCTTGATTTTCCATTTGTGGAAGACACATTAAAGGATTGTTTGAAGGATATTTTCAAAAGGGTGAATGCATGGTATAGTGGCTCATTTATGGAGTCACATTCATATTTCTATAAGGTACCTTCTGTTTAAATGGATGTGGTGATAAATATATGTTTCAATTTGTTAATTAATAATTGATTCTAAATTCCTAACTTGATTATGAAACTAAAAGTATATATATATGAAAATGTTACCTCTATTATTAATAATGGACTTTTGAAAGGACATTTATGAAAAGATTTGATAGCACAAAACCAAAGTTTAGTCACCTCTTCCAATTTGTTACCTTACTCATTAAATTCCTACATAGGAAAAGGAGGTACATTGCATATGAAATGATTGTTAAACACCTTGTTAATCTAGCACACCACATATGGGCCAAAGATCTTTAACTACAAGTCCAAGCAAATGTTAACTTTTGCCTTGAAGTCCTCTTCTAAAATTACTCTTAAGGCACAAACAAGATAAAATGAGCCAACGACGTTACTTTAGAAAAGGACTACATGTCCTTTTGCCCAAAAAAACTTTTTCATACAAATGAATTTTTGAATAATTAGTTTTGCAAATTTTTATGAAAATGAATTTAATTGTTTAGGTAGATGACATTTAAAAAAAATGTATTTTTGAATAAATATGAAAATTTGAAAATAAATCAATTCCTTTTAAATTCCATGTTTCAACTTTAAAAATGATAACAATTTAAAATCATAACCAACAATTGATTTTTTAAATTTTTATGTTTTCTTGTATAATAAACTACAACTTTTCTTAAAACATCATGTAAATTATACCCCACTTATATGTGGTAAAGGACTTTTGAAAATTTAAAATTTTGGAACGTTCTTTGAATTTTTTAAGTTTTAGAATTTCACATATTTTTGCATATGAAATTGTTTTTGAATGTGGCTAATAGGTTTTTATTTTCATTAAATTTTTCCCATCAATTTTGTTTTATTATATGAATCCTTTTGATAGTCCTTTGCAAAATTGATTCAATCTAACGCAATAGGTGTTCATTTTCAAAGGTCCTAAATTGAAATTTAAACTTAAAATTTTATCAAATGAATTTTTGATTTGAATTCCTTGACATTCATATGAATGAGAAAATATCAACTTGCCAATCTTGACTATTTTTAGGGCCCATTTGACATTCTTTTTAGCTTGTTTTATTGTGATTACACCCTTAATTCCCAGGCTACATTCAAGTTGGAAATCTTCATTGTGTTCTTGCACTCATGGTCATTGATTGATATCCATCTTTACAATTAAAAATGCATCCTAGATTTTACAGATCACCTAGAAACGAAAAACCATGGTTGCAACGTTCTTGGCTTGGAGCTACAACATTTCTCACTTTGTCATTGTTCTTTCTATGGGGCCCAACATGGAAGTTGGTGGAATAGATGGCATAATAATAAGGCTAGGGTAATTTGCATCTGTGGAATTAAGAAAACTAGGAATATAGGAAATGTTGCCCACCTATTATTATTTCTCCCATCAACGAAACCTTGCTTCATTTTGCACAATTTTTGTGGCATGGCTATTAGTTGTTTTGAATCATGCCAAAACTTCATCTAATTGCAAAATTTCCATATCAAACCCTTCTTCATTAGAATTGTTAATTTTTAACTTTTTTGGTGAATGTATGGTATGGTGGTTCATTTTCGACAAATGCTCCACTCCATAGGAGTCCATAAAATGTTTGCTAAAAAAATGGTTACTTGTTTATCACAACTTATGATTATAATCATTTATAAATTGATGTTCATACATTTGTGAACATTCATATTCTATTTTTAAACCTAAATAAAATGATGATGATGTTAGTTATTTTGATGAATGCAATTTTTAAAAAATCATAATACTTGAAAAAATGTTTTATAAAGTCCATATAAATAATGGTCACTTTAGATATTTCATAATCAAACACTTTTAAAACAAAAAAACTGAAAGAAAAAATAATTTATAATTCACAAGGACTTATGAAAATAAAGTCAAATTTCAATCATTTAAAATTCCATACAAAAATATTTTAAAAAGTTTTCAAGAAAATGATCCCACATATATATTATTTATTTCATTTTTCAACATTTTCTCAATCATTAAAAATCAATTAAATTAAAATTTACTATGAATATGTAGATGTTATGCCATTGCAGTTAGGAAGTCAGTCCTGATGGATTTGACCTTTGCAGTCGCCACGAGCAAGGGTTGAAGGTCTGCACGGCCAAAACCCTTTTTAGGTTAGCGTTTGGGGGTTTAAGACCTGAACCCTAATTCCTAAAACCCTGAGCTTCTTTCTACGAAGTGTATCCGTGAATCAATCTTCGTTTCTGTGCATTCTTTCTTCTTGAGACCTTTACAGCAGTTTCTTACAAACGTGTGAATGTGTTCTTTGTGGCAAAAATGGGGTGACTGCAATGGCTCTTCAGAATCTGATTTTCCGATTTAAGCATCTGCATTTACTGATTTGCACCTAAACCTTAAACTCCACTCCCCTTACTCCGGTGCAGAAATCAAGAATTCAGTTCTGGCTGTTTGAGCAAAAGACATGAGGATTGAAGGGCGCATCATTGTAAGTCCTCTTTTCAGTCTGGAATTTTGCAGAATCTGCCAAGCTTATTCAGAGGACCTTTTGGCCCAGGTTTTTTCACATACAGGGTTTTAGGATTAGGTTTGGTTTAACTCAGTGCTGGGTTTTGACAGGGATTTGATGAGTACATGAATCTTGTTCTGGATGAGGCTGAGGAAATCTCCTTGAAGAAGAAGACACGCCAACCTTTAGGTGATTCCAGCTGCAGACTACAATGCAAATTTTTGTTGTATAACTCTGATTTCAGCCTGACACACATGAGCACTTCATTGTAGTTTCTGTATTTCTTGCAGGGCGGATCTTGCTGAAAGGTGATAATATCACACTAATGATGAACACGTATGGAATGCCGTAGCTTCAACCCTTGCTCCTTCAATTCGAACTTCTGGCAAACTCATTTTCACTGTTGGGTATTGATGTGCATGTGAATAGTGCTTGCTGTCAGAAAATCCATTTATGAAGGATTGTGTACTAATACAAGTGCTGGAATTTCAAAAGATAAGATTTATGCAGAAATGCTGAACTCAATCATATGTACTGTTCCTGTCACCTTGTGGGAGAATTTCCTTCAAGCCTTCAATATCCCACTCCACTTACATTCAATATCTAACATGCATCTTGTCATATGCTTGTATGGCATCTAAGTTTGAATTAGGAGTTCTCATTATAAATCTTTCTTCTCCCATGTAACCAAGATCCCCCAACAAAAGTTCAAAGTAGTTGTCTTCATGAGTAAAGTATTGGTGCCATTCTGTGCAAAATGTGGAGTGCTAAAGGGTGTTGACATAGTGGTAAGAATCAGGGTATTCAGTATCCATGTAGATAAACAAGCATGTGTGGTCAAGAATAATGATGTTGTGCTTAAACCCTAAATTCAGCTCTGAAACCCTAACCCTAAACTTGGCTTTTTTTTTGTCCATGGATTGGTGACATATGAAACGCCAAAACTTAAAAATCCATGAAACCTCCACCCCACCAAACCCAAACTGTCAAAAACCACCACAGGAAAAATTAAAAATTGGGGCAGCCCAAACGTTTGTTTTTCATCCCTAATTTTTAAAATCTGATCCCCAATTTTTCATTTCGTCCCCAGTTCAGCAGATTTTGCAAACAACAGGAAACTAGGGATAGATTGAAAAATAGCCGTCCAGAGGGGGGAGGGGAACTGGGCGGACTTTACAGATAACTCTATTATGCAAATGTCCTTTTGAGTCCAATTTGTAATGCTCTTCCACACGCCTTTGGTAGAAGAAATGTTTAAAGAGTCCAATTTGTAATGCTCTTCCACACGCCTTTGGTAGAAGAAATGTTTAAAGTAGAGACAAAGCTCATGGGCTTCAACATGGGATTTACTGGAATAAGGGGTCACACAAGGAGAAACCAAGTATGGGCATGATTCCAGTAAAGCCCACAGCCAAGGTGATAACCGAATCCAACCTTACATTTTGAGACTGCTCCTCACCCATGGGCTTTGCCCATTGTAAAACACAAGGCAAGGTTACCATGAACTTGAACATACAGATCACAAGGCATACAAGGGGAAGAGTTTTTACACTACTTTGCAAGAATGTGAGGGATCTTAAACTTCCCTACGGACATAACCTACCTGCTATTTGTGAAGAGGGATGTTCATGGACATAAGGTACCTTCCAAATATATTAAGAAATTTTTTCAAAGTGTTCTACCTATAAGGGAAGGGTTCAGTGCCTTGCACCTTGTGAATTGAAGATGAAACCCAAGGTCTAGGGCGAAAAACATTGACAACAATGTTTCCCCTTCATAAAAACTAATTGCATACTTGATATACCATAGCCTAGGGTCAGTTTCCACATTGTCAAAATGAATAAATATTTTTGTTCAAAAAATGAATTCGTTTTTGAAATTATAAATTTTTCCCTCAGCTACTGTAATATTGTGATATGTGTAGTGAAATTATTCAGAATGTAGCTTGCGATAATTATGATGATTTTCAATATGTCAACTTCATATTTTCACAAAATTTCATTTCACTATTTTGAGGATAATTTAATGACGAAACTGACCTTAGGGTTAAGGTATTCAAATGAATATTGTAGACCACTTTCCAACAAATCTCCCCTCTCTTGGGGATATCACATGTAATCTCCCTTGCCTCTAAGGAAAGCATGAGAAATATTCAAGAGTGGGGATTTATAGTTAGGGATTGGTATAGTTTTTTTTTGAATTTTTTATTGTTTATTTCTTATATGAATCTAAATTCATGGAATCTATGGGATAATTTCAAACCCTTATTACAAGGAGGGAACCCTTTTCTCCATTTCATATATAATTGATCATTTTTCCAAGGATATATAAATGATTAATGCGATATCATTTTTCAGAGCAAAGGTTTTCATTACACTGCAAATTTCAGAGAGGTTTTCTCAGCCAGCCATACTCTGCATAGATCGGTAAAAGCACATCATTATGCATGAGCTTCTGACCTTGTAATCAAAAAAGTATCACAGCCAACTGTAATCTGCATGTGTAAAAGCACAACATCATGCAGGAGTTTCTGACATTTTAATCAAGAAAGTATCCTTGAAAACATGGCAAAAGGGTGTGAAACACTGATCTTCTGAGATTGTTGAGTGAGATTGGACTAGTTCAGAGAATGAAGTGAAGCTTCCAACATAATGTAACATTGTGCTATCTATTGAAATAAACGGCGAGTCCAGTTAATGTGTGCGTGGGAGAAGATCAGACTGAAAGAGAAGATTCACCAGCTGCAAGCTTTTCAGATAGAGACCCACTAGACAAGATGGCGCAGCTTGGGAACAGTTCTGGAGTGCCATCCCTGGCACAGCGATGGAGCCTGCAAGGCAAGACTGCCCTAGTCACTGGTGGCACCAAAGGCATTGGGTACAAAGCTGCTGACATTAATTAATTCTCTCCATCACTTCCATTTCCGAAAGTTTCCTCAAAAAACAATTTATGCTCTGTTGCAATAGCTTGCAAGATAGGAATTATATACATATATGGCCGCGGCATTATGCTACAAAACCAGTCAGTTGAAGCTAACATGAGATAGTCTTTGAACCATGAAGGTGGTGCTGCAACAGTCGAATTTCTTCTTCGCCATTGATTGAAGCAGTTTGTCTATCTCTAGTTATTTCTATTTCGCAAGTTAGTTGATCTGTAAGAGTCAAAACAGATCAAGAGTTACTTGTAGTTGTGATCATACTGTGCTTTGTTTTAAAAGCTTGTCTGGGGGGCGGTGTCCTGCAGACAGGCGATCGTTGAAGAGCTGGCTGGGTTGGGAGTCTCAGTGTACACATGTGCAAGGTCTGGAGAGGACGTGGAAAAGAGCTTGGCAACTTGGAGGGCTGCAGGTTGGAAAGTGGAAGGCTGTGTGTGCGACGTGAGTGACCGTCAAGCTCGTGAGGGGCTTTTCAACAAAGTAGCTGCCCATTTCGGAGGAAAGCTTGATATCTTGGTACGTATGAACTATCTTGGTTCGTATGAATTCCTGGTCTGTAGTTGATGAGTGTTTTGTCTTTCTGAAACTGTCCTGCTGTGTCCAAAAAAATTCTATAGGCACATTTGATGTGCAGGAGTGGGGATCTCCATCCATCATCAATCCCATAACCCTTAATACCCAACCCATTCATGTCCACAGGATGCTGAATAGGCTTGTGGTTAGGTGTGAGGAAAAACTGTTACAACTCATGAAATTGTGAATCTGGTGGTCTGAATTCCTTTAATTTCTCAGTTATCTTGATTGTGAGCACTGTTAAATGTGTAACAGGCTTTGGTAGGTTTGTGAGATGGTGTCTGCTGATATTGTTATGCAAAATTTCGTGTACAGATCAATAATGTGGGTTTCATTATATGGAAGCCCACACTGGAATTCACGGCAGAAGACTACTCCTCGGTGATGTCAACCAATCTTGAGTCTGTATTTCATTCATGCCAGCTTGCTCACCCACTTTTGAAAGCATCAGGTGATGGTAGTATTGTTTCTATCTCATCGATTGCTGGAGTTGTTGGATTTTTGCCTGGCGTTGTGTATGGGGGATCCAAAGGTATGTTGATATTTTGTGCTCACATTTCATCTTTCTTCCTCTTGTTATATATCAATGTAATGAAATGAGCTCACAAAATCAACCCTTCATATGAGCTCATTTCATTACATTAACATCTTTGGTATAGGATAATGACACACCATGAAATTACTATGGGAATGACAAGAGAACATTACCGGAACATCATGTGAACAAAATTGCAACATAATGGGAATATCATGATAATAGATCGGAGATTAATTATCCATAAACCAACTAGAAGACATGGATCATGATTTTACTTCCTTCAAGTTTTGAAGTCTATTTAAATTATGCATTTTGATTAGTACCTTTTATTAAATGAAACAAACTCCAAAAAAATTGTAGTTTTAGGTTTTATTCTAGTTAAGATGATCATCATGAATGCCTTATGGACTTGTGAATGTATTCTCAAGATTTAACATGGAGTTGATTTAATTGGATTCAAAAACCTCTAATTTAAATCTTGGTGTAATGTCTATGTAGCTGCAATAAACCAAATCACAAAGACCTTTGCCTGTGAGTGGGCAAATGATGGGATCCGGATCAACTGTGTTTGCCCTGGGTGGACACACACTCCTTTGACAGCTCTGGTGAGAGGACTCTCCTTTCTCTAAAACTTAAATGTTTATGCTGATCACATTAACCTATAACTAGATATTTAGTGAATAACTGGCAGCATGTCCATTTAGCAAGAAATCTTTTATTCAATCATTATAACAAAAGGTGTCCTTGTACATCAAGTTATTTCATTGGATTTAGTATGAATGCATGCAGTGAATCCATTGGTCTAATGAACAAGGACTAGTGACTTGCATCCGCACCCACCTTCTGTAATAATGAATTATTCATTTGTGGTCCCTAATCCCTGCACTATAATGTACATTGAAGAATCTCCTGTGTTGTTTGTTTATCCCAATGCAGCCACTAAAAGTTCCAGCAGTTTTGGATGAGATTGACCATAGAATACCACAGAAACGGGCCGCACGTCCCTATGAAATTGTGGGAATTGTTGCTTTTCTATGCATGCCCACTGCCTCATACATCACTGGACAAACAATTTGTGTTGATGGTGGTCTGACTATCAATGGCTTTTCTCCAGACCTGAAACTTATCAGCTAGCCAAAAGTGTACAATAATATATTTCCCAATCTTTGAGCCATTGGGTGACGTTGATACCACCGGTCTTTTTGGCTTTTGATATATGAAAGACAAATTAAATATCTAGGTATCTAATTTCAATGGTTTTTTATATGACAAATGTCGGAATAATTAAATATTACTTGATATATAAGGTGCATATATTTAGCAATAAGTACACATATTGTCTAGTAAAAATAATCCAGTGGATAAAGCGAGTACCTTGCTAGCTTACATACATTCTTCAAATTACAGTGCATTGTTCTTGTTAAATTTTGAGTATAATTTGATTCATTAAGGTCTTTGTTCAAAGGAGCAACCATGAAATAGGGGGAGGGGGAAAAAATCAACTCCAAAGAAAATGGTCTATTAATAGCATTTAAAAGTTGGACTAGTGGCAACTCTTTACTAGTGTGACTTCCAACAACACAACTCAAAGAAATTTTTACACCAGTGATAATATTAGATAATTTACAAATGGAGTTCAATTTCATCCCTGCATAGTTTCAATCTATTTACTTTTCATTAGAGAAATAATTTCTGTAGAATAAATTGTTCACACACACTGATGTGCCTAACATTAATGTTTGCAAAAGGTGTGGTTAGATACACAAAAATGTGGAACTAAAGTACAGAAATCTAAACATGTACAGTGATGAAGCCCAAATATTTGTCTTTTCAAAAGCATTGGGGAAACATTGCAAAATTTTGGGAGGAAGGGAAATAAAGGCTTGTATTTCTTTAAGCACAAAACACATTGATAAGGACATGTATGAAGGAATAAGATGCGAGTATGACATGGCTTGATAATGTAGATTTGGGAAATTCATTTTTGACATTTTACACCTTGAGGTTCAATTATGATTTGTTTGAATTTGAAAAGGAGACATATCATGATCATGTGATCAATCAAATAAATTGGATGAAATTTGATCATAGAAGAACTAGGTCAATTGATGAAATTGATCAATAGGTATTTCACATTACCGTAGTGCCACAAAAGGTTCGTTAATGAATTCGGGTTGGAGGTCGAAACGATCCTTTATTGGGCAAATAAATGACTTTTGGACTTTTGTAACGAACGTTTTCCCCCCAAAATCGGACCTTTTGGCGCCAAAAAAAGCTTCGCGTTGTCGCGCATGTAACGAACCTTTTTTGCAGATAAATGCCTATATGCTCAAAATGTTACACATTTGTGCTTGCAACATCAAAACAAAAAAAAATGGAAATTGGCTTGGACCTGTAATGGACCTTTTTGGCAGATTACTGGACCTTTCCCTTGAAAACAATGCATTTCTTACAGCACTGATGGACCTT
>Ga0116229_10013282_pt1 | contig 11676 bp, 10 predicted proteins | sample S1TSphgellanicum_3_FD_87313 | JGI IMG/M metagenome (GOLD analysis project Ga0116229, IMG submission 87313) | Host-associated microbial communities from peat moss isolated from Minnesota, USA - S1T2_Fc - Sphagnum magellanicum MG | ecosystem: Host-associated > Plants > Peat moss > Unclassified... | reverse complement strand
CGACGTAACAATCGAGCGAGTAGACGTCTTTGCCGGCGAGATACTCGGCGACGCGGTCGAGCAGCGCATCGAAGACGCCCGGCTCGATCGGCTTGTTCATCTTGCCCCAATCGATGTGCGTTTCGCTGCCCGGTTCTTTGACGAAGAATTTGTCGTTCGGCGAACGGCCCGTCCACTTGCCGGTTTCCACGACGAGTTGACCGTCCGCGCCCAGCAGCGCTTCGTTGTTCCGCAGCGCGTGTTCGTAGAGTTCCGCCGCGCTCAGATTACGATGAACGTTCTCGACACGGCCCAGACCCAAGGACGTGAGTTCGTCTTCGAGCCGTTTCGAGTAGTTGGGAAGGGTGAGAATGGCAAGACTCCTTGAGGTCGACAGGCGCTACCGGGATGGGCCGCAATCTGAACGAGGTTCGCCCAGCGAGCGAGCGAACCCGCTGCCGATGTGGCCGCGCCGGTCCTGCACGTGATTCCCGCCCTCTCGGGCCTGGAAACGGTTCCGTACCTCGGACCGCGCGGGTTGCTGGACCTCGATTGCGCGAGCGGCGAGGCGCGCCGCACGAGCCTCGCCGACGAGGTCTTCGAGGATGCGATCGGCGGCGTGGCGCTGGCCCTGCGGCTCTACACGGATGCCCCGCACGGCGACCCGCTGGTGTTCGCGGCCGGACCGTTCGGCTCGACCCCGGTACCGGCCGGTTACGCCCACGCCTATGCCGTGCGGCTCCCCGGCGGCCGGCTCGCGGCGGGTCTTGCCCCCAGCCACTGGTCCGCGACCCTGCGGCGCTGCGGTCTCGCTGCGGTCGTGCTGCGCGGCCGTTCGGCGCAACCGGCCCTTATCGTCGTCGATCACGACCGCGTGACGATCGAAGACGGGGGTTGGCTGCCCGCGGGCGACGCCAAGGCGACCGTCAAGGCCGTTCGTAAGCGGCTCGTGGACCGGACCGCGCGGGTCGTGACGATGACCGAGGGCGGGAGCCTCGACGCTGCGATGGCCGCGAAAGGCGTCGTTGCGATCGCGGTGCGGGGGCGCGGCGAGGTCCCGGTCGCCGACGCGGCCGCCGCGGCGGCCCGCGTCGAGGCGCTCCGGCTGAAGCTGGCAAGCGCGCCCGCCAAGCCCGACCGGCCGCGCGAACGCGCCGATCTCATCGAACTGCGCGCCGGCTGCGCGAGCTGCCCCGTACAGTGCGACCAGATGTACGTCGTGCGCGAACGGCCGGGCCGGGCCGCCCGCGCCCCCGAGGCGCCGCCGCCCGCAAGCCCGCCGACGGCCGGCGACCTCCTCTGGGAGTCGCTGGTGCTGTGCCGCTTCGTACGCCACGTGATCGACGATCTGGCGGGCGAAGGCGCCGCGCTCTTGCGCGCGGTGAACGGCGGCTCGGCCGATCCGGTGATGGTCGCGGCCGCCGCCGACCGTGCCTTGGCGCGCTGGCATGCCCTGAACGTGCCGAACGAATGACCGAAGCAGCCCGGTGTTCGAGCTCACTTTTTACGGTGGGCGACCGCTTGCTCGAAGGGAAGTGCGAGGAAAGTCGGAAGCGCCGAATCCATGCCGTTCGCATCCCGCGGCGCGCGGGGACCGTCCTCAGACGACCCGCGTAATCGCCGTATCTACCCGCGTCGCCGCAACACGTACCCTGCCGCCTACGTCGACGACGGCAGCGCGCAGAAGCCCGCCTACGGTCTCGATATCAGTGGCGGCGGCATGTGTCTGCTCACCAAGGAACCGATCCCGCCGGCGGTCCTGAAGAATCTCGAATTGCTCGTGATGATCGGGGATCGCAAAGTGCGCTTCACCGGCGCCGGCTGCTGGGCCGTGCCGATGAAGGTTCGCGGGACGACGCACTACCGGTACGGCGTGCGCCTCAAGCAGATCGCGGATCGCGATTGGGACTACGTGATGGAGCACTCGCTCGGCGGCGAGGGCGGCCCGCAACTCACCCCCGGCACGCTGCTCACCGAGTCGCAGCGTGCAACGATTCTCCCGCTCGAGAAGCAGCACCGGATCGCCGAGTCGCTCGCGGTGAAGAAGAAGCTCGATTACCGCGGCGACAAACAGCTGCCGCTGGTCGAATACACGTTCAACGATTACGTGATGCAGCGCGGTACGCCGTTTTATCGGCTGACCGTGCGCAGCAAGACGCTCAATGCAGACCGTTCGACCGCCGAGCACCGCACGTCGGTCTTGGTTGCGATCGAGGGAGACGCGGTCAAAGTCCTCGACTAGCGCTTGGCGTTTCACTCCGAATACCCGAGCGCGATCGAAGCGGCGATCGAAGGCGCGGCGGCCCGAGTCGTCGACTAGAGCGCCTATGCGCGCATCGATGTTCGTCTGGGTGACCGCCTTAGCACTCGCGGGCGCGGCCCATTCGCCGGTCCCCGTCGGGACGCTGCCGAGCGGGCCGAACGATGCGATCACCGACGTTGCGGGTGTGCGCGTCGGTCAGGTGACGAAAATCGAAGGCAGCGATGTGCGCACCGGTGCGACGGGAATTCTGCCGAGCGCCGACACCTGGAACGACCGCGTCGCTGCGGCGACGTTCGCGCTCAACGGGAACGGCGAGATGACCGGTGCGCATTGGGTCGATCAGGCCGGCTTCCTCGAGACGCCGATCGTGCTCACCGATACGCTCGACGTGGGGCGCGCCGACGACGGCGTGATTTCGTATTTGATGGAGCGCTATCCGCACATCGGGATTGACGACGACGTGCCGTTGCCGGTCGTTGCCGAATGCGACGATCAGGGGTTCAACGATATTCGCGGCCGGCATGTCACGCCGGATGATGTCGCGACGATGCTTGCCGGTGCGAAGGCCGGAGATTTTCCGCGCGGCGACGTCGGCGCCGGGACCGGGATGCATGGCTTCGGTTTCAAGGGTGGGATCGGGTCCGCGTCGCGGGTCTTGCCGGCGTCGCTCGGCGGCTACACGGTCGGCGTGCTCGTCAACCTCAATACGGGCTCGCGGGACGAACTGATTATCGGCGGCGTGCACGTCGGCCGCATGCTCGATCGGGAATTGTTGCCGGTTTTTCCGCACGCCTACGTGCCCCCAACCAAAGGCCGCGCCGCCGACGGCAGCATCATCATCGTCATCGCGACCGATGCACCGCTCGACCACAACGCACTCAGCGACATCACGAAACGAGCTGTCCTCGGTCTCGGCCGTACGGGGGCGACGTCGCACGTATCCTCGGGCGATCTCTTGATCGCGTTCTCCACGACGCACCGCTATCCACGCGCCGGCGGCATCGCCGGCCCCGCGCTCGAAACCGATGAAGACCGCATTGACGGCCTCTACACCGCCACCGCCGATGCGACCGAAGCCGCGATCGACGATGCGCTCTTCAGCGCGAAAACGCTGACCGGCGCCCACGGCGCAACGCTCTTCGGCTTACCGTACGATCGGGTCCGCCCGCTCTTCGCGCACTAGACCGATGTCTCAAATGCCGCGGATCGTGATGATGTCATTCTGAGCGTGACGATATCATCGTGAGCGTGATGATATCATCGTGAGCGTAATGATGTCATCCTGAGCGTGATGATGTCATCCTGAGGCTCTCGAAGGATGGGCGTGCCACGCAGGGCCATCATCATGCGTTTTTCACTCGCACGAGGGCGAGGATCGCCCCTTCACCACTGAGTTCAATGCGTAGCGCGGTAAGCGCAGCCGGCGTGCGATCAATCTGCGCGAACGTGAGGTGACGCTGGTTCGCGAGTGCGGCCGCGTCGCCGGCGGCTTCGCCTTCCTCGATCGTCGTTGGGATCACACGCGCGCTGCCCGAGGCGATGTGCGTTGCCGAGATCGCTGGGCTCGCAAGCACGACGTTGGTGAGATCGCGCGGCACGAGCGTGCCGAACGGGACGCCGTACACGTGACGCACCGGTGCGAACGCCGGTTTTTCGTCGGCCGTGAGCGGATGCAAATCGAGCGGGTAGGAGGAGAGGCCGATGGAATCGGCCGGGATCGTGCCGTCCCAGACGTCGTCGGCATCGAGTCGTTCGAGGCCCGCGACGTGGCGCGTTTCGCGCACGTAGATTGCGCTCGCGTAGCGGCCGACGCTCGCCGTCGCGAAGCCCGCGACGTGGGTGCGCAGCCAATCGACCAGATGCGGTGCTTCGGCTTCGGTCAGCGCGCGTGCGCGAGCGAGGTCGTCCGGCACGAGGCCGTCGATGCCGAGGACGTCGATCGCGTTCACCGTCACCGCGCCGTCGTCTTCGTGGCCGAGATTGAGATCGCGAACCAAGACATCGGGTGAGAGCGGGCGATACGCGCGCATCGTACGCGAATAGCCCCACGCACGCCGGTCCACCGCGCCGCCCGGCCCGTCCGCTCTTGTATCGTAAGAGGTAACGACCTGCGGCCAGTCGACGCCGTTCACGGTGAACATGAGCGTGACGGCCTGCATTTTTTCGTCTTGCCCCGTATCTTGGCGTCCGAGATCGTAATGCGCGCCCGCGAGCGCAGCAATATCGGCGTTGTCCGTGGCGTCGACGATCTGCGGCGCGCTCAACGCGAACGTCTTTCCGGTACGTGTGTTTCGGAACGCGATCTCGGCGACGGTGCGCGGCGCGGTGCCGGGCGCGTCCTCAACCGCGATCGCCCGATTGTTCAGAAAGAGCGAGATACGCGGCTCCGCCATCACGAGATCGAGAAACATCGACGCCGCTTGCGCGGGCGAAAACACATCGCCGAGACGAGCGTGGATTTCACTGAAGAGTCCGCCTTCGATCGTCGTGCCGTCGTCTGCGAGATTGAGGTCCCATTGGTCCATCATGGCATCCGTCAACACGCCGCCGAGTTCCGGACGGGCGTCCACCAAATCGACGCGCTCGCCGCGGCGCGCCGCCGCGATCGCCGCCGCAACACCGGCGGGCGTCCCGCCGACGACCAGAACGTCGGCCGGCGGAACCGTGCCAACCTGCGCGCTCGCCGGGATGCCGGAAACGCACAGCGATGCCGTCAAGAGCAGCGCGGCGACAAGCGAGCGGGTTTTCACGATAATCTCCAAAGCGGGTTCTCTCATGAAAACGACGGTGCGCGCGCCGGCGTACTGAGAATCGGGTGAGAGAGCGATCGGAGCGTCGTTCAAAGGCGCGCCCAGCGGAGCGCATGCGATTTCGCAAGAGCGCTTACATTGAACGGTCGTTCAGCTTAAGAGCCTTGACGCAGAACGATTGTAGAACGGCGGCTGTGTCGCCCGCAGACCGGTGGCTGGGCTCCGGTCGCTCTTTTCGCCGCTAGCCGACCTTGAGAATGAGGTGCGTTGGGGAGTTTGCTTTGTACTCGATCCACGTGATCTCGGCGCGTCCGTTGTAATCGCGCAGCGGTAATGGATCGAGGCCACGCAGCGCCGGCCCCGCGATGTGCTTGCCGCAGCTCGTATATTGCGAGCCGTGCAGCGGGCAGATGAAGCGCGACTGATCGCCGATCCACGCGTACCGGCCGCCAAGGTGGGGACAGGACGGGCTAAAGAGCGTGAATCCGAGGTTCACGATGGGATAGGGCAGTTTCTCGTTGCCGTACAGCTCGGGCCGCTCGGCACGCATCTCGGCGTCGGTCGTCTTGATCGCCCACACGAATTCCGCGTGGTCGGTTGGGGCGAAGTAGCCGTCCTGATCGCGCAGCGCAAAGGACACCTTCGACGGCGTCGCCGTCGCTCGCGCAAGCGCGCTCCACTGATCGGCTGTGAGCGCAGACCATTCGCCCTCGGGTGCCGCCGCCGCCGGCGCGAGTGATGAGAAGACGGGGACGGCGATCCCGAGCGACATCACGCCACCGAGCGCCACGACGGCGTTCGCAATGAACGTCCGGCGCCCGATTTCTACCGGCGAGTCGGTGGTCGACGAAGCCTCATGTTGTGGCATACACCCTCCTTGAAACGGCAAAGCTCTCACGGCTGCTAGGAGCTATGTTGCTACCAGGTATGCGTCGGATCGTGGATTTTTGTCGCTGCGTGGCCTCAGGAGATCAGGAGAGAGGGGGATTCGAACCCCCGAGACCTTGCGGTCTACTCGCTTTCCAAGCGAGCGCATTCGACCACTCTGCCATCTCTCCGGAACGGACCGGCGCCTGCCGGGTCAGGGCAGGCCAGCGCGCTAGATTAGTGGGCCGCGGGAACAACTCCCGTCGCCGCCGCCCGCGCCTGGATCGCATCGAGGATCCGGCCTTGCAGGCCGTCGTCGTAGAGATCGAGGTGATCGCGGCCCGGGACGAACGTGATCTGGGCGTCGCTCCCGAGCTCGTGCAGCTCGCTTGCGAGCAGCTGCACGCCTTCGTTGAGATGGAACGTGTCGTCGGTCCCGACGACGATGTGGAGCTTCCCGGCGAGCTTCGGGCCGAGTGTCGACCACTGCGTGCGCAGGATCGTGGCGATATCGTAGTGCTCCCAGGCCGGCACGATCGTGGGATCGATGGCGCCCGTTGCGAGATTGAAGAGTTTTACCGGATTTCCGTCGCGGCCGCGCGGCCCGAAGACGGCATTGAACGACTCGAACTGGCCGCCTTGCGCGCCCTCAACGTTCTCGAGCTCGACGTACTCCTTGAGCGTCATCAAATTACGGCCGTGATAGCGCACGAGATTGTACGGTTTCCCGGCGGCGTCGACGTACATATTCTGCTGCGGCGCGGCTAGCAGATCGGGGCCGGTGAAGTTGTGGAAGTCGACCGGGTCGGGTGCCGTGGACCACGTGCCGCCGAAGAATTCCGGGTACGTGATTTGCAGCCAGAGCGTGGTCCAGCCGCCGGACGAATGTCCGGTCAAAAAACGGCCGCGCGGTTCGGCGAGCATCCCCGGATACATCGCTTCCAACGCCGGGATCGCTTCTTTGACGAGCGCGCTGCCCCACGGACCGTTGTTCTGCGAATCGGCGAACACGCTATGCCCGAGCGGCACCTCGGCATCGAGCAGCACGAAATAGAGCGGCCGTTTGAGCGCCGTGAGGCGCGGTGCGGTCCGATTCACCAGCGACGCGAGGGTCGCGCCAAATCCACCGACGATGAAGACGGTCGGAACGCGCGTGCCCGGCTTCACGCCGCTGGGCTCGACGACGACCGCATTGATCGTCGTCTCGCGGTTGAGAAACGCGCTGAGCATCGTGCTGTGCAGCCGCTGGATCGAGATCCCCGGCGCCGGCTTCAACACCATCCCCGGGATCACGTGGTCGAGCACCAGATGAGGCGCGGCGCCGCCGCCGCCGAGCTGTCCGCTCGCAACCGCGCCCGCCAGATCGCCGGCCTCCGGGCGGCCCGTGTACGCGAAGTGCCGGTTTACATCAAGATACGCCGAGAAAGAATACGTCCCGGCCGGCGCGCTCGCGAGCGCGCCGGGAAAACCCGGCCGGTCGAACGGCAAGCGCAGCGTTTCGCCGGCGCGCGCGCTCGCGATGTCGACCGACGTCACGTAGACGGCGTGCGGATCGAGAAAATCGAAATCCACGTCTTTGCCTGCCGCGGGCGCATGCGGGCTGGCAAACACGATGAGCCGCCCGCCTTCGGGCGCAGCGACATCGGGGCCGAGCGTAACGAGCACGGCGCCGCGCGATGCGGCACCCGCCGGATACGGCAACGTGCACACGACGGCCGCGGCGAGCAGCATGCAGAGCGAGCGGACCAGGTTCAAAACGTGACGTCCTTCCCGAGGGCGGTGAGATAGGCGACCTTCGCACATTCTTCGGCGAGGTCGGTTTGCACGAACGCGTCGTCGATGTCGCGCGCGACCGCGACGAGGCCGTGATTTTCGAGCAGCGCGAGCGGCGCGCCCGCGGCCAGCGCGCGTTCGGTCGCGTCCGCGAGCGCTTGAGAACCGGAGGGATGAAACGCGACCCACGCCATCGGCGCGAGCGATTCGGTGGCGGCGACGGTATCGCGCGGAAACAGCTTGCCGTGCCGCGAGCACACGACGCAAAACGTCGGATGCGTGTGCACGACGTAGCGGATGTCGGGCCGCGCCCGATACGCCGCGCGATGCAGCGGCAATTCGACCGAGGGCCGCTGGCCGGCGTGATACGGCTGTGCGTCGTGATCGAGGTGCACGAGATCGGCCGGCTCGACGAGCGCGAACGAACAGCCCGTCGGCGTGATCAGGATCGTTCCATCATCGAGCCGAGCGCTCAGGTTCCCGCTCGTCCCGCTGATCAGCCGCCGCTCCCAAAGCGCGCGCGCCGTTCGGATTAGGTCTAGATGCGCGCCGGATGCCAAATGGTCTTGAGTTCGGTGAAGGCGAGAACGCGATCGAGATCGTCGTACCGCGCGTCGAACCAGGCTTTGCGTCCCGCGCCCGGCTCGAAATGCGTGCGCTTGACGTTCTCGGCCGCGAGATGGCCGAGATCCGCCGATTCGCTCTCGCTCAAGCCCGCCGCGGCGATCGCGTTGACGTCCATGTGCGCGGCGAGCACCGGTAAGAGTTCGCTGCGTTCACCCGTGATCACGTTCGCGCTGCCGGCCGGCAGATCGCTCGTCGCGAGACATTCCGCGAAGACGACCGCGGTTTTTGGATCGCCTTCCGAGGCGACCGCGATGACGGCGTTCCCGCTCACCAGCGGCGGCACGAGCATCGTCACGAGGCCGAGCAACGCCGGTTCATCGGGAGCGGCAATGACGACGACGCCGGTCGGCTCGGGTGTGGAGAAGTTGAAGTGCGGTCCGGCGACGGGATTGCGCGTCGAGGCGAGCGCGAGGTATTTATCGCACCAGCCGGCGTACCAGATCGTGCGGTCGATTGCGGCCGAAACTTCGCGTTCGGCGCCATCGCGATCGACGGTGCCGCCGTCGATGAGTTGCGTGGCAAGCTCCGTGCGGCGCGCTTCCATCATCTCGGCGAGGCGATAGAGCACGAGGCCGCGTAGCGCGGGAGCCTGTGAACCCCATTTTTCCTGCGCAGCGCGCGAGGCGACGACCGCATCGCGCGCGTCCTTACGCGACCCGCGCGCCACGTTCTCACCGCCGACCAGATCGCTGCGTGCCGATTCCGACCGCACGAACGCGCCGTTGATGAACAGCTTGTACATTTTCCGAACGCCGACGCGCCCGTTATCTCCAGCCATCCCGATGGGGTTCACGGCGGAGCGTCGATGTCATCCCGGGAACGGTGCTTCGTGGCGGTACGGTTCGTCGGGCTGGATCTTGCGTGGTCGGAACGCAATCCGTCCGGGTGCGCGGTCATCGACGCGGACGGGATGCTGCTCGATCTGCAGGCCGATCTCGTCGCTGACGAGGCGATCCTGGCTTGGCTCGATACGTGGCTGGGGACGAGCGGGATCATCGGCATCGACATGCCGACCATCGTCCCGAACGCGACCGGCGTCCGGCCCTGCGAGGCGGCGCTGGGTGCCGAGTTCCGGCGTGCGCATGCAGCGCCGCATCCGGCGAATCGCCGGCGCTTCCCCGACGGCGGCCGCGCGCGCCGTATCATCGACCGCCTCGCCGAAACGCACGGCGCGGTCGAGACGCTGGACGTGCGACCCGGCGATCCGCGCCTGGTCGCTCTCGAAGTTTTTCCCCACCCCGCGCACGTGCGGCTGTTCGCACGCGAGCGCATCTTCGCGTACAAGAAAAAACAGCGACCGTGGCCTGACGTGCTCGATGCGTGGGCTGCCTATCGCGCCGCGCTCGGCACCCTCGCGACGGCCGATCCGCCGCTGCGGCTCGACGAGCGCGTCCCGCTGCGCGTCGAATCCCGCGGCTACAAATATTGGGACGACGCGCTCGATGCGATCACCTGCGCCTACGTCGGGTCCTACCTGCGCCGCTGGGGGATGCAGGCGTGCACGTGCTATGGCGACCTCGACGGCGGCTACATCGTCGTGCCGGGTCCGGCGGTCCGGCGCGACGCGGTTTGATGAACCAAGGAAGCGGGTACGGTTGCCGCCATGGCAGCCACAAAAAACGGTTCGACTAAAACACCGTTCCTGAGCGATGTGAAAACGCTCCGCGAACGTGCGCGCAAGAATATCAAAGACGGCGCGCTCACGGATTCGTACGAAGGTAACGTCGATCAGGCGATCGAGATCCTGCAATCCGTGCTCGCGACCGAGATCGTCTGCGTTCTGCGCTACACGATGCACGCGATCGCCGCGACCGGTATCGCAAGCGATTCGGTCAAAGAAGAATTTGCCGAACACGCGAAAGAGGAACACGAACATGCGCTTGCCGTCGCGGAACGCATCAACCAGCTCGGCGGCAAGCCGAACTTCAACCCCGAAGGTCTCGCGACGCGCTCGGCCTCACAATATGTCGAGGGCGAGAATCTCGTCGACATGATCAAGGAAAATTTGATCGCCGAGCGCATCGCAGTCGAACACTACCGCGAGCTCATTCGGTATTTCGCGGACAAGGATCCGACGACGCGCGTGATGATCGAAGGCATCCTCGCGGTCGAAGAAGAGCACGCGAACGACATGCACGACTTGTTGGTCGCGCACGAAGGCCGCCCGATGCTCCCTCAGAACTAAGGAGCGCATCAGAGAACTCGTTTGCGTCCGGCACGGGCGCACGGCGTGGAACGCCGAGCGGCGTTTCCAAGGACAGACCGACATCCCGCTCGATGACGAGGGCCGCGCGCAAGCGCAGGCCCTCGCCGTGCATCTCGCCCCCGAACGCTTCGACCTCGCGATCGCCTCCGATCTCTCGCGCGCGTGGGAAACCGCCGCGGCGATCGGCGCGGCGTGCGGCATCCCCGTCGAACCCGAGCCGCGATTGCGCGAGATGCGGTTCGGCAGCTGGGAGGGGCTGACGTGGGACGAGATCGTTGCCCGCACGCCCGGCCTCGCGTACGAGTACGGCAAATCGCCGCGCTATTATGTCGGCGAAGGCGGCGAAGGGTTCGATGAGCTCTGCGCGCGCGTCGCCCCGGTGCTCGCCGAGGTGACCGGCCGCCTCGCCCCTGACGGTCGCGCGCTCATCGTCTCGCACGCGGGCGTCATGCACGCGCTTTTGCGTGTTGCACTCGACCTTTCCGATGAATCGGCGTTGGGAATCACCTTCGTTCCGGCCGGCGTGATGCGGCTGACGGGCGCGGGGATCCCCTGGACCCTGGCGCGGGTCAACGAACCCATGGCGCCGTAAGCGGCGCCATGGACCTCGGCGACATCCGCGCGTCGATCGTCGCGCCCGACCCGGCCGCGGCGCTCGCCGCGCGCGAGCGGATCGACAACCTCACGAAGCCCCTCGGCAGCCTCGGACGCATCGAGGATCTGGCGGTGCAACTCGCGGCGATCGCGGGCGGGACCCCGACGCACGTCTACGAGCGGCGCGCAATCCTGATCGGCGCCGGCGACCACGGCGTTGCGGCCGACGGCGTGAGCGCGTATCCGCCCGAAGTCACGGCGCAGATGGTCGGCGGATTTCTGGCCGGCTCTGCCGCGATCAGCGCCTTCGCGCGCACCGCGCGCGCACCGGTGTTCGTCGCGAACTTCGGCGTGCGCGAGCCGCTCGGCGCCCACCCGCAGCTGCTCGACGTCAACGCCGGCTACGGAACCGCAAACCTTGCCAAGCGCGCGGCGATCAAGCGCGAGGATCTCGGCTACGTGCTCGCGGCCGGTACGGCCGCCTTCGACGAGGTACGCGAGCGCGCGCCGTTCGACGTCCTCGCGATCGGCGAGATGGGGATCGGGAATACGACCAGCGCCGCGGCGATCGTCGCCGCGTTCACCGGCAAGCCGGTGCGCGCGGGCGTCGGGCGCGG
>Ga0116229_10013280_pt1 | contig 11677 bp, 7 predicted proteins | sample S1TSphgellanicum_3_FD_87313 | JGI IMG/M metagenome (GOLD analysis project Ga0116229, IMG submission 87313) | Host-associated microbial communities from peat moss isolated from Minnesota, USA - S1T2_Fc - Sphagnum magellanicum MG | ecosystem: Host-associated > Plants > Peat moss > Unclassified... | reverse complement strand
TGGGGGAGGAGGAGGAGGAGGAGGAGGAGGAGGAGGAGGTGGTGGTGGTGGTGGTGGGGGCGGAGGCGGCGCTGGAGGAGGTGGCGGTGGCGGCGGCGGTCGTTGATATGATTTTTGCATCGACTTCACGCATTGCTCCGGTACTAAGGCGGCGACTCTAATTCTCCGGAAATGTCGTTTCAATTTGCTCTCAATACACAATACTGTTATATTCCTTCAACACTGAACTTTGTGCTTGATTTAATAATTGTTACACTAATTTCTTCACCGCAATTGAACAGCTTCGACATAGATACACAAGACGACGTCAAGATTCAACCGAGCGTGACAGACCAGCTGCTGCGCCTACTGTACACTTGCCTGTAATGGAAGTTATGCAGCTAGTGCGAACAGAAGAACAGTACGGCAGGAGTCAAAGCATCAACATCTGATGGGGCAGGGGTAGTTTCTAATTTCTAGATGTCAATTAGCGTTCACTATATCTAGAATTAAAATTTGTACCTGGTCCATTTTATAATCATATCAAGTTGTAGTAATTTCCAGTGAACCATCCTCGAGTTCATATACTGCACTAGTTAATACTGGACAGTGCGAGGATGATGTGCTTTCATGAATCCCATGAATATGAATGGTTCAAGTGAGGTAGACTCCCTATAGTAAGTACTGGGTAGCTATTCACATTGAATTTGAATCACTAGGTTTCTGTGACATTTTCCAGATGATCCACCTACTTGTGTAGCAGCAAAATCGAGTACATTAACAACCATGGTCACTTTGTTGTGGGTAAATCAATTCTGTGAAGAACTTTTCAAAACTTTCCTTTTTAATTTCAGTCACCTACTTTACAGAATTTCCATCAAAAGCAAAACGGGTCCTCACGCTCATAGATGACCCCATTTTTGTAAGGGTTCTTTATGCAATGTAAGGAATTGTAAGGAAGGGTTGTTCAGCTCTTCCTGAGAATGAAAACCCACTAAGAGCCTGAAAACCTGTTCTTTACCTTACAAATAATTATTCAACTTGGTTTTAGGTAAGTAGATGGATGTGGATACACTAAAAAAGTGGTAGGTAAATCTGGTGAAAAAGTGTTTCCTGTCCTAGGCTGGAAGAGTGGCATGATCAAAATTTACTTTAAGATAATGAAACAATCGGAAGGAGGGAGTAGTTTTTTTTGTGTGTGTGAAAATTGGCACTGTCGTGAATTTTTTTAACAACTGTTACATATTCAATGAATTTGTAAAATTAAAAAAAATCTGCAAAAATTTCCAGATTTCTAGACATGGCTCAATACACAGCCAAAAATACACAAGCATGTTCATTTTTTTTCTCAATTACCCCTTGGTGGGGGCATTCCCATAATAGGGGCCAAGATTGAGAACTGAGTAGCCGTGTGGGGGTAGTAATTCTTTGGCATTACTTTACTATTGAGATAGCCAAAAAACTATAGATAGTGAACAGGTTCTTTACCTTTGTATTCTGAATTCCCATTAAACATGTTTTTTTCAGAATCTTCCAACTCATTCCAAAAGCTGAAAAAAAATTTAAAATATTTGTCACTAGACATGTCTAGTAAAGCCCTTATCCTTGAGAATAAGGTGAACGAACAACATAGTACACAAATTATTTTCCTCCAAGGTTATGAAGATCATGGAGGCCCATTTCAAATTCAACTATATTTCAAGGTGAACCAAGTGCCTTATGAATTATTTCCAGTGTTTTTTTGGTCTCACCACATGAACGCTAGTTCCTTTGTGCCTATCGTGCTAGGAACTTCATGCATAACCAAAATGAGTGTCAACTTTTTCTATGTTTAGAATATTTGTTTGCAATTCTCTTTTTAATTGTGTCTTTGAAGGATCTCCCCCAGGAGAAGAACCCTGGACCATTATACCTGGGGAGATCCTATTTTTATATGTTCCTACTTTCCCATGAAGGAAAGAAAAAGAGAAGCAGTTTATGTCAGTGAGGTTCTCCTTCTCATGGGTTCTCTTGGAAGTTCCAAAACACCCTTGGGCTTACACCCTCATGTGGCTCTCCCTCAGGAGAACCCACAAGTACATAAACCTCCCCTACAACATGAAACCATTCAGAAAAATTTCCAGTAACCATTTTTTGGTGGACCAAGGCCTCATCTACCATCCCATACTTTTGGAGACCATGAGCATCCCAACAGGATAAACCAAATTTTATTCTTCCATCTCTATGTGGAGTTTTAGAATTCTTTTTCAATTGAAAAGGCAAAGAAAGATTTTTGGATGTTTAAATTGTTCCATGTTGGTCCCAATATTTAAGCCTCTTTTTAAAGCCACTGTCCAATTGCTAAACCTCCATTATTCTACTGAATTACCCTTGAATAATGTTGTTGGGTTTTATCATGCTTGTTTGATGGAAATGATGGTTAATAAAACAAGTTACATGCATGTTCAAAACTACATATTCCTAAATCTTCTTTACAAACTTTTTTTAATCCAAACCAAAACAATAGATTTTGATAAATTTGTCGAGGGTAATACCTTCACAACAAGCTATCATAAATTATTAATTTCAAATAGCAACAAGAATTTTTCGTGCAAACAACTAAGATTTCGAAAATAAGTTTTTTTGCTTTCTACACAAATGACAACTCTTCACCACCACCATCTATATACACAGTGCACACCTCGGAAACATCAAATCAGCATTGGGTCCTTATTGCAGGCATCTTGTACTGCCTGCTTCTGTTTTTCCCTGACTTCCCATTTTCCTGTCCAAAATGTGTCTGGTAGTGCCCATACACATTTTGGTGATGTCCAAACACACTTTGGTCCTGTCATTATGGTTTTTGGATCTGTAATGGTCCAAAACGTGCACAACATGCAACCAAAATGTTTCTGGGCATTATCCATCTGTTTTGAGAAAAAGACGACCAGGGTCACAGGGCAGACAAGAAAAACAAGGTAGCCGGTACAATTTATACTGCCTGCTATAAGATCCCATTGCTGACTTAGTGGATTTAGTGAACAGACTGTTCCTTAAATAAAGGCGTATAAGACAACTAGCCTTGACATGCTTCTACAAGGTTGTAAAACATCAATGCTTTTATGTTGTTGCTCTAAAGGTTGTCAATGGACGGCCAGAGTCAACCAGCAGCCACCAATGCACCAGTTGGCTGTTCTGTCTACTGGATGGGCTGCGTTTTTTCATTCAGCATCAGATGGGATTCGTTAGAGTTCATTTCTTTTCGCTCTTGGTCATTGTACATTTTTTTTTGGGTTTGTTCTTGGTTGTTTTTTCTTTGGACCTGACCTCACACATAGTTACCTTACTCACCTTTCTCCCCTCGTAAGTATTGTATCAACCTTGGAATCTTACTAATTATCCCTTATTGACATAGTTACCTTAATAACTAATTATCTTATTGACTTAACTTTCCTACTAACCTAATCATTGTACTAATTACCTACCTTATTGACTTAACTACATAATTATTTAACAATCCTATATACACAACCACCCTATTGACATAAATACTTTACAAACCTAGTCACCTTGACAAGGTAACTTGTTTCTTACATACTAACTTGCTTATCTACCTAGTTACCTTGCTAATGTAATTTTTTTCCTACCTACTAACTTGCCTACCTACATGCCTACACCAAAAGCACTCAAATCCTTAAACAACAATCAATCCAAAAAAGAAAAACAAAAGTTTGAATCTCCCCAACAATAGCGATAGCCATTATTGCTTAGAAAATTCAAGCTCCCTTAAACAAACAATTACAAACAACATATAAAAAAAGATAGTAACTTAGTTTTTCCAACTTGTTGCATCTTTTTTCTACAAAAACAACTTGCAACAAGAAGAATCATAATTTTAAATGTTCCTATTATCAACAATAACAAATATTGTTTATTATGTTTAAAGGTTTCAAAGCCCTATATTTTATAAGTTTTATTTTTGATTAAAATTAATTAATATAATACAATAATAAAATTAATTATTTAATTAATATTTTGATTATATTCGAATTGAATTAATATAAAAATCATAAGGTTATATTATTAAATTTATTTTTATTATAAATATTTGGTTATATTGACTAATTACTTACATGAATTCATTTTAAATTAAGTTTTATAATTGAAAATTTATTAATAATTACATTAAATCTTGGGCATGACATGTGGTGCCCTTATGTATAACAATGAAAAAAAATAGAAGACGATGATGAGCCAAGAAGCTTGTCATTGTCTTTTGCACTGAATGAAAAAAACCAAGAAATGATGACAAGCCTCTTGATTTGTCATCTTCTACAACTAAAAAAAAATGCAAAAAATGACAATGAACTAAGAGGCTCATCACTATCTTCTACAACTGAAGAAAAACAACAAAAGACGATGATAAGCATAGATCCAAGTTCATCATTGTCTTTTGCACCTCAAGAAAAAAATCAAGAGATGACAATGAACCTCCTAGCTTGTCATAGTCTTCTACACCTAAGAAAAAAATCAAGAGATAATAGTGAACCTTTCAGCTCATCATCATCTTCTACATTTGAGGAAAAAAATGAAGAGATGACAACAAGCCAAGAAGCTTGTTGTCATTTTTTGCAATTGAAGCAAAACAACCAAGGATGCTAACAAACTAGGATCATGGCTTGTCGTCATCTTTTGCACTTGAGGAAAAAACCAAGAGATGATGACAAACCTTCTTCACAATGCAAGAAAAAAAAGCAGAAAACAAGGACGAGGTTTGTTTGTCATTGTCTTCTACTTTAGTTTCATAAAAAGAGTAGAAGATGACAATGAACATTTCATTTGTTGTCATCTTCTGCCCTAATCTCATAATAACAACAAAAAATGAAAACAAGTGCAGCCATCATAATCATCTTCTCTGCAAGGGGACAAGAATGAAAAAAAAACAAAGAAAAAAATAAAGGCTAATGTACATTTACTTGCCACATATGCATAGGTTATCTTTTGGAAAAACATCTTTTGCAACATCACTTTAGTAACATATTTTACAACACCACTTCAACACCATTTTTGAAACATCTTTTGCAACACCACCTTAACACCATTTTTACAACATTGTTTTTTACAACATCACTTCAACATTGTATCTGCAACAGTGTTTTCTATAGCATCATTTCAACACCACTTTTACGTCCAGATTTTGCAATAACGTTTAGTTACACTTCGATGTTACAACAATATTAAGTTGTGATGTTATAACAACACTTGGGTCTTAATCACTTAACAATTCCTTTGTTCCTTTGGTTATGTTGAAGTTTCAATTATAACAATGTTCCTCACCTCCTACAAACTACAATAATAAGGTTTGAATGGTGACAAGGTTTAAGGTTTTTGGTGGGGTGGAGGTAGGTGGTTCGGGTTTGAAATGCTTGGGTAGTTGAATATATTTCTTTTATGGGTAGCTTTGAAGTAAACGAAGGGGGGAAAAAAATGACCCAACTTCAATGCCTATAGCATATCCAATAATTGGGATGAACTTGAGTTCATCCCAAACAAAATTGGTGCAATCATGGGGGTTGGGTCACTCCAGCCCCAGTAGCCACTAGTGTATTAGTTCAGGATGAGGCCATTCAAGCCATTTTGGGGATGAACCCAAACACAACCAAATAGTGCATTTTTATTTTCCTCTTCCCTTGCCTAGAGTTTTTTAGCCTTTTTTTCTACCCCAAAGTTTTCCCCTCCTACCTACCAACTTCCTCCCTTCTAAATTTAAATTTTTTTTCTCTCCCTTAGGTTTAACTTCATTTTTCTCACCTCCATCATTAGAGTTTTGAAGCAAACTTAGGAAAGTGGTGACACAAGGTAGCTTGGAGTTTCAACCGAATGACAAATGTTCAAGCTTCAAGGTAAAGTCCCTCCCCCCCCCTTTTTTTTACTTTTTCAATTTTTTCTTGTTGCAAAGAGGACAAAAACATTGTTGCCATTGTTTTTTTCTTTTTATTTGCTTTGGTGCGAAAAGGATGACAACAATTGCCATCATTTTTTTTAAAAAATTTGCTTTATTGTGAAGAGGATGATGGTAACTATCGTTTTCTTCTTCTCACTCTTTGAGAAGAAGAAAACTTGAGAAGAAGAAAACTACGACGTTATTGTCATTGTCTTTTTTTTTAATTTAAAAAGTTGTCCCAAAGAGGATGATGGTAATTGCCATCATCTTTTTTATTTTATTTGCTTTATTACGAAGATGATGACAAAAGTTGTTGTCATTTTTTTATTAACTTGTTCTGTTGTGACGAGGATGATGACATTATTGTTGTCGTTTTTTTAAAAATTTGTTTTGCTATGAAGAGGATGATGGGAGTTGCCATTGTTTCTTTTTTTTAAAAAAAATTGCTATGAAAAGGATGACGATAGCTTGGCAATTGCCATCATCTTTTGTTTTTTATTTACTTTGCTATAAAGAAGATGACAACATTATTGCCATTAGTTTTTAAATTTGCTTTGCTATGAAAAGGACAACAACAGTTGTTGTCATTTTTTTTTTATATTTGCTTTCCTGTGAAGAGGACGACAACATTGTTGCTGTCATCTTTTTGTTTTTTCCCTACTTTGCTACGAAAAGGACGATGACATTGTTGCCATCATCATTTTGTTTTTCCTTGCTTTGTTGCAAAGAGGATGACAATAACTATAATTGTCTATTTCTCATCATTATTATCATCATTTTTTTCTTTGCTTTATTATGAAGAGGACGATGATAACAATATCATTAATTTTTTTTGCTTGGTTTGCAAAGAGGATGATAGTAGTAATGTTAGCAAGGGTGCCATTGTTATTTTTCTTCTTATGATCAATTTTTTTTCTACCTGTTGTGATTAGCTTTTAATGGTGTTTGTTTCAAAGAGAAAATAGCTTGTGCTTATGGTTTTGGTCTTTTGGAAAAGGTAAAAAATCAATATTGTTGTTTATTAAGGTTTGGATTATATGATTACAATGGGTAGAAAAAAAAAATTGAAGGTTGGTTATGATTGAAAAGTTCAAAATCAAAATGTTGCTACATCAAAATTGGCAACTAACGAACAAAATTGTCATGACCCTAACCTTAAGCTTGTGACTAAGGCAAGGGCATAAAAAGGTGTGGGCTGAAAGTGCACCCTGAGAATCACATTCACACATATGAGAGTGTCAGAGAGTGTGAAGGAATGAACCCACACACTCCCAAGTGGACTCCCACCTTGGGAATTGGAATTCTTATGAAGTCCCGAATGTTCAAAAAATGATTTTAGGGGTCAAAACTCATTGGATTGAAAAATTTCTTATACCATTAAAAAACTATTGACACATAGATGTCAAAAATGGGTTTGCATGATACATTTGAGTACTTAGAACACAAATTATGGCCAAAAGAAAGGTCGAGAGTCAAAGGGTCAATTTGATTCTTGACCATTAAAAGTCAGGAATTGCCTGAATTACATGTGTGTACGTCAAGTGCCACATATTGTTGTTCTTAATTAAAGCTACAACTTTGTTTAAGACCTCACCTCAATCAAAAGTTTGCACAAGAAGTTATGGGCCTTCAAAGTGGTGGGAATCTTAATTTTGGGAATTTGTGAACTCGTAATTGCGAACTCGTAACTTAAAAGTCCTGAGAAAAATAACATTTGGAAGTAGCCCCCATGGTTAATCACAGAGAATATTATAAAGGGGTAGGTGGTGGTTTCCCTTAAGTTTCGGACGATGGTGGGTTTTATGAATCCATGTATGCCCGTGGTTTGTCTGTGCACCAAAAATGCTCTCACTATACACTAATCAATTTGTTGTTTGGTTTCTGCAGGTCCATATGAATAATTAACCCACTTGTCACTCATCCTAGTCCTCATTCCCGAGTTTCAACATGCCTTTTTTACTCTCGTAGTGTTACAAGCTAAAGAACATACTCCAATTCCTTTTTATTTCAGTGTTTTCACTTTCAATTTTGCATTTGAATCTTTCAAGGAATTTGAAAGTGCATAAAAAATTTTTACTACACTAGAATTGGCAATTGAGGACCAAAATGTTACTAGATCAAAATTAGCAACTAAGGAGCAAAATGTTGTTACATTAGAATTAAAAGTTGGAAAACTTAGACTTGATGAAATAAATTTTCAGTGCAATTTAGAGTTGGCCATGGTGATTGTGTTTAATGCAAGTGGTAACTTAGATTATTTCAAATTTTACGTAAATTAAACTTTATTTAATTGATTTTTAAAAATTGTACAAAATTTTTCAATTTAATTACACCCGACTTTCATCATTTGATGGAAGGTGAGGGATGTTTTTTCAAAAAAAAATCATTGTAATACCAGAAGAAAAATTAGTCTTATTTGTAACACCTACATTTTATTGTGTGATTATGTTTTTACTGTTTAAGTTAGGGTTTTTTTTATTAAAATGTAAATTTATTTTTTTAGGGGTTTATAATCAGGTTCAAAGATTGAAACTAACCCCACTTAACAACCAACACCCCTTTCTCCACTTAATATGGTTCAAAAGGACAAAGAATGGATTAAAAATGGGGTGAAATGGAAGTGTAAAGTTGACACTTACATTGTTTCATATTGTGCCAAATGGTTATTGACTAAACATTTGAAAGAGGTGCAAGGTTTAGTGGCAGAAAAGGCCAAACCTAGGAGGCCTCCAACTTCTAAAAAAGGTCCTTAACATCAAGACCATGTTAAAATGAATGCTCACATTTTGGGAGATGCCATGGCTGTGTAGACGTAAAATGATCAAAAGGTTGCTAGTCACGTTTGTGCTAAAACCCAATATGAATGGGATGAACTTGTAATTGTTGGACAATGATGTCCACCATTACCAAAACCAATTTTGGTCAAGTTAACTTCATAGCACCTATTGAAGGTGTTAAATTTGAATGTTCGGGGCATGGGAAATGTGCTTAGAAATGCAACATCATGAATGGAGAAGGACAAAAATTTACAAAAGTTGATCCAATTAACCCATTCTTCATATGCATGAGGATTGAGAATGGCATGGGATGTCAAAAATTAAGATTGAGAATCCATTAACACAAGAGTTGATAACTATATTAGATTTCCATGATTCATGAAAGGTAATAAAAAATAATAATCAATGTTTGTTGTTTTATTATAAATTTGTTTCATCTAATGTGTGTTAAGGTTTAATTGGGTGATTTTTGGGTGTTTATAAGGTTCAGGGCACAAGAAAAAAAAAATTTGTTGCAATTATAGTTCATGTTAAGATGCAATGTTGCCATCTATACATTGTTCATCATGTAGTAAGGGTTATAAAAGCAACAATTGCATACCGAACTAAACATAACATTGTAAATAATGATATGGTTTGGGTGTAAATTCTTAAAGGTGTACCAAAATCTTGTCACAACATCACCCTTTTCTGTTTTTTTTACCTAATCCTTTTTACCATGTGAAGACACATTTATGGATGATTATGATGGAGTTTAGAATTATAATAGTTTAAAATATAGTCCTTCTAAAGTTTTTGATAATTTTTGATTTGTTATTTTTAATCAGGATCAAAACATAAGGTAAAAAATGATTGAAGTAAGGAGTAGGCCTTTTTCATCCTATTTAGTACACTTTTAAGGATTTTCACCCGTTTAAGGTTTCCACTTTATATAACATGTTAGGTTTTTTTAACCCCTTCATTTTTTTGGACTACCCACTTTTTGAACTTTGGTGGACCTTTGATATACTATAAAAAACTTTTATTTTTCATTGGGGTTTTTAACAATTTTTGATTCACCCATTTTTTTACATCTTTATTAATATATTATTTTCTTCTAATCACATTCGTTTAATAGGTATATGGTTCATCATATATGTCTTCTTTTTTGTCATCTTCTTAGTGTTTTAGATAAAAAAATCAAAACTTAGATAATCTAATATGCACATTTTATAATCAATTTGTCTAGGGTTTACAAAGATCAAAATGTACATTATGCAATACCTACATCTAATGTATTAAAAATCACATCACTTGAAGATTTTAAAAATAATACCGACATTTTAATTAACTTATTAACATTGTCATGAAAACAAACATGCAATACTTACATATTTTCTATTCCAATTTCTATAAGGTTATTTTAAATTTGCAATACTCGCACATAATTTTTTATGTTGATAAGTTATTAAAACCATTATTTTAAATAATTATTTATGATAATTAATTGTCATAAAATTAATTCAAAATAATTATTAATTTAAGTATATAAAAAAACATATTTTGGTTAGCCAAACAACTTATTGGTTATTTTGAAGTGACCTTACATGTGGGTATTGCATTTAAGGTTGTATCTTCACCTAAAGTTGTTTAAATTTTGCAATACCTACACATGTATTTATTTTCACCAACTAAAAATTTGGCCTTAATTTTGTAAATAAGTAATAAAATTTGTAAAAAAACAAAAAAGAAGGTATGTCTTTTACCATTTGGTAATATCTCCATGCTAAGTTTTTCATTTTCTTTAAAAAAGATATAAAATGACATTGCATTATTTTACATATGCTTAAACCTTTAAAATGCCCCCCAAAATGCACCCTATATTTATTTTAATTACTAAAAACTTGTAAAAAAAATGTTAATTAATTTATATGTCCCAAATTCTAAACTTAACCATTATCCAATAGTATATACTTGTAATAATTATATGAAAAATGTTATTACTAAAAATAAATTCATTTAAAAAATCAAATTTAATATATTATAATACAAAAAATAGAACTAAATTGTCATGAATGCTTAGTAGGCATAGGTGGCTTAGGCTAGTAAACTACCTACATAGTTACTAAGCATTTACGATAGTTTACTTAGGAATATCATTTACCTAATAAGTTAGACCACCTTTAGTACCTACTTAAACCATTTAAAATACCAACTTAAAAGGCTTATATTATTGAGTCAATTACATAATAAGCCTATATTACATAGGTAGCCTATTAGATACACCTAAGTTATGCTACTAGGTAGTTAATTAAGTTATATAACAAGTAGCCTACTAACCTATTAGTTATGTTAAGCTAGGTTGTCTAGCTTAGTTATTGTCAACATCTAACAACCATGGCAATGAGCTTCTATTTTAGCTAGTTATTTTTCCAAGCTACAAATTCTTGGTTGGTAATTTGTTCCAAGTTATAGATTCTTGGTTGCCTTTTTCTAATTATTCCTATGTTTCTTAGATGGTCAAATCGTGTTCAACTTCTTATGGTGCGGAGAACATTGCATAATAACTTGGCCCTTTCAAATTTTTTGAATCCACACAAACTTTAACATGGCTTTTAAAGCTTATGATCATTTTCATACCCAAATACTTATCTTTTGAAATTTTTAATTCTCATTAAAAAGAAAACTTTTATAAGAAAAAAATTACACTATACATAACATGGGTTGATATATATAATTAAAATTTAATATTTTTAATTAATTCTTATCATATTTTAAATAAATATGAAGATATTGTATGTATGAAAATGAATCAAGAATAAAATTCCATAATATTATTAATTATATATAATGTGTTACTCAATATGTGATAAATAATAATATATTTAAACCAATATTTAATCCAATATACATTTTAAAAATAAAATTTATAGAAGCACTTGTGTTATATATTTATAAAATATAAAATATTACCAACCTACTATATAAATTTTTTAGCTTAAAAATTAATTATTATTAT
>Ga0116229_10013279_pt1 | contig 11677 bp, 11 predicted proteins | sample S1TSphgellanicum_3_FD_87313 | JGI IMG/M metagenome (GOLD analysis project Ga0116229, IMG submission 87313) | Host-associated microbial communities from peat moss isolated from Minnesota, USA - S1T2_Fc - Sphagnum magellanicum MG | ecosystem: Host-associated > Plants > Peat moss > Unclassified... | reverse complement strand
CAGATTTTTAAATGGGAGTTCAAGTAGGAAAACCAAAAATATAGAAGGGTGTTTTTTAAAGACTTGTATATTTAGCTTAAATCCAAGTTTATTTTTTTTTTTTTTTTTTTTTTTTTTTCCAACACCACCCATAAAACCAAAGGCTTGTTAGGCACTAATTAATTATTTTTTGGATTTGCCAAAAATCATGAAAAATACCTACCTACCATGTCAAAACTCTGAAAGAAACTCTCAAACACACTACCTTCATTATTTAGTATAGTGCATAATTGTAAAACATTATTATTTTTATTGCTGAAAGTAAATAACAAAAAAATATTATTATTATTATTATTATTATTAGGCACCTTCCTGATGAACGAGCCCAGGTACTACAGTAATAGCAACTCACCTAGACCAATCAAACTATCTAGCCAATCAACAGCAGGTGTGAGGTTGTACTGTGCCTTGTACCAACCTTGGCATCCTCTGCAAACAATGCTGGGCCAAAACCATTTTGTTGAGCCAAACCAGCATGTTTTGACTTGGGCCAAAACCATTTTGCTGAGCCAAACCAGCATGTTTTGACTTTTCTTTGTCCAATTTTCTTTCCCAGGGTCACATACTGAGCACCATTGGAGTTGCTCTACAATAGGTCCCTGGGGGGGGCATTGGATTTTTCTTTTTCCATGTGTATCCTCATGAGAACTGCAATGTGCAAGCTTTTACCAATTTTTGTAGCCTTCTCTCAATTGTTGAACATAGAGACCAAAATATTCTCCAAGACAATTTATTTGAAAAAGTGGATGGGTGATCAATCACTCACAAGAGGACTTAGCCAAATTTGGCTACAGGTCGGAGAGAAAAAATAAAAACATTTTGAAACCCTGATATATATTGGCAACATCCAAGAACAAATGATCTCGATATGGCAATTTCAATTTTTTCTTCTTAGATATATGGCAACTTTTGGGGGATTTTTTCTTTACAAAATCCTTTGTACAAGTCACAACCCTTTATTTGTCACCAAGTGATGAAATTTCATGACACAAAAAAAACCTCATGATAGGAAGGTGCATACCACTCTTTTTTTTGCTTGCCATATATAGCCAAAAAGTGAAATGAAGTTTTTTAAGTGCTAAAACCAAATCAATTAATAGGTGTTCAATTATATTTTAAATATTTTTCAAATGGGTATTGCACACCAATCCAATCAAGTTGATGGATTTATGGTGTGAATATAAGTTGGCACAAAGCAAAATTTAAAACTTGGATGAACTCAAAATCAATGGAAACAAAACAAATGACATGTCTTGCCCAAAAAAAAAATTGAGCAAAGGGAATAAATTGCTTTCATATTCCTTCACTTATGAGGAGTTGTTTCACTTTTACCTTCTTATAACCTATTTAATATGTACCATCTTTTTGTTGTGGTTGTTGTTAATTGTGATGATATAAAAATTTTACCTTAAAACTAGTGATTTATGTTAGAAAACATTTCATCATCAAAATAACTTAAAAAATTATATATATCGACGTAAGTTGACTTTAACTTTTTGGAAAAGCTCAAAAATTCACAATTAAATAATATATGGAATATTCCTATTTTGCTAACATGTCAATCAAGAAGCATAGAAGTTTATTGGATTGATAAAATAAATTAGTATATTTCAAGTTTAAATTACCAAACCATGCATCTCACTTTTGGTTCCTTATATAACAAAAGCAAATGAAATGCTAAAGGAATCTCATTTCTTTTCCTTGATATACATCTTGTCCATGTATTATAAGAGGAAAACAAACATGATCACAACATTTGTCATAACCCACTACATTAAGGACATTCCTTAATAGCGACAAAGGATAACAAATAGAAAAATATTTAAAGCGTTAGCATAATGCTTTTCAATTCCAATGGTGAGAAATTTCGAAGAATTGATATATGAAACATTTTGCATATTCTTTCATACGATCAATTCCTAAACAATTGATTTTGCATAATCTTTCATAATGTCATGGATAATTTAAAGACAATTCCAAAAACAAGTACATGGTTCATGTTTATGTAATGTGTTATTTCCATCTAAAACATAATAACATCAAAAAATTAAAACCTTGTGATTTGTTATGTCACAATTACATTCAACTTTCATATTTTTTATTTGTGCCTCGTTGAGGCATATTATAGATGATGCTTGTAAATTAAGGTCAACCATTATTTCATGGGTAAATGTACACTAAGGTGGCTCACCCATTTTGCAAAGTGCTTTTTCTTTGGGCATCTAACAAAAATAATAAAATTTATCAAATTGGTACTTAATTATAAATTAACATCTTGACCATGAAAATGGTTTTTATAAAAGCACACCCATTTTTAATAGTGAACTTCTGAAGCTTGAAAATACAACTTGCAAAAACATTTGCACAAAAGTTCTTAGATCTTTTTTAACAAGTTCAAAAATGTATTCATTTTAAAAATATAATATATTTATTTTTGTTCTAAGAATTTTCTTAAGTCATGAAAGGTTTTTAATAAATTTATCCATTTTCTTTCAAGACTTTTTACAGTGACAAAACATGTTGGGGATTCAAGTTGACAAATCATTACAAACACTATTTTCTAAGGCAATGCAAATAATATGAAGTACAAATACTTTGAAGCTATGTATATTCCAATTCAAATTTAACCTTGAACCTCCATGTCCTAGAATATTTGAAGTTGAGCTACATGATTTGCTTTGTAATCATGCATAATTAATGGTGATATAGATGTAATTGATTCAATCTATAAATTTTTCAAAAAACAATTCATGTGGACATTGCTATTAGTTTTAGTGATTGTACACAAGATGGAAAACTCTTGGTACATTTAATGAATTTCCCTATAGGTATTGTAGTAATAGTTTGAGAAGTATGGTAATAGCCACAAGTTTGGAAAATTAAAACTTGTTTTGAAACGTGTCAAACTTGAAGAAATGATAATGAACACTTTGAAGATCTCTACAAACATCACATTAACATTGAAAATTTGTCTTGAATAGTTTTACCAATGTGCATGCAAGATCAACAAAATGCATTTTGAATTATTGGAACATAAATGAAGAATAAAAAATGATGATGAATGATTCATTATAAATTTATAAAAAATATAAGGTTTGAACACAAATGAAAAGAATAAATAAATAAATTGTGATTTTTGTTTATTTTAAATTAATATAAAAGTTTGTTGAGATGGTTAAAGCCTTGTGACCCAACTCAAGTTTCTCTTGAGTTGCTTTGTCAATATTGAAGTGATTACGATAGAGCTTGAAGTCAAAATCAACTGCACTTCATGATATTCAATCAATGAATCACCACAATGATGGATTGGTTAGATCACATGATCAACTAGATTTGCTTGGAAACATTTGTATGAAGATTTCCCAATGTCCCAACTCACACACTTATTCATAACATTTCCTTCAAAACAAGCACTTTGGATTTTCACAAGGTAGTCCTTAAAACCTTTCATTAATCCTTAAAACAAGAAGTTATTTTTCCCCTTTAAATTTCTTTACACAACTAGAAGAGGAACTTGCCTCAACGGCAATTGAGAGAATTGTTGTTCTTCCTATTCATGAGAGAATTGTTGTTAATGGGTGTTTCTACTAAAAAGAAAACTAGTATTGGTTTTGATGGTGTTCTTATTTTGGAGTTTTCTATTCTCCTATTATGGTTCAAAAGAAATCCATGGTTTTTGTTCGACAAGTGAGGAAATTGCTTTTAGAGCTCAACAATGGTTTTTGCAATGATGTTTTCATGAATGAGCTTCCAAAATACAAGGAGAGATTAGATGTTATTCGTTGTCATCCACCATTTGAGATCGTTGATGTCGATATGTCTTTTGGTCATGTCATCAACCCCTTGCAAAACTATTCAAGAACAATGAATTTATGTTGGTGATCTAAATTGTGTTCCTATTTTGGCACCACTAGAAGGAACTGAAAAGGCAAGTTGATTATCGTTGATCCTCATACTTCAAATTGTATTTGGGTTACAAGTTATGTAAACTCATGTGATTTGAGATATTCATTCACTCTCGATTGAGATTGAATTCAAATTTTGGCGCTATCATTGGTGTTGGACTTTGCAATTCAATTGAATTGAATTTGAAAACTTCGTTTTAAGTTTGATCACTTTTTCTTTTTGTTAACAAACTAAAAGTGCTTTGAATTGTTCAAAATTTTTTGTCATGTAGATTCAAAGTAGAGAAAATGCAATTTGTAAAGAATCTTTTTTGTAAGAGAAAAGAAATGAGAAAAAAAAGGTAGAAAGAGGAATATGAAGAAAGGTAGCTTCCAAATTTCGGAAACTATTTTTCTAACTTCTTGGGGATCTTACATGAGTTCCCACGCAATCTTCTTAGTAGGTAGGCAATCCAAAAATACAAAGAACACAAATTCAACCATTCTTTGCAATTCTTTTTCCCTTTCAATGTCCCTTTCCTTTGTAATAAGTGAACATCGTTTTCTTTTTTCTTTTTTTTCCCACTAAATTTAAATTGCTACACCACTTGGAGCTAAAAAGGCTAAGATGTCAACCAAAAGTTGAGGTTGGCCAAGTGAAAAATTCTCAAGATAATTAAAATAGTCCAGTCAAAATAATTGAAATGCAATTGAAACACAAACACAAGGGGGTTTGTTGAGCTGCTTTAGATCCGGAAAACTTCCTGATAATCAAAATGTCATTGAGAATAGTGAATGTGATCTAATAACCACATCAAATCCTTCTTATGCACTGGACGAATCAATTTTCAAACAAATCTTTTAATGCATTACCCACCGAACAAATCATTTTAAGGGAAAACATCCTTTGTTCCTCAGTTTCCCTCGTTAGTTACTTTGCAAATTTTCATGCACCTAGTTATCTAGTGCAAAAAAGTCCCTGTACATGCATTGACACACCTACATGTTGTCAATGTAGAAAACCTGAAGGCCATCTTCACAAAAAACTTCTATTCAGTCTCACAACAGTTGTTTGTTTCTAAATGTCTAAACCCTATATGCATCTAGACTATGCAACACTCTGCACAATTATGTACTAATACAGTTGAAATCAAGTTTCCCTTTCATTTGATTCCATGTCTTGAAAAAGGTACATTCTTCCTGTTCAAATGCTTCATCTGATAGCCCAAGTGTCTTGCCTCTGGAGTGCAAATGACACAAAACATTGCATTTTGGTCATCAAGACTGAGTTGCAAGTTTTTGAAGTTGATTCCATGCACCAGATCCTATATCCTTTCACTTGTCATTTGACTTACTAACCCTCAACTGTAACTATATTCTGTTTTATATGTAAGGTTTGGAAAGATCCAAAAAATTTACAAGTACCTGTAAGACGGCATTGATTCTACTGTGTCAGTTGCTGTACATATCTATGCAGGCAACTTCTGAGCTGCACAGGAGGCTGGTTTATCTTTGACTCTCTCCACAGAGCACTGGCAGCTTTGTCTTGGTTTTGGAGCTGGCAAAACCACAACTTGCAGTGCCTGCTGTAGCAACAGGATGTCTTCCTCAACCTGGAAACCGTGTACCAAAAATTCGGAACTGCCGGGAGTCCCAAGGATGTGATTTATCTGTATAGTAAGACTTGAGGCAGCATTTAATCCAGGGAGGATTGTGGGGACCTGTATCCTGCTGGCCCAATAACCGATGCACTTTGCGTTGAAGTGCTTCTACTGTGGCACCCTGTTCACGTAGATCAGCTGCAGGATGCCCATTGAAAAACTCCACCTGCAAGCAGTCCATAAGTATTGAAGTAAGGGTCTGTTTTATTGTATTGTCAGTATTTTATATACAGAAGATGAGGTCATCTGAACATACTAGACAATTGCCCACACCATATCTGCTATTGATTTTGACTACCATTTACCCAATCAAATAGGACACAATGTGCTGAAGCAATTAATTTCCTTGAGGCATTTGTGAGTAAAAAATCGCCAGACTTTTAAATCATGCTCAAAATCATGTTATGACTGTCGAGAGATCTATAGTATGGTCTCCAATATGTGGGGGAATTCGCACTGTAAAACTCAACATAATACAACACAGGTTGCTATCTTTGCAGTCAGTACTGGGGGGCAGTCACTATCCCACCCTACAGACAGTGATAGAGGGGGCATCATCTCTTCAATAACTATTTTCAAAGAGGTCAAAATGAGATATACCGCATCTTCACCATACAGTAAAGCACGCAGACGAGCAGTTGGATCCTCCAGAGTGAGGCAAACTGCATATACAAAGGTACCTACAGCACCTAGTCCACAGAAATCAAGTACATCTGATGGCCATGTGGCCATCACTCGCACCATGCATCGGAACTTGTGAGTTACCTGTTTAAAGTATGTCATGCCCACACAGCACATCCATTTAGTGTTGAACTCAGCACACCCTGCAACTAATTTCTTATGTTTTACTTTACTTGCTTTCTAGTTTTTGTAACTTATAATGGAAAATTCTTTGGAGGTGGTTTGCTTGAAAGGGGGAATAAGAGATACCTGTGGATGGGCAAGAACCTCCCGTAATGTTGAGAAGCTCACATGGTCATAGTCCGTCACTGCAGAAGAAGCACAAACATTAGTCTTGGTGTAAATATGAGGAAATGATAGCACAAGAAAAAGGAGTAAGGAAAAACTAGGAAGCATACCTGTAATACATTGAGGTGGCTTTGGACACCATTGAGGAAGGCGTCCTTCCACTGTAGCTAGTCGCTCTTGATATGCCCTGCAAACCCATATATCACCACTTCAGTTAGACACAGAGGCAGCATAGTTAACACCTTGAGAGCAATTTTCTTTCAAATACAGATAAAATCAATTCACCTTTCACAGTTTTGCACCAGTTGCGTGCTGACAGGGAGAAGACTGATTTTGCTCTCACGCAGAATGATGCCTTCATACTGACCATCATGAATTCGGCATGCCAAGTTGCGTAGCTTCACCCAGTCCCCAGCAACTGGAAGTTGAGGTGGTAGCACATCTCCAGGCATGTCAGGCAACAGTGGTAACACAGTGCCAACTGTTGGGAAGCCTTGCATGACCTCTCTTGACACTGTGAACTCTGTGTGGCTCCACCTCCATTGCTCTATATCCTCAATGTCTGGCTCTTCCCTGCAACATGAGACATCCTCAAATGTAACCTGTATGTGCATGTCCACACCAGTGTCCAAGATTCAGCCGAATGAACAAGGTGTGTAATTTTACTTGCTACTACAACCAGCACACAGAAGCATACAAAGTAAAAGCAATAATGACCTTCAGAGTTTGCAGCAAGGAGGTACATACAGGAGACCACCAACAGGAGGTGCATCAGTGCCATCCCAAACATATATAGTAACAGCACGGTCATCGATATCTTGGTCATGCACAAACAGTATCTGCATCACATCCATTCTTGATCACAAACCAAATCCAGCTACCAGCCAGATCCAACTTGTTCAATATTCCATGCATGTGCATGTTTAGCATCCCATGTCATAATTGACAATCAAGGGATAACTGAAAAACCTGGTCACTCACAATTGTCAAGAAGGGAGTAGACAATACAACAGTCACAGAAAGATTGGGGAACACTCACTTTGCAACAAAGATCAAAGTAGGAACCAACTTTCATGTCTTTGATGGATACCATATACTTGTTGCTGCCTGTTCCTGAACCATAAAGTGCTCAAATCCCAGCCATCAATAATGTCACTTGGAGGGAAAAAGCTTATTGTAGAAGACAGACATATATGCTTGAAAACATGACTCCACAACATACAAGCTTTGACACATACCTAGAGCACCCTGTATTGCAACAACTATATATATACATACAGGAACATGCAAGAACACTGTGTGACCCATGAGGTCCCTCAAGACAACTGTAACCTAATCCAGATTTCCTAAACAAGAATAAAAAATTCAGTGATATGTTACTTCATCCCTGCATATGACACAACCCCTGATTCCACAACAAAAGAACTCCTAATCAGAGAAGATCTTGTGGGTAGAAAAATCTCATTGCACCAATTCCTGGACAATTATGAGGAAATCTTGAACTGCAAGACAAGCTAGCCATGTGCTTGCTGTGAGTGAGAGAGACAAATACCCATATCAAGAGGGTGTGTGCACACCCAGGAGCGCATGAGGTCAACCATTGTGCGATCAACTTGTTCCAGTGTGAAGTGGCTGTGTGACATCTGATAAGGCTCATAACCTTGCCCTTCCATACCTGGCAGCAGAACAAATGCAGAACCTTTACTTGGGTGTCCCTGTGCCTGTGGTGCATCCTCATAGTTGCTCATCTGCAGCCCTCCACAAAATAGAATAGGGGATGTTGTTGTCCTCATGCTGAACATCTCAAGAAGAGCTTTTTGGCACTTTTACCTGCTTCTTTTCAAAAGCCCTAAGAGAAACAAGCAATGGAGACAATATAGAGAGGTGAAGGAAGAAGAAATAACCTGCCTTGTTCTCATTGCAAGAACCCTAAACCCTATACCCTGTTCTCATCAAATCAAGATAAATTCATCACCCTGATCACAAATCGCCGATTTTTCAACAGGAATTATGTGCAAACATAGGGTTACCATGCATACTAGTGTGGAAGCAAGCTTTACCATGATGCGATGGAAGCGTATTATATCACCAAGAGCACGGACCCGTGGAAGCATCTCTAAAGCTCGTGCAAAATAAAGAACCCTCAATCCAGAGCTATGGTAGGACATATCTACCACTGTCATTGTGCATATGAAATCTGCACAAGAAATGTTCAAAAGCACAATATCTCCATCAGCAACCCTAAAGCCTAAAATAAAGAACCCTCAATCCAGTACTATGGTAAGACATATCTATCACTGTCAATGTGAACATGAAATCTGCACAAGAAATTATCAAACGTACAGTATCTCCATCAGCAGCCCTAAAACCTAAAATAAAGAACCCTCGATCCAGTGCTATGCTAAGACATATCTACCACTGTCATTGTGGATATGAAATCTGCACAAGAAATTATCAAACGCACAGTATCTCCATCAGCAACCTAAAACATAAAATAAAGAACCCTCAATCCAGTGCTAAGGTAAGACATCTCTACCAGTGTCATTGTGGATATGAAATCTGCACAAGAAATTATCGAAAGCACAATATCTCCATCAGCAGCAGAAGAAAATCTCTCTCTCTCTCTCTCTCTCTCTCTCTCTCTCTCTCTCTCTCTCTCTCAAATCTTTCATTAAGTACTCCTCCATTCCTCAAACCAAAAGAAAAAAGAAAAAAGAAAAACCTTTTCCTCTAGTGCTCTTGGGTTGCTCATACTCCGCAACAACGCCATAGAAATTGACCCTCTCATTCATGTGCAGCACCGCGTCTTGCAGTCGCATGTACGCATACTGCCCTTGCGCCATCGCTCCTTTCTTCTTCCGCGATTCCGCCAGCGTCCCACACACTTCAATCTCCCTCTCTCCTCCATTTACTAAGAAGCTCAAAAGCAAATAGAAGAAACCCTAAACCCACCACCCGCGGTGTCCGGTTCCGGGTTTCATCCCGGTTCTCAGATCTGACCCGCCGGTTTTGTCACACACAGACACAAACACATGGAGGGGACCACTTCCATGTATTGCCAAGAAAAAGGAACTTTAAAATACTTTATTTACCCAAGTGGTTCATAGCCTTTAAAGAAATCAATTAGCCAAAAATATCCATCCCTTTGTGTTGACATTGTGGTGAGGTTTTTAAAAAAAAGGTTTCATCTATTATTATGTATTTTACAAAGCATCTAAAAATTGGTTAAAAAAAATATTTCATCCTAGGAATGAAATTTAATTTCTTGGGAGGATCTTGGCTTTCCCCCCCATCATCATTCAAAGATATTTTTGTATGATATGTTTATGGATGGATGAGAATGTAACCCGCACCCCACGAACGAGTGCACCATGAAGGATGGATGATGGTAAGTGGTCAAGAAACAGTTTTCTGTTGGATTCCAGTTCCCTAGCTAACCATAGGTGGTTTGCTCACTTACTTCTTGTTTTTTCTACCTACCTACCTACCTACCTACTAACAACCCTAATTTCCTTGGGGTTGGTTGGTTTCAAACCCCAAAATATAAACAAGCCCAAAAACATAAGGTCAACATGTAGTTCATCAATAGAAATATTGATGTCCATTGGGTAACAAGTTTAAACCTACTTGGTCAACATCATGTTTAGTTTATTTAGTAAAGACGGTTGACATCCATTGGGTAACAAGAAGAACCTAAGGTCAAGACCATGTTTGGTCATTAATAGAAAGGTTGATGTTCATTGAACATTATTTTTTCAAAACCCATTAAGTTTATTCTATGTACAAGTCAAAACATGCTCAAAGGAACCAAAAAGAATGTTGGATATGTTAGTAATAAGCATCCAAAATTAAAAATCTATTTTATGTTTTTTTTCATTTAAAATTGTGATAGTCATGACAAGTTATTCAATTTTTACTCATATGAACATGTCAAGAAATTCAAATTTAAAATCCATTTGATTCAATTTTAGGTTTAGGTTTTAGTTTTAAATGTTTGAAAATGAACAATTATTGTGTCAAAACAAGACAATTTTACAGGTAACTTTGAAAAGGGTTCATATAATTAAAATATTTTATGATAAAAAAAATTTAGATGATGGAAACCTATTAGCCACAAAACCAAAAAAAACACTAAATTTATTTTATTGTGGAATTTTAAAATTTTGAGAATTCAAAATATTTTTCAGAATTGTTCCAAATTTTCAAACATACTTTTCCACATATAAATGGGGTAGAATGTACATGATGTATTAAGCAAAGTTTTATTTTATAATATGTAAGATTATGAACCCTAAAATAATGAACATATTTTGGTAAGATTTGAAATTGTGATCATTTTTCAAAATGAAATATTGTAAATTGCAAAAGTTCTATTTAATTTTGAAAACTCATATTTATTCAATGATGATTAACTCAAAACATGTGATGTAAATTGGGGCAACTTGAAACATTTCTATAACAAGTTGCAAAATGTTTCATTCAAAAATTCATTTGTGTGGAATTATTTTTTTTAAACAACCAATAAGACATTTCCTAAGGACATTTTCTTGTGTTTCATGTGGTGAAATAAATCCTTGCAAACCTTATTCAAATTGTCATTTTTACTTTGTTAACCACCATTGTTTTTGGTTGCAAAATTAAATTTTTTACATCTAACTATGTAAAATTTTGATAAATGGTGTGCCCTTGTTTTTGGCCACCACACATCCTTAGTTGAATCTACAAAGTATGGTATTTTATTTTTCTTTTCACATTTCCCTTCTTCTTTTCTTCATAAAAAAAGATTTTAATTTTTTGTTATTTTTTTCCAAATGCCATTTACTTTCCCCAAAAAGAGAAAAACAAGAAGGAAAGAAAAACATGGGACTAAATTTATTTTTTTAATCAATTTTTTTTGTTTCAAGGGAAGGAGAAAGGAAAAAATCATTAGATTTTTTTTGTTTTCTCAATGTTGTTAAGTTAGCCACCTTTATTCTAAATATAATAGTTTCATGTTCTAATCTTTCCATGTGGCATATCAATATGATGGTTATGCAACTTTATTGAGGTTATGAAGATGGCAATTTTTCTAGCTTAGAATTCAAAGCATCTAGTGATGTTGGATTTGTTAAGGGTGTAATCACT
>Ga0116229_10013277_pt1 | contig 11678 bp, 6 predicted proteins | sample S1TSphgellanicum_3_FD_87313 | JGI IMG/M metagenome (GOLD analysis project Ga0116229, IMG submission 87313) | Host-associated microbial communities from peat moss isolated from Minnesota, USA - S1T2_Fc - Sphagnum magellanicum MG | ecosystem: Host-associated > Plants > Peat moss > Unclassified... | reverse complement strand
GGAAGAAGGACGCCGACGGTGCGCAGGAAGAGATCCTGCTTGAAGTCAACGCCATGGCCAGGGGCCATGATTTTTTCCAGGCCTTCCCTGCAGCGCTTAGCTACGCGCAGGATCTGATGGCCTATGCCGTCGACACCAGCGGTCGCAGGCAGTACGTGCTGCGCATCCGCCGCCTCCTTGGCGGCGAGGAATTTGCCGAGACGATCACGGCGACCAGCTCGGATTGCGTGTTCTCGCGCGACGGCAAGGTGCTGTTCTACGTCGAGAACGATGCCGAAACGCTGCGCAGCTGGCGTGTCAAGAAGCATGTGCTGGGCAGCGATCCGAAAGACGATGCTGTTGTCTACGAAGAGGCCGATACGAGCTTTTTCACTTCGATTGGCGAGACCGGGTCGGAAGACTACATCGTCATTCATGTCTCAAGCACGGTGTCCGACGAGGAGCGCGTGTTGCGCGCTGATGACCCTGACGGCACGTTTCAGCTGGTGGCACCGCGTGCGCGCGATTTCCACTACGAGGCCGACCATATTGGTGGCCACTGGATTGTTCGTACCGACTGGGACGCGCCGAATTATCGCCTGATGAAGGTCGCCTGCGACGCGCTTGGCGATCGCGCCCACTGGCGCGATCTGGTTGCCCACAGCGAGGCGATATTCATCAACGCCGTGCAGCTGTTTGACAATTATTTTGTCATCGACGAGCGCAGCGAAGGGCTAAGGCGCCTGCGCATCCAGCCCTGGCAGGATGCGCTGCCGGTGGGCGAGCCAAGCTATGTGCTGTCAGACGAGCCGGCCTATACCGCCGCGCTTGGCATCAATCCGGAACAGTCAAGCGAGGTCTTGCGCTACATCTACACGTCGCTCACAACCCCCGAGTCGACCTACGATTTGAACATGCGCACGGGCGAGCGCATCCTCAGGAAACGCCAGCCGGTGCTAGGCGGCTACGATCCCGCCAACTACGCCACCGAGCGCGTCTGGGTACCTGCGCGCGATGGCGTGCAGATCCCGGTCTCGCTGGCTTATCGCCGCGGAACCGCGCTTGATGGCAGCGCGCCGATGTTGCAGTACGCCTATGGCTCCTACGGCTTTTCGATCGACCCGGCATTCTCATCGAGCACTGTCTCGCTGCTTGATCGGGGCTTCGTGTATGCCTTGGCGCACGTTCGCGGTGGAAGCGAGATGGGGCGTGCGTGGTATGAAAATGGCAAGAAGCTGAACAAGCTCAACACCTTCACCGATTTCATCGACGTCACCGAATGCCTGGTCAAAAAAGGCTATGCCGATGGCAGCAAGGTGTTCGCCCGCGGGGGCAGCGCCGGTGGCCTCCTGATGGGGGCGATCGCCAACCTGCGCGGCGAGATCTACCGGGGTCTTCTGGCCGATGTCCCCTTCGTTGACGTCGTCACGACGATGCTTGACGAATCGATTCCGCTCACCAGCAACGAATTCGACGAATGGGGAAACCCCAAGGAGGCCGAGTTCTACCGCTACATGCTGGCCTACTCGCCCTACGATAACGTCGCCGCCAAGGCCTACCCGGCGATGATGGTGACAAGCGGGCTGCATGATTCCCAGGTGCAGTACTTCGAGCCCACCAAGTGGGTGGCAAAACTGCGCGCGATGAAGACCAACTCGACGCCGCTTGTGCTCAAGACCAACATGGAGGCGGGCCACGGCGGCAAATCAGGCCGCTTTGCAAGGCTCAGGGAGGTCGCGGATCAATTCGCCTTCATGCTTGATCTGCTCGGCTGGGTCGAACCCGGCAGCAGCTAGGCGATTGTTCCGGCCGGGGCGTGACGGTTCACGCCCGCCACGCGCATCTGGCGACAAACCAGAGCCGCTTGTCGCACGCGAGCGCCGCGCTTGCGCCGCCGCGATAGCATTGCATCCATCGTCAATCAGAAGGGCAGGCCATGCTAGAAGCGATCGATCTCGTGAAATCCTACGGCACGCGCCGCGCGGTCGAGAAGGTGTCGCTGTCAGTTGGGCGCGGCCAGATGCTCGGGCTGCTCGGACCCAATGGCGCGGGCAAGTCAACGACCATTGGCATGATCTCGGGCCTGATCGTCCCAGACGGTGGCAGCGTGCTTGTCTCGGGCCAGAGGCTTGACAGCGGCTCACTGGCCTTTAAGCGCCATATCGGCCTTGTGCCCCAGGACATCGCGCTTTTTGACGACCTCACGGCGCAGGCCAATCTGGAGCTGTTCGGCGCGCTCTACGGCATCAAGGGGGCGCCTCTTCTGAAGCGCGTGCACGAAGTCCTCGAGCTGGTCGGCCTCGCGGATCGGGCCCGCGACAAGCCCGTAACCTTCAGTGGCGGCATGAAGCGGCGGTTGAACATCGCCGCGGCCCTGATCCACGATCCCGACGTGCTGCTCTTGGACGAGCCTACGGCGGGTGTCGATCCGCAAAGCCGCAACGCCATCTTCGAGAACCTTGAAGAACTCAAGCGGCGCGGCAAGGCCCTCGTCTATACCACGCACTACATGGAAGAGGCGGAGCGCCTCGCCGATGCCATTGTCATCATCGATCACGGCCAGGTCGTGGCGCGGGGAACACCCAACGAGCTCTATCGCCTCTTGCCTGCGACCGGGCTCCTCGAGATTGAACTGGAAGGACCTTTCGATGCGGCACCCCTGGGTGCAATCGCCGGGGTCATGCAAGTCGAGCGCAACGGTCAACACCTGCGCGTCGGGCTCGATGACCTGACGCTTGGCACACCGCTCGTGATGAACGCGCTGGTCGCACAAAACGCCCGCGTGGCGCGCATCAATTCGGGTCGCGCCAACCTCGAAAACGTATTTCTCGCCCTGACCGGGCACGCGCTTAGGGACTGATCAATGAACGGATTCTCTGCTCTCGTCAAGAAAGACCTCGTCCTGTATTTCTCGAACCGGCGCTCGGTCATCGTCAGCATTGTCGCGCCGATCCTGATCGCGGCATTTTTTGGCTACGTCTTCGGCAGCGGCGCGTCCGGGCCCTCGCGCATCGCGGTTGGCGTCACCGACCTCGACCAGAGCGCGCTGTCGCAATCGATCATCAAGGACATGCAAGGCGATGCGACTTTTGCGATTTCAGAGCTCGACCCGACAAGCGCGGCGGCCCAGATCAAGTCGGGCAAGATCGCCGTTGCGCTAACGCTACCCAAGGATTTTGGCTCGAGTGCCAAACGGGCCCTGTTCGGCTCGAGCGACAAGCCGAACATCGTGCTGCAGTACGATCCGTCGCAGCAGCTTGCCTTGCAGGTGGTGCGCGGACTGCTGGCCCAATACGTCATGCAAGACGTGAGCAAGGCGCTTTTCACAAGCGCCAACGATGTCCTGCCTGACGCGCGCGAGCGGATTGCCAAGAACACCGCAATGCCTGCGGAGAGGCGCGAAAAGCTGCTGGCCATGTTTGACAGCATCGGCGTCGTTCAGAACGACACGCAACGCGAGCCCGACAGCGCCGGGGCCAACAATGCCCCCTCCCGGTTCCAGCTGTCGCTGCCCTATAGCACTGACGAAAAGGCGGCGAGCGCCAACCCCGACACGCAGTACAACAGCTTCGCCCATTCGTTTGCCGGCATGAGCGTGCAGTTCATCCTGTTCATGGGCATCGATCTGGGCATCGCGCTTTTGACCATGCGCAGGCTCGATCTGTGGAAACGCCTGCGTGCGGCGCCCTTGTCGAAGGCGACGCTATTGACCAGCCGCATCGCCTCGTGCGCGCTGATCGCCCTGTTCATTTTCTGTGCCATCTACGCCGTGGCGATGCTGGTGTTTGGCGTGCGCATCGAGGGCAGCGTGCTCGGCTTTTGCGCCGTGGTGGTGTCGTTTTGCCTTCTGACGTCAAGCTTTGGCCTGCTTATCGCAGCCATCGGCAAATCGCCGGAGGCAACGCGCGGCATCGCCATCGTCGTCACCCTCTTGCTCGTGATGCTAGGCGGCGCGTGGGTGCCCTCGTTCGTGTTTCCGAAATGGCTGCAGCAGATTTCGCTCATCGCACCGACGCGCTGGGCGATCGATGGCCTCGATGGCATGACCTGGCGCGGCCTTGATCTTGGCCACGCCGTCGCGCCAGTGGGCGTGATGCTCGGCTTCACGCTCGTTTTCGGGCTGCTTGCGATCCGCCAGTTCAGCTGGGAGGAGTAGGGCAGCGCGGCGGCTGTTACTCCAGCCGGCCGTGGCACTGCTTGTATTTCTTGCCACTGCCGCAAGGACAGGGATCGTTGCGGCCTACCTTTTCGACATGGCGGCGTTGCGGCTCGGCCTTGGGCGGGCCGGCCTTGGGCGCTGGCGCGTTGAGCGCCGCAAGTGCGACATCTGCCGTATCGATGGCCGCTGCAAGCGCTACCGCCTCGTCAAATTCGGCATGCTGGTATTGCACGTTGACCATCGGCGGTGGCGTGATGAGTTGGCGCTCGGCCTCGGCAATCTGCTCTTGCGAGCGGATCGGCACATTCATCACCGAACGCGTCACGTCGGCCCCGACCAGCTGCAATAGCAGGCTGAACAACTCGAACGCCTCGCGCTTGTATTCCTGCTTCGGGTTCTTCTGCGCAAAACTGCGCAAATGAATCCCCTGGCGCAACAGATCGAGTGCTGCCAGGTGCTCGCGCCAGTGCGCATCGACGCTGCGCAGCATCACCGAGCGTTCATAGCGCGACAGCTCTTCACGACCGGCGAGCGCCACCTTGGCGTCGTAGGCCGCATTGGCCGCCTTCACCGCGGCCTGAACGATATCTTCTTCGGTCAGGGACGCCTCTTGCGCCAGCATGTCGACAAGCGGCACATCGACTTGCCATTCGGCCCGCAACACCGACTGCAGCGTGGCCAGATCCCACTGCTCCTCGAGGCTTCCTTCAGGCACATACTGGTGCACGACGTCGGTGATGACGCCCTCGCGCAAGGACGCGATGGTGTCGGAGACGTCGGTTGCAGCCAGGAGCTCGTTGCGCTGCTGGTAAATCACCTTGCGCTGGTCGTTTGAGACGTCGTCGTATTCGAGCAGCTGCTTTCTGATATCGAAGTTGCGCGCCTCCACCTTGCGCTGCGCCGATTCGATCGAGCGCATGACCATGCTGGCTTCGATCGGCTCGTCTTCGGGCATCTTCAGGCGTTCCATGATGCCGCGCACGCGGTCCCCCGCGAAAATGCGCAAGAGCGGATCGTCCAGCGACAGGTAAAAGCGCGATGATCCGGGATCGCCCTGGCGACCCGAGCGGCCGCGCAGCTGGTTGTCCACGCGCCGCGATTCGTGCCGCTCGGTACCGATGATGTGCAGGCCACCGGCTGCGATCACGGCATCGTGCAGCGCCTGCCATTCATTCCTGAGCTTTTCGATCTGCACTTCGCGCTCGGCATCGTCCATGTCGAGATTGGCCCGAAGCAGATCGACTTGTTTCTCGACGTTGCCGCCAAGCACGATGTCGGTGCCGCGCCCGGCCATATTGGTGGCGATGGTGATGACGCCAGGGCGTCCTGCCTGGGCCACGATTTCGGCTTCACGCGCGTGCTGCTTGGCGTTGAGCACCTGATGCGGCAATTTTTTCTTGGCCAGCATGCCAGAGAGCAATTCGCTGTTCTCAATCGAGGTCGTGCCAACCAGAACCGGCTGGCCGCGTTCATGGCAATCCTCGATATCGCGGATGATGGCGCGGTACTTTTCCTCCGCCGACTTGAACACCTGGTCAAGACGATCGATGCGGGCATTGGGCTGATTGGTCGGAATCACGACCGTCTCAAGCCCGTAGATCTCCTGGAATTCGTAGGCTTCGGTGTCCGCCGTTCCGGTCATGCCGGCGAGCTTGCCGTACATGCGAAAGTAATTCTGGAAGGTAATCGAGGCGAGCGTCTGGTTCTCGTTTTGGATGCGAACGCCTTCCTTGGCTTCGACCGCCTGGTGCAAGCCATCGGACCAGCGCCGCCCGGTCATCATGCGACCGGTGAATTCGTCGACGATGACGATTTCGCCGTTTTGCACGACGTACTGCTGGTCACGGTGAAACAGGTTGTGGGCGCGCAGCGCGGCCATCAGATGGTGCATGAGCAGGATATTTGCCGGGTCGTAGAGCGATGCGCCCTCGGGCAGCATGCCCATGTTGGCGAGGATCGTCTCGGCGCGCTCATGACCGGCCTCCGACAACTGGATGGTGTGGCCCTTCTCGTCGACCCAGAAGTCCCCCGGCGGCTCGGGCTCGCTGGGCTTGGGCTCTTCCTTCATGCGCGTCAAGAGCGGGGGCACGCTATTGATGCGCATGTAGAGCTCGGTATGGTCCTCAGCCTGGCCGGATATGATCAGAGGCGTTCTGGCCTCGTCAATGAGAATCGAATCGACCTCGTCGACGATGGCGTACGACAGCCCGCGCTGGACGCGGTCGCGCAATTCGAAGACCATGTGATCGCGCAGGTAGTCAAAGCCGAATTCGTTATTCGTGCCGTAGGTAATGTCGGCGTTATAGGCCGCCTGCTTTTGCGGATGCGGCATTTGCCCGAGGTTGACGCCCACGCTCATGCCAAGGAACTGATAGAGACGCCCCATCCATTCGGCGTCGCGCGTGGCCAGGTATTCATTGACGGTGACGACGTGCACACCGTCACCGGAAAGTGCATTCAGATACACCGCCAGGGTGGCGGTCAGCGTCTTGCCTTCCCCGGTGCGCATCTCGGCGATCTTGCCGTCGTGAAGCACCATGCCACCGATGAGCTGCACGTCGAAATGACGCATGCCGAGCACCCGTCGGCTGGCCTCGCGAACCACGGCAAAGGCTTCAGGCAGGAGATCGTCAAGCGATTCGCCCTCGGCCAGGCGCGCCTTGAAGGTCGCGGTCTTGCCTTTCAGGTCGGCATCGCTTAAGGCACGGATGCCCGCTTCGAGCGCATTGATCTCAGCCACGGTCTTGCCGTAGGTCTTGAGCAGTCGATCATTACGGCTGCCAAATACTCTTCGTAGAATTCCAGTGACCATGGGGAAATGTGACGGCGACGTCAAGAAGCGCCGGTTGGAGTCGGATCGGCCCTTGGCGTTCCTCGGGCCACGCCTGCACTCGACTGCCCAAACAAGGCCAAAGGCGGTGCAAACGGCCGCGGATTTTACCACGCAACGATGGCCTGCCGAGGGCGGCCAAAGCGCCGCCTTTGCCCGCCCTCAGATAGAGAGTCGGGGCGCGAGCAGAGACTTCAAGCGCCTCGCGGCAATTAATCGCCGGTGCTTTGCGAAAGCTCGGTGCGTGCCATCTGGGCCTGGTTGGGCGCACCCCCGGCATCGAGGAATTTCACCGGATTTTGCGGCACGCCCCGGACGTGGACCTCGAAATGCAGGTGCGGACCCGTCGCCCGGCCGGTCGCGCCAACGTCAGCGATATGCTGGTTGCGCCTGACGATATCGCCGACTTTGACGTAGACCTTGGACGCATGCGCGTAGAGCGTGGTGATGTCGTTGCCGTGGTCGATTTCGATCATGTTGCCAAAATCATGGTGCCATTCGGCGGCAATCACGACGCCGCCTGCGGCAGCGACAATCGGCGTGCCGGGATTGGCGACGAAGTCGACACCTGCGTGCATCGCCATGCGGCCGTTGAAAGGATCGATGCGCCAGCCGAAACCGGAGGCGTTATAGATGACATTGACGGGCAAAATCGTCGGCATCATCTTGTCCTTGAGCTTTGCCGTCATCAGGTTGGATTCGGCAATGTTCAAAAAGTCGCTGCGGCGTTCGAGCCCGAGCGAGAGACTGTCGAGCTGGGTCCTGAATTCCTCGAGTGTGATGTCATGGCCACCGACCGGCTCGGCGCCCCCCCGAGGCGGGGGATCGCTCAGGTTGAAATCCTTCGGATTAAGGCCTGCGAGCCCCGAGACGCGATCGCCAAGCGCCTCGAGCCTTGCCAGCTGCCCCTGCATTTCGGCCAGCTTGATCGCCATCGCGTTGACGCTCTCGCGCATGTGCCGATCGCTTTGGTCGGTCTCGAGCCTGGCTGAATTGAGCACCAGTTCGCGAAGGCCAGGCACAGACGAGGCGAGCGATGTCTGCAACAGCAGGGTCATCATCAGAATCGAGCCGATGGCAAGGCAAAGGAAGGCCAGCACGAAGGCGATGACGAAATGACGCGTGCCCAGAGTGAGCGTGCGCGCTTGCGCCAGGCGGCGATGAACTAGAATGATCTGCAACACATCTCCCTCTACCGATCCCGCGTCATGAAACCGGTATTTCTGCCGAACTCAAAAAGCGTCATGGACTGTATGGCCCAGGACGCCATCTGGGGCCGCATGCTGCCTGGCATCGAACGAATCACGAAGCTTCAGGCCGATCTCAAGTCATCCTTGCCTGACGCTCTTGGACAGCGGGTGAGGATCGCCGCGCTGACCGAAGATGCCCTTGTCATCTCCGTTTCGTCGACTTCGCTTGCAACCAAGGTTCGCCAAATCCTGCCCCGCATCAGGGCCGGTTTGGAGAGCCGGGGATGGAAGGTTAGCGCAATTCAGTTGCGCGTACAACCCGATGATTTGCAAATGAAATCAGATACTTATGGGAAAAAAACGAAGAAGTCAGTAGTTACACCTGAGGCTCAGGCGGCAATTTCGCGACTTGCTGAAACATTGCAGGAGGGGGATTTGCGCGCGGCGCTTAAGCGACTGCTGGCCCATGCGCAACGTGCGCCAGCCCCTTAAGCTGCGGCAAGAATGTCCTCGATCGGGTGGGCGAACGCCCTTGGCGCACGCTCAACGTCGTCAAACGAGATCAATTCCCAGGCTTTTTCATCGGCCATCAGTTTTCTGATCAGGCGGTTGTTCAAGGCATGGCCTGACTTATGTGCGCTGTAAGCGCCGATCACCTGGTGGCCGATGACGTACAAATCGCCAATGGCGTCGAGAATCTTGTGACGAACGAATTCGTCCTCGTAGCGCAAGCCATCCTGGTTCAGGATGCGGTACTCGTCCATCACAATCGAATTGTCAAAACTGCCGCCACGGCCAAGGCCGACGGCGCGCAGCGCCTCGGCATCCTGCATGAAACCGAACGTGCGCGCGCGCGAGATTTCCTTGATGTAGGACGCCTGCGCGAAATCGATCGCGGCCTGCTGGCCCGTGCCATCAATTGCGGGATGATCGAACTCGATCGAAAACGTGACCTTGAAACCAAAGTACGGCTCAAGGCGCACCCATTTGTCGCCGTCCCGGATTTCCACCGGCTTTAGCACGCGCACGAACTTTTTCGCAGCGCTTTGCTCTTCGAGGCCGGCGGATTGCAAAAGGAAGACGAACGTTCCGGCGCTGCCATCCATGATCGGGATTTCTTCAGCGGTCACGTCGACGTAAAGATTGTCGATGCCAAGGCCGGCGCACGCCGAGAGCAGATGCTCGATGGTCGAGACCTTGACCTGGCCATTTTGCAAGGTCGTGGCCATGCGCGTATCGCCAACGTGGGTCGGACCCGTGACAAAGTCCACCGGCTCGTCAAGATCAATGCGGCGAAAGACGATGCCGGTGTCGGCCGGCGCCGGTCGCAAGGTCAGTTCGACCTTGGTTCCGGAGTGGACACCCACTCCGGTTGTTCTGATGACCTGTTTGACGGTGCGTTGCCTGAGCATGGCGATGAATTCGGATCCTGCCCGCAATCGGGCTTTAGCGCCTAGGCGCAACTTCTGTTCCGAATTCTAAGGGTTTCCCCGGCGGGGGAACGAAAGCGACTGCCCAAACTTGTCAGTAATGGTTACAGAAGCCCACGAAACAACACTCACCGGCTTACGGCGCAGCAAGATACGCCTTGAGCCTTGGCACCTGGATTTGCAGGCCGGCCTCGCAAAGTGCAGCCTTCTCGAAGGTATCGCCGAATTTTAAGCGAAGTTGGGGGTTTTTAGCCGCACGTTCGTTAATGAAAGCTTCCAGATCGGCACGCCGGGTCTTGTCGCAGAGATGCTTTTGGGTGGCCACGAGAAAATCTGCGTCGGCGCCAAAGCGCTTGGCGAGCGCATCAAAATGACTTTCCACGTACTGCGCGATATGGGGCGCAAGCGCGGTGTTATTTCCCGCCCCTTCCATGATGAATGCGCCGTCGCGCACGTCGATGCGGTCAGACAAGGCCAGATCAAGGGCAGCATCGAGCAAATGCGGGTCGCGAAAATGGCCGAGCGCGTTATACACCTGCTCGCGAGCGGGACTGGCAAGGCGGGCAGCGGCAAGCAGCATGGCATCGTAGAGATCCTGGCCGCCATCGCTTGCGGCCTGGTCAAGCACGATGCCAAGCGAGGCGCCAAGCTCGGCCTTTCCCGCCAGCGTGTCGCGCGCAAGCCGGTCGGCATCGGTGCGCAAGAGCGCGTCTTCACCGGCATCGGCGACAAACGGCACGAGTTCCATGCGCAGGAAGTCATCGACGTCGCGCTCGCCGAGTTTTTGCAGCCAGCCGAGTTTCTCCGCGCGCGGGCCAAAGTCGTGCTGCACGAATTTGGCGAAGCCCTCCGCTGCGTCGGCTGCGCTGATCAGGCCTTGCGGCAATGCCATGGCAAGGCGGACCGCAGCCAGTGTCACGAGCGCTTGCCGGTGGTCGGCAAAGCGTGCCGCGAGCGCCAGGGCCTGGTCAGCGCCGATGGCGTCGGACGCGACCAGGACGCGGGCGTCATCGAGCACCGGCACGGCTTCATCAGGCAAAAGTGGCGCTTCCGAAAGATGCGCCGTGAGCGGATCGCGCAAGAGCGGCACGAGATAGCTCAAGCCGTCCAGATTGGCGATCACCCACGTCGGGCAGCGCTCACCCTCGGGCAGGGAAAATAGCGTGTGGGTGTCGTGCAGCACGGTACAACTCTCACCGAAATCGCCGCCCTGACCATACTGGAAGCATACGGGCAAGACCCAGTGCTCGGGGGGAGGAACCAGACTCGCGGCAAGTGCCGGTACGACGTGGGCGCGGGGCGCAAAGCGGAGCTGATTCAAATCGAGCTTGACCGGCGCATTGTCCGTGTTGCCGCACATCAGGCCGACTTCGAGGGCGGGCGCCCCGGGTTGATCGACCACGCTCTTGAGCATCGGCGTGACATCGGCCGCGATTTTGCCATCGGCTGCTGCCGTCAGCGCAGAAAACAGATCTTCGCTGGTGACGCTGCCGTTGGGGTGGGCGAGGAGGTAATGCCTGACGCCATCACGAAAGTGCTCCTCGCCCATGGCGTGCTCGACCATGCGCAATACCGCCGAGCCCTTGTTGTAGGTGATGGCATCAAATGCCGATTCGGCCAGTTCAGACGAATCGCCGGCCGTACGCAAGGCATGGGTCGCAAGCAGCCGATCGCTCAAAAGCGCAAGCGTGCGATCTTCGTCAGCGGACAGGCCCTGTTGCCACGCCGCATTGAAGCGGCCCGTGGTTTTCTGGCTGAGCCAGGTCGCAAAACCCTCGTTTAACCAGAGTTCGCCCCAGCTCGCAGGCGCAACCCAGTTGCCAAACCACATGTGCGCAATCTCGTGCGCCTCGTTCAAGACGTACTGTTGCTGAAACCACGGTGTATCTCGCCCGCCTGGCGCAACGACGATATCGGCCTGGTTGATGATCAGCCCGACATTTTCCATCGCGCCGAAGGTGTCAACGCCGGGCAAGGCGACGATGTCGAGCTTGTCATACGGATAGGGCTGGCCGACGTAGTCTTCGCTCAGTTCGAGAATGCGACCGGTCGACTCCGCAGCAAAGCGCGCGAACGCCGCACTGCCGTGC
>Ga0116229_10013276_pt1 | contig 11678 bp, 7 predicted proteins | sample S1TSphgellanicum_3_FD_87313 | JGI IMG/M metagenome (GOLD analysis project Ga0116229, IMG submission 87313) | Host-associated microbial communities from peat moss isolated from Minnesota, USA - S1T2_Fc - Sphagnum magellanicum MG | ecosystem: Host-associated > Plants > Peat moss > Unclassified... | reverse complement strand
TTATTAATTAATTTGTGTCTCAACCCTAAACCTAATGGTTAAGTTAGTAGGGTATGTAATTAATAGAGTAGCTAGGTTAGTAGGGTAGGTGGTTAGTACAATAGCTAGGTCAGTAAGATAACTAGTTATTAGGGTAGCTGTGTCAGTAGGTTGGTGCAATACTTATGAGGGTAGGAAAGTGAGCAGGGTAGCTATGTGTGAGGTCAGGTCCAAGAAAAACAGCTAAGAACAAAAAATAAATAAAAGAAAAAAAAAGTACAGCGATTAGCAGCAAAAAGAAATCGACTGTGATGAGCCCCATCCGGCGCCAAATGAAAAAATGCAACCCATCCAGTGGACAGAACGGCCAACTGGTGCATTGGTGGCTGTTAATTCACTCTGGCCGAGATGCTTTTAGTCAAGATTTTACTGGAGAAGTTTCAAATATTTGACAGCAGCAGGTATTATCAAAGATTTCTTGGTATGTACTATTCTTCATCTCTTTCTTAAACCACTTAAGAAAGTCACTGGAAATGAAATTGATTAATTTCAAAATCTTGCTGAGCATCCTAAAAGATACTACATTACTTAGTGCAATTAGAGTATCTCCAGTGGTGCTCAGTATGTGACCATGCAAAATTATTTCTCACACCCAAGTTGAGTTATTTACTTTTTTTCCAACCCCACCCATAAAACAAAATGTTGGGATTGCAAATAGGTGGGAGACTATTAATAGCAACCCATCTGGACCAATCAAACTATTTAGCCAATCAACAGCAGGTTTTATGCTTTGCTGTGCCTTTCACCAGCCTCTGCATCCTGTGCACAAATGCTGGGTCAAAACCATTTTGTGGAGAAAATTGGCATGTTTTGACTTTTTGTTCATCTGATTTTCCTTTGCAGGGCCGCATACTGATCACCAGTGGAGCTGCTCTTAGTGTGCTGCAAAGGGTGGTGGGGGGATGAAACCGCACTGCAGAAAAGAGGCAGTTGACAACATTGCAAGGAGGTAAGATACAACCTCATTGCAAATGGGTGATGAAATTGTTCTTGTATGCACATGTTGAGAGCTTCAAACTGTTCTCATCATCATCATCATTATCAATTGGAGAGGTTTTCAAACAACTTAGGCTTTTGTACTCTCATCCGTATTGTAGATTGCCATGTTTCCTCAAGCGAGCAAAAGGTCTGCACAAGTTTTGCCACTCTTGTATAGTCTAAACTGCTTTGCAAATAAGTGAATAATGTTTCTCTGTACAGAGATGTCATGGCACAAATTTACAGGCAAATGTTCTGTGAAGGACCTGAGCGGCCAATGCAAATTTCTGGGATTTTAGGTTCTAGTGGTGGGGATGTGGAATGGACAACATATCTTGGGTGAATTCAGAATTCACAGGGCTTCAAGTCAGGATGTAGAAATTAACGGGCTCTTCCATACTCTGAAGCAGATTGTATAACATGGGAAGGAGTTGAAGCAGAGTGGCATTATCTCTACTGTGAAGATGTTGTGTTGTTATGGCTGTACCCCTCTGTGATGACACATGCACATTATCAATGAAGCAGCAACAGGGAAAGTGGCAAAGAAACTGACATTAAAACAAGAAAAAAACCTGAACCCCTGGAGTGGAGAGAACCCAGACCTTGCTGCTGCCTCCACGAAATACCAAACTTCTGAAAAACAATTCTATGCATTTATTGTCAAACATTGTGCAAGAAGACAAGGGACTGTTTCTTTCTATATGCAGATGGTGTTAAGCAAGGGAATTCAAAGGAAATCGTCATGGTCCAACTTCTCTCAAGAATCAGGTGTTGCCTTGTCCAGTGCCTGTAACTCCTACTGGGTGCATCAAATGATCGCCATATCTGCTGTCAATTGCTGTTGTTGTGCAGAAAACGAAGTGATATACTTGGGTTGGGTCCAATACAACAAGGTACCCAAAAGAACTTTTGGTCTCCGTTAACAACACTACTGGTCCATTGTCTGGTTTCAGTGGCTTGCTCACATGTACATACATTGATGTCCTTGAATGCCGTGAGAATGGACTACGCCATGTTATGTACTTCTCTCCACAAGAACAGTGTTTCTTTGGTGACTTTGATTCATCACAACTCATGTGTAGCAATCATGTTGTCCACTGCCCACTGTAAACCCACTTTCATCATGATGCAACTCTAGAGCAATGTATTCTGTCCACAGGTAGCTGCTGCTGCTGCTGTATGCGCTGTATGCAAGAGAACGGCTTTAATCTCATCAGGTCCAATTTCCACCTCTTTTGCTTGCTGCACAAAAGCTTACACACACCACCCTCCTTTTAGATTATGAACTGGAGAAAAATATGTACACTTGATATTAACAAGCCATGCACATTGTTCCAACAAGAATACTGAGTTAGTCCTGGATCTTTTCAATTCTCACCTCCTGGAGTGTCGCTAGCACAAATTTTTGGGTTCTGAGGTTGATAAGAAGAAGAACAAGCTTCTTGAAGTTTATAGATATGATGAAATGGAATTGTGGGTTTGAAAAAGATACAGATATCAAAGTTGGACACTGATGCATGAGACATGCTGAAGATGAACAACAATCAAGTATATATATCTCCAGAGCAGACAACCAAACAGAAGTTGTGTTCGGAAAATCTTGCCTCAGCACGAAACACATCAAGTGCAAATCCATTGAAGCAGCTGATTACAGCCTGCTGCACATCCAAGCCAAGGCCATCAAGTGCACGCATTGTGGAGAGGAGGAGTCCTGGCCGACGAGCACAGAACATGTGGATGTTGAGGGCTCGTCCTTCCCTGATTCTAACCTCCACCTGCAGCATCATCATCATCATCATCATCATCATGTCCAAAAGCTCTCAAAGGAAGTCAGATGCTGCTGCAATCACACTTTTTGTAGTGGCAAGTAGAGTTGCATAAGCTGCCTGAACTTGATTCTTCATTCTGCACTTGATTGAGAGTCTGCAGCAGCCACCCACCAACTGTGGGTGCTGCTGTACATGCTGCTCAGACAAGTGCTTCTAACAATCAGTCCAGAACCAATTAAAAGCTTAGTAGAGAAACTTCATAGCCATACCCAAGAGAAAGGAGAGAAAACATAAAACACTACTACTACTACTACTACTACTACTACAGAGCATGTGTTGCGCGCTACCCCTCCCAATCAGTGCAGCGGAAAAGAAGTACAAGCTTGGTAGAAAAACTACTTAACAACCAGAAATTGCAAGCTCAGTAGAACGAACCTTCACAACCATATCTGAAATGAGAACAAACATAAGAAGACTACAGCAGATCTGTGCAGTTGGACATGGTTGTTGTTTGGTCAATAATGGAGCACTGAGGTGGAGGAAAAGAAGAAGAAAGAAGAAGAAGAAGAAGGAGATGGTGGGTGAGGGTGCCAGGTGGTGGTGGGTGGTAGCTGGAAGAATGCTCACTCACCCGTGCAGGTTGGATATCAGTGATGATGGGCAAGGAGGGGTTGTTAGGACATTCCTCCTTCACTGTAGTTCGACAAGCAAGTGTTGAACCTGCTGCTGCAAGTGGTTGTTGTGAAGAAGATTGTGTGCCAGCAGCCTCCAGCTCGGTGTGCAGATCATTGATCCGCTGCAACAGTTCCTTCAGATACTCGATTGCATCACCCAATATGGACGCCCTGTCCATCTATGCAGCCCAATCCCCAGCCCACCCATTGCATCTCAGGCAGCTGGGAACATATGCACAAGACTTAGGTTTTCTCGTGAGAGAGAGAGAGAAAGAGATCAGTTCCAGGAAAACCCTGAACCTGATTCGACAGATGGAAGGCACTTTGAATCCTTTGCAAATGGCTGCTGTCAATGGCAGGATGTGGAGAACATGTTCACAGAGAGAGAGAGAGAGAGAGAGAGAGAGAGAACTAGCACTCTTCTTCTTCTCCCTCAGAGAAAGCCTAACCTACCCATTCTCAAAAGATGGAGAAAAAGTGAGAGGATCACCAGAGATGGGAAGCAGCAAACGCAGAGTGACTACCTTGGTGATCTTGGGCACCACGGATCGAAGCATGTAAAGGCGATCGTTGAGCTTCTTGCGACGTCTTCGTTCCGCCATGAGGTTCTTGGCAGGCAGTCCCTTTTTCCCCTTACCCTTGTTGTTGCTGCCGCCGCCATGGCCGCCGAAGACAATGCCATGGCCACCACCACCATCTCCTCCTCCTCTTCCCTCCATGCCGCCCCCCAGAGTGTCATCTGTCTCATACAACAGTGCGCCCGACCCATCGCCGCCGCTTTCATCGAGCTCGTCCGGCTCCTCGTCGTCTTCTTCTTCTTTGGCGTCATCTTGCAGCTCTCCTCCTCCTCCATCTTCTTCTTCTTCATCATCATCTTCTTCTACTAAGCCCACCAAGTCGTCCGAGGCTGAATAATTCTGGCCGCCTACAACACGTACCCGCTTGCACCCGCTGCTGCTGCTGCCTCCAAGTGCTTGTAGCCGCTGTATCTGTTTGCCTTTGCCGTTGTGGGGGCTATGATCTTCTTCCGGCATCATGTCCATGGAAGAATCATTTGAGGCTGATGTGAGCACAAGTGCTGCAGCAGGAGGCGGGGGGGATTTGATCATCATCGTGGGTGAGGCAGCAATTCCTCCGGTGCTGTTGTTGTTGTTGTTATTGTTACAGTGCCTGGATGCAGTACGCTTCTGGAAGAGAGTCTGGGAAGAAGAAGAGCCGCTGCCATGATCCATCAACTTTGGACGAGGAAACGCCTGCCCGGATGCTGCTGCTGATGATCCTCCTCCTCCTCCTCCTCGCTGATCTACTGTGTTCGACAGTTGCAAGAAGGGATCAAGCTGGTTCCCAGCTGCTGCCTGTTTTCCTCCAGAAGCATTTCTTTGGCTTGCATGGGAATTCGCAGCAGCGATGGTGCCAAAGCAGCTGACATCCGAGCTGAAGCCGCCGCCAGAGAGCACTCCCGTGAGACCATTGCGACCACCTGCAGCAAAATTGTTGCCGAAGCTGCTGGGGGAGACGCTGTTGACGCTCACAATGTTGCTAAAAGTAGTACTAGCACTTCGAGGAGGACTAAGCATTATGATTCCATTGCAGCTGCTTGTGAGGCCGCCATCGCTGCTGCTACTGCTGCAAATCCCCCGCATCAAAGGACCGCTTCTTCCTCCACCTGATCCTCCTACGACAGAAGCAGCTGTTTGCTCCTGCAGCTGATCACATCCCAATCCATCAAGCGGAAGGAGACCACTGCAGCTACTAGTATGAATCCCTCCTGCAGCAGTGCGAAAACCACCACTGCAGCTGTTATCGAAGGCTCCACTCAGCGAGCTAGCTGCAGGATCCAACAAGGCACTCAAAGACCCAACACCAGCAGAAGACCTGTTGTTGTTGTTGTTGTTGTTGTTGTTGTTACTGAACGAGCAGCTGCCGGGCACTCCTGATCCGAGGTTGCGGGTGGAATGACTCGGAGAAAGAAAGGACTGGAACTGGGGCGAATCTAAGAGGAAAATTGAGGAGGGATATAAAGCTGCAGGTACTATTCCATGAACTGTGTCCATGGCTTGCTGCACCAGACATGAGCTGCCAGGGGACGACGTCGAGTAGCAGCAGCTGGAGAATTCCTTCATATCATCCATGATGGAAAGGGCAGTCTGATCCTCTGGTGTGCCTGCCATGTACCATTCCTCGTCATCTAGCTGCACCCCCCCAGCAACAGCTGCTGCTGCTGCTCCTCCTCCTCCTCCAGCAGCTGCTCTGCTACTCCCCAGGCGTTGATCCTCCTGGCTGCAGCATGTCCCTTCCTGATCCTCATCCATAATTTCCTCTCTCACAATTGCTGCAGCTCAGCCTCAACAAAGCTTGCACAAACCTGCACAAGACTGTAAAGTGACTAGAGACTCTAGTATATTTGATCTCCTATGGCAGCAACTGCAGGCACACAACATGAAACTGCAATGTTCAACAACCCCCACTAAGAAGAACAGAACAGGCTTTCCTTGAACAAACAACAGCTCCTGAGCCAAAACAAAAACCAACAAAAGTTGCTCTAAGAACTAGAGCAAGCTTTCCCTTGCTACTACTACTACAACCATGATATTGTTGGATCCAAATTGAACAAGCTTTCATTCATGCATGCTTGCATGCATGCTCAATATACCCCCTATATGATGAACACCCACCACCCCCATTCCATATTCATACAACAAACAAGTCCTTCAACAACCCCAAAAAAACTTCCAACAAACACTTGTAAACAAATCAACAATCATCAAACAAAACACAGCTTGCCTGCAGATTAGATTAGATTAGATTGTGTTGTTTTTTTGTTTTTGTTTTTGTTTTGTTTCTTGTTTCTTGTTTTTGTTGATGATTCTGGAGCTCTCTCTGCAGAAACAAGTTTCAGACTAAATTCAACATTTGATCAATTCTGCAGCACTGGATGATGATCAGCAGCTCCTGCAAAGAACAACAAGACTCTCTCTCCTAGTCCCCCTCTCCTGATCTCTCTTCTTCTTCTTCTTCTTCTTCTTCTTCCTTCCTTCCTTCCTTCCTTCACATCTTGAGCTCAATTTGAGAGAGTTTCTAAGCAGTTTTTGGGCTTGCCTAGCAAGGCAAGGATATTGTGTTTAGATTCATTATAGAGTACAGTAGCTTAAGGGATTTTTATAGGCCCCTAGGTAAATAATAATAATAAATAATAATAATAATAATAGGTCTATTTATTTTTATATGAGAATTTTTGAAACATAATATTTTGGCTTGTGTTGAGACTTGAGATTAGTTTAAAAAGTCATAATATCTTGAAGGATTTTGGTTTGGTTTTAGAGGATTTTTTGAAGATTATGTTTTTTGCATGGCCAAATATTTGAGTTTCCATAATTCTTCTTTTGCCTTAATAAGATACTTTTTTTAAAAATGTAAATGGCAAGGCCCCATTGTGTGACACACCCCCTTGTTTAATCTTTTTTTTTTTTCTATATATATTTTTCCTTCCTCCCTAATTTTGTGATTATTTAAACTAACAAAAATCACATTTTCTCAAAATTTGTGGAATAAAGTCACCATTTCCACTTTTAAGAATGCTTTTTTCTAGAGTAGAATCTCATGGTTCAATTTTTGATTCAACCAAAGTTCAAAACAATCATCCCTAAACATAATAATAATAATAATAATAATAATAATAATAATAAAATTTAAATTTAAATAGTAATAATAATTATTGTAAAAAAAACACAGCTGAATTTTAATGGACTCATAAACCCCTTAGCAATAGAATTAATAGCCCAATATTAATTCTACTTTAAACTGAAATGAAGTACATTACTATCCCAAGGAGTGTTTTTTTTAATTAAATTTTTAAAATAAAAAATAGATTAAAAAAAGAAATTAGTGGAGAATTTTGGCACTGTGGCTACAAAGGCTTTTTCTGGAAAAAAGAAGAAGCAAAAGTCGCCATATTTTGAGGATTTAACGAAACTTTACCATTTAAAAATATTATTTATTGTATGTTGTTTTAATTAATTGATTAATTAACGAATCAATTTATTCATTCATTCATGCATGCATTCATGATGGGTACCTAACGTGCTACGAAATTCATTCATCTACCGACATAGACGCCTTTAACTACGCATACGGAGATGGATGGACTACGGCCGAACCAATATTCATTATTATTCCCTTTTGATTTTATTTTCATTAAAATACATTTAAAAATAATAATAATAATTTTCGGTTGTTGCGGGTAAAGCGTGCGTGTGTGCGTGATGAACCCGTGCAGTCTCCCCCGCCCCCCCTAAATTCCAATAAAAGAATTTGTACCACGTTTTTGAGCTTTAGCCTACCAAAAGGGATTTTAACTTAGGTAGTTTTTTTCTCTTAAATAATTTTTTTTTAATTATTTTTTCAAACTAATTTTAAACTTAGGTAGATTTTTTTTTCTAAAAATGGTGGATGTTTTTTTCCTTTAAAAAGTATTTATTTGGTTCTTTTTTATTGTTTTTTTTTTTTATTTCTATTTCTTTTTTTCCTTTTTTTTTTTTTTTTTTTTTTTTTTTTATTTTCTTTTCTTTTTATTCTTTTTTTTTTTCTTTTCAATTTTTTTTAGAATTCATGAGTCATGACCCATCTGAGAAGTAAAGTGGTTAGCTCTCTAACCATCTGGTGTTTTTGACTAGGGAAAAAATAAAAGCCTGAAGTAATTTTTATTTATTTATTTATTTTTGAGTTATAGGTATCCATTTCAAGGGGGTGAGATCTTGTAACATTTTGCCAATTTTTAACATACATGGCTCCCAACTCCAAACCAAATTGCAAAAACCAAGCAAAAGCTTTCCAAAAACTTCTGAATTAACCCAAGCCTACCAAAAGTTGCAACCATTTGTGAAATCAAAGCAAATTTACCAAAAAAAAACTCATGAACTCCAACGTCCAAGCCCCATTAAAATTGCAAACCACTCACGAATCCCAAGCAAAAAGCTTGCAAAAAAACTCAATCGCAAGTAAATGCAACAAACTCATGAAAGCAAGCAAATGGCCATCACTCGTGAGACCAAGTTTGTTTGCAACTTATGTGATTCAATAACATAAGTTGTTGGGTTTTTACTTCTCACAATTCTCGCACTTTGATGACGTTTGGATGTTGTTTATTAGGTATACACTTTTGACGTTTCTATTGTTTACCCTAAAAACCTTAAACCCTAAAAAACCCTTTCATGTTTCTATAGTTTACAAGTGTGATGCAAAAATAATACCATGTTGGGTTTGCTTCGCACATTCTAAACATTTTTGTTTTTGTTATTGGGGGGAGAAGATTGGAGATGTTAGGCTAGTTGGGTTGCTTATTATTATCAAGTGTTAACATCAAGCACGAGCTACTTCTTTCTTACTAGTACGGATTTTAATGAATCCACAACCGCTTGCTAGTTGGCCATGAGTACTAGCCATAACTTGGGCTACGTATTGGCTTGCTACCAATTTCTCACCATTATTACCAATGGACTACAATTGCGTCCCCTTCTTACCACCATGCACTACTACAATTCCCCTTTTTCTTCCCTTTGTGGATTTATTGCCCTTAAAATTGTGTAAACATTAGGGATTCCATATTGTTATTGGCTGCTTGTTGTTCATATACAAGCTGAAATGCAAACTTCACAAGGGACTAATATATAATGGGTTGGTGCAAAGTATTCCCAAGAGGCCATGTGTGTAATAGGTATAGGCAATGACCAATGGGTCTGTACAAAATTAAAAAGGCAAGCTGCCAAAACATGGATATGTTTGAACCGTGTCTTCTTTCTTTAGCCAAAATTCAGATGATTTGAAAATTCATCCATGCAATCCATCTGCTTGGTCGTGCATCTTGTGTTGAGTTTGTGGAATGGTAATTAATTGGGTTGGAGTGAACCAACATACACAAAAATGCATGAAGAGATACACACCTAAAATATGCAACTCCAATAACATATATATTGCATAGGTTTACAAGTGTAATTTACCCACAAAAAAAAACCCAATACAAGTTAGTGATATTGTAATATCCGGGGCCTTTTCCACACTTAACATCTTATATGCTCTTAGTTTAGTGGTAAAATGTGTGGCATACTAAATGGAAAACTCTAATGAACTTACACAATTTCCATTTTGTTATAATGTTGCTTGGTCCCTAGCATCAAGGCCTTCAACACTATAGCTTTACTTAGCATTATAATGAACTATTGTTTGTGTGTGCACGCGCATGCACACAACATGCTCCAATTGGGCTTTTTTTTTCCTAGACAAATAATGCCATTGTCCCCATGGCACCAAAGTAAAAATGGAAGCCTTATGAAACATCCCCAAAAACACATAATGGCCATTAGTTGATGCTATCATGTCATTTGGTTTCAAATCCTTGTTTCCCCCCCCCCTCCCATGATAGGATTGTGATCCTTGCTTTTGCACAACTCAAACTAAGCACACAATGAATGCAAAATGTTGTAGGCAAATCCTAGCATCAAGGGGATAGCCTAGTGACCATCATTCATGACTACCTTGCAAGCGGTTGTGAGTTCAATGCACCGCTAGGTCATATTAGATGCTATCGAATACTAACCAACCCAATTATACTGGGGAATTTGAGTAAAACCCATATATCCAAATTTGTGAGAACCTACTAGCTTCCAAGTCCTTGTGAGAAGAATTCCTTGTAGGCCATTTTGAAAGAGTTCACCTTGTCAAATGAAGCTCACATACATAATCAAAAAACATATCAAAGTTTGTGAGGAACTAGGTTTTTGAGGGATAAAGTTGTGAGCTCTTTTGAGCCTATTTCAATGAGTCCTGTAGAATTCTAAACCTGAAACCCTAAAGTAGAATCCCAAAAATAAGTCTCCTCCAAGGCCATCAATTTGGCTCTTAAGTCCCCATGATCCCCATAGTTTGTTGTGCATCTATGGCACATGTATGATGTAATTAAATTTCACCATCATATATATATATATATATGGCATGTGAATATAACAATACTAATGCCAGTGTTTTTTTCTTTCAATTTTTTGATTTTGCAAAAGTGGTGATTCTTTTTTCTGGGAGACAAAATTTACACCAAAAAACACATTTTTCCAATCTTTTTCTCAAAAATTCACAAAATAATGAACCAAAATGATCATTTACTAATACTCTATACAAGCATTTGAAAAGAAGAAATTTCAATCCCCCCCTTTTTTTTTCTTTTGGATCTCCTCATGATATTTTACAAAATCCATTGGAGGAAGTTGCTGATTACAGTTTTTCTTTTTCTTTTTCCTTCCCAATTTTCTGACAATATGTCAATAGTACAACAAAATTATTTTATTTTTCACATTTGTGCAAAATTCTTCACCCAGAATTTTTAAAAAAAAAAGAAGTTTGTTATTGAGTGACCAAAAAACAACATACATCTTTCATTTTTAAGTTACAAGGAAACATGGTTAACATGAAGCAATCACCTTTGTTGTTGTTGAAGCAACTTTTAAAAATGTCATGCGTTACCGCATCAATGCCTACTTATATAATTGTCAATAGACACATACAACAAATAACAACACAATATTCAAAATAATGCATCAACCCAAATAATTTGGGATCACGCAACAAAAGATTATATTTTAAACATGAAAAAATTTGAACTTGTTCACATTGAAATTGATTTGTGATTAAACTAACTATTAAATTGGCCTAATTAATTAGGATTAGACCTAATTAAGCTAGACTCATTCCTGTAACTAAATAACAACTCTTGACAAAGACAACAATCCTAAACATGAGAGTTTTTTAAAAATTCATTCAATGTAGCATTGCATTCAAAGGGGTGCTTGGTGGGGGAGTGGTAGATTCAATGGTTGGTGAAAAGTCTATAGAGTCAGATTGTTGCGAATTTTTTTTGCATTACCCAATTGCTACAAAGCCTCAAATTGTGGAAACTCGACATAGTAAAGGACATGGTATGATTTATTTTTTGGTTCATAGCAAAAGAATAACACAGAATACAATACAATACAATAATATCATAATATCTCTTTTCATCCACAATGCCACATGTGGAAAATTGATGTAGGTTTTAACAGAATCGACATAACCTTACAAACACATTCTAGACTATTCTATTGTGTAAACAGGAGAGAGATGAGAGATAATGACGGAAGTCATCATTCATCACCAAACAAATTTCATTACAAAACTTCATCCATAATCTTAGTTT
>Ga0116229_10013275_pt1 | contig 11679 bp, 17 predicted proteins | sample S1TSphgellanicum_3_FD_87313 | JGI IMG/M metagenome (GOLD analysis project Ga0116229, IMG submission 87313) | Host-associated microbial communities from peat moss isolated from Minnesota, USA - S1T2_Fc - Sphagnum magellanicum MG | ecosystem: Host-associated > Plants > Peat moss > Unclassified... | reverse complement strand
TTGGTTTCTACGCATTCCTTTTTCTTGTCACTTTGTCCTTCCAAAAATAGATTTTACTTAAATGACACATATTTTTGTTTTCTAACACCTTTCTATAATCTCCCTCTCTTTTCCTTTATTTCCAAGCCTACACCACATATAAGTAATTCACATAATGAATTGGAGGCTCTAAAAATGTTAGGTTGGTTCTCCACTTAAACGACTTTCAAAGTGATCACTTTATTTCAAATTTGAGTCTCTACGCCATATTCCATTTAAAGAGACTATGTTTGGTTACAAGCACAAAAGTTATACAATTTTATTTTGATGCTTGTTACTACATTGATTGACTTTCTTGTTGTTGGTTTCATTGTTGTTGTTCTTTGTCCTATTTCATATTCCATTCACTCTTTGCCTAGATTGTATTTTCCCTATTCCTCTAATTTACTCTAGTGTTTGATTCTGTTCTTGTTGATTCAAATTTGTCTAACCTCTTTCATTAATACTCCTTTGCCCTTTATAACATGGCAACATTTCATGCTACTGGACGTTCAAACCTCACCATCATGGTAGACAAGTCAGGGACGACCGTTGTTTGTGAAAATTATCCTTGCATTATGTTTGTTTTTCAGCCATGTTCTTTACATATCTAAGGACGTCTCCTATGATTCTACTAACTTTGTTTGAAGTTTTATGTACCATATTCCTATGACCTCCTCACAGGGGAGATGTTGTGTGAATACATATTGTCATACAACAGACATCGCTGACATACCATACTCACATACACACACAAACACATAACATGGACGAGAGCATACACAAATACATGTGTACCACAACTCGGTACTATCATAACACAAGAAAATGACACGAGAAAGATCTACTATCATAAAACGCATGATGCAAACACATACAATCAAGCCAAGCCCACTCCATTCAGAGAATCTAACTAGCCGATGCTAACGGGACACCATAGCTCGAAGCTCCACTAACTCGAACTACTCCCAACGTTCTAGGCTCAACTTAAAGAACTATGTTCTTTGAGCCCTCTCTCACACTTTATACCCCCATTCACAACATGAGGGTGGGTCCTACCAAAAGAGCCACTCTCCTCTAACCCTAAACCTAGAAACCTTAAATAGGCACTACTCGCTACCATAGCACACTATAGGTTATAGCTAACACACATATGGTCATGACAATTGTCGTGCGAATACATATCGTCATACAACATACATTGCTAACATATCATACTCACATACACACACAAACACATAACATGGATGAGAGCATACACAAATACATGTGAATCACAACTCGCCCCCCTAGTTGGTGGTTAGGTCCTTCTAACTTCCAGGTAGCCCTATACATCTTCTACATGCTATACACCTTTGCAGGTGCACAAATCAAAAGGCCGGGTGCTATGTTACCCCATCGTTAGTCGCCCATCTGCAATCCATACCATGTGAAAATCAAGTCATCTACCCCTCCAAAGTACAATGAGGACAAACCCACCATCCAACGGGAACAACGTCCATAGGTGGAGTCATGCACGCCATGTGCCAACCCCTAGAACATCTATCACACACCAACATATGGGCTGCTCTACCTTTAGACCCACATAGCATACACTTCAAGCCGGCCCGTACCACTGCCAAACTTGGGTCAACTGTACCATCCACATTTGGGAGGTGACATGGCGCATAATTACGCACATGGTCCTTCCAAACAACACCATCACGACCCTCCAACATGAAAACTCCAGAAGCTAACACCTCTCACATTCGTAAAATAATGCGGCTTGCCGTTACATCCAATGTCGTTGGTGCAATCTATTGCAAATAGACATAGTCCCACACATGGAACCTACGAATCGATGGTCGATAACCTCCACCCTAGATAATCGCATATTGCAATGTATCCCTATGTTGAGCAATGGCAAGGTTTTCAAACGTTGCTGGCATAATTCTTTGAAAGAGTTCTGCACGTTGAGAACACACCCTCAACCACATCTCCGAGTCATCAAGGTTCACCACCTCACTAGACTCACGACGAATTGTTGTTGGCAAGTTTGGATCTCGGCCGTACAATAGAAAATAAAGTGAGAAGGAAGCCAAAGATGCCTGACAACTGAATCGATATCCCATGGCCAACCATGGTGATTGAATATCCCAATCCCCTAGGTGGCCTTTCTGCAAGCCATATTTGCGCAATGCCCTTTTCCCCGTTTGTACCACACACTCAACTAAACCATCTGCCTCTAGATGATTTCGAAACGTGGTTCGGTGATCAATCAACGCCTTGTCACACAAGACCTGAAACTCACCTTGAAATTTCGTACGTTGATTGGTCAACACTTCAACTGGTGCACCAAAATGATTAAACACCCTATCAAGGAATGCATACGCTACTCCTTCACTAGATTTGTTAGGGGATGGCACCAACTCAATCCACTTGGAAAAGTGCTCCACCATCACCAACACATATTTGTTGTGCCGTACTATCAATGGTAATGGTCCCGCAAAGTCCACACTCCAACGATAACCCAACCCCATAATAGGCAAGGGGTGCAACTGTGGTGTAAGGGCATTGAACGATGCCCTCACCCTATCACAAACCATGCAATGTGACATTAATCGTTGCACATCGGTGTGCATACCACGCCACCAATATTGACCTAGGAATAAGCTATATGTCCATTTTACTCCAAAATGCCCCAACTCCTCATGGGCATGCTGCACAATACGCCTTCTTTGGTCTAGATGTGGTACAATCCGTACCTTACCATCCTCCCACACTCGGAGTATATGTGTCTCTTCCAACCGATACCTCTTAGTTCGTTGGAGAACATGGTCTCTCTCCTTAGCACTCACCATGCCTGACACCATACTGGTTCATAAAAACTCCAACACTAATGTATCATCATGAACATCATGGTGACCGATGCCACCATCTCCAACTTCAGGATTTGAAGACTAGCCATCTACCCTTTGATTAGAGTAAGATGTCACGTGGCCCTCCATACTAGAGTCCACACCCAACAAGCACAAAAAGGCCAATGCATGCCAACCTAGCACCATCTCCTCATCAACCTCGCCATGCCATCTAGCTCTAATATTATCTTCTTAGCTAGTGCATGGGTTCTGACTCAACCCATCGGCATCAAGGTTTGTAATTCCAAGTTTATGCACCACCTAGAAGTCATACTCCTGTAAGATGAGAGCCCACCGTGCAAGCTTTCCTGTAAGTTTATCGGACTCCATCAACCACTTGAGCGGCTGGTGGTCAGTGATAAGGGTAAACTATGTGCCAAACAAGTAACACCTGAAGTGTGCGACAGCCCACACTGCTGCCAAACACTTTCCCTCATAAGAACTATAATGTGACTTCGTTGCATTGTTCGAACGACTCACATAGGCCACCACAAACTCCTTCCCTTCATCATCACACTGTGTCAACACCGCTCCAAGTCCCAACATACTCCAATCAGTGTGTAGCTGGAATGGATGCCCCCTAATAGGTCTCTTCAAGATGGGAGCTACAATTAACCTAGCCTTGAGCTCCACAAAAGCTCGCTCCTACTCATCACCCCACTGCCACTCCTGATCCAACTTCAACAACATGTTCAAAGGCTTTGCCATCGCACTAAAGCCTTTGACATACCTGCGATAATAGTTCATCAATCCCATGAAAGCGCGAACCCTACTCACATCCGTGGGACGCGGAATATGTGCAATAGCCTCCACTTTGGCTTGTTGCACTCCCAAACCACTTGGGTAGATCACATGACCTAGATACTCCACACTTTCCTTGAAAAACTTACACTTCCTAGGATGTAGACGAAGACCATGAGCCTTCAATCGCTCAAACATAATTTGTAGATGAATTTAGTGCTCTTCCATAGTATCATTATGTACCATAATATCATTGATATAACACCGGACAAAATCCAACCCTGTTAAGATCCTATCCATCACACGTTGAAACTCGGCAGGCGCGTTCTTCAACCTAAAGGGTAAGAACTTCCACTGATACAAACAATCCTTGTCGTGAGAATTGACGCCCCAAAATGCGGTCTTGGCCTTGTCCTCCTCTCGAATCGGCAATTGATGGTACCCTGCTCGAAGATCAAGTGTACTAAAAACCCTCGCATGTCCCACAACATCAAAGATCTTTTTAGGTGTAGGCATGGCATACTTATCGAACTTAGTCTGCCAATTGATAGGATGGTAGTCTCCACACATTGCTTATCTGTGTAGTTGCCATGTACATCTTTTTTGGTAGGCATGATAGTGGTTGATGCATACTCACCATGCGACAACTCCACTAATCCAGCCTCCAATAGATCCAACGTCCGATTCCAAATCAAGTCCCTCTCCATATCACTGTATCTATAAGGACGACGGAAGATTGGCCTGTCACTAGCCAACTCAATCCGTATACCAAGTCCAATCAAAGCACCCAACTCCTTCATATTAAAGGCAAAACAACTCTTGTACACTCTTAGGAATTACATCAACTATCGCCTCTTTCCTCCTGTTAACTTGGGCCCTATCAAAGGCTCCCAAGTCTCCTTGGTAGTCACACTAGAGGAAGAGGATGATGCCATGGGTTGCTACGCAAAAACCTTGGGAGAAGCCACACGTTCCTCCAAGTCACCCAATGGAACACCATTGGAGCAACAAACTCCTCCAACAGCATGGGCCACAACCTTCAAATGTTCTCCCAACACATCCCATGTACTCCAAGGATGAAAAGTATAACTCTCCTCGCCCCCAGTCGATGCCTCTACCGTCACGGTGGACAACGAACTCACAAGAGGTGTAACTACTACAAATGTGGCTCTGAGCCGATGCTGCTCAGCCATTTCAAGGCTAACAATCCAAGTTAAACAATTCAGGTCCATAGCTTGACCCAACACTTGTCGACATGAAGCCTCGGAAATAGAAGGGACAAATGTCATTCCTATAGGAAACCCCATTACACGCTCTCTCTCATTGACGTTGGGCTCCACCAATTACTGCAAACAATATCCCATACAAGCCCGGGACCACCCTCTCTATAGGCATGTGATGCTGGAAAACTAACAAATGTGGGTAACGCCATCCTAGGCTGTCCCACTCGGTTCACCACTGCCATGGGTGACCTATCAACAACTTTCACCACCTGAGAACGTCGCCCAATATCTAAGATACTATCCACTATGAGGTGAGAAAATCGTGGTACTGCCTCATATGCCCGTCTCAACACCTCTTTCGACAACAAGTTCGTCCACCACAATCGGGGATGATGAGCATGCGAGCCAACCTTCACTGCATCCAATAAAACCGCTGGTCCAATCCAAGACCGGATTTGGTGTACACTCGCCATCACATGAGACCTAATATCACCCAACAAAGGTACATTCTCCAAAATGTACGCGGGAACACATGCCTGATGTGTCTGAAGATGGCATAACATCCGCAACATATCCTAAAACATACGAGATCGAAGGTCACGTAATCCCTCACCACAACCAGTTCGAATATGACCCTGGCATGACCATCCATCAATCACTAAATTAATAGGACCAACTATCGCAAGGTCTTACGCCCCCAATAATGCAATGTTTAATGGCAAAGCCCGTTGATATCCTCGAATAGTCGACCTCGGCAACAACTCAAGGTATCGCCGCATCAATAATGCAAGATGACGCGATGAAACCCTCTTTGCGGTCTCATCTCTCTCCACGTAAAAGTACTTTCGAACTAGAATACCTGCTTGAAGCATTGTTGCCAAACCAGTGTTGATCCCACCAAATAAATCCAACACATAAATACCCTCGGAAGGATATTCCCACGCAATGGGTGTAGTATCCAATGGAGACAACCTAACAAGACTAGAAATATGAGTCTGTTGTGGAACCTCCTCCTCCTCCACATGCACAAAAGCCTCACGCCAAGCCTGTGATACTAAACGATTGGCATCCTACCGTAACACCCCACTCGAACGCCAAAATGGAACATCCAATGAAGAGGACACTGTTGCAACAAAGCTAGAAACCTCCTTTATATCCTCGTAGACCAGAGTGTCAATGGCTGAAATGTTACCCTCTAACAAGTCACCTAGCCAAGTGACCACTCCACTAAAACCAGCAATTAATGCTAACACCTTTGGGGGAGATCCTCCTGGTTGAACCCCAAAAATAAATCTCGCAGGCACCTGGCTCATCCGTCCATCCCCATACTACCAACCAGGTCGATAAGTCGTTGTCTCTGTCCAATAATCCATATGAAAACCCATTGGATACAACACGACACCTCCAACTAGTACATCATACGACTTAACTGTTGTAACAACAGCAATCATTCCCAACCTAGAGCTATCAATCACATGATCCAATTTCATTTGCACTGATAATCTCTCACGTGTCATGAAGTTAGACCTATGACTAGCTCCACCAAGTGATGTCTAAATTTGGAATGGGCATGGTTCAAGCTTTGACTTCCAAATACCCAAACCAATACATGCTGCCTTCCCCAACATTAAAGGTTGGGCACCAAAATCCAACAAAACCCGATTTGGTCTATACACTTGGCCCGCAGGACTCACCAATCGGAAAATACCACTCCGATTATCCAACATACATACACCTGGTGTAAGCCTCTCATGATCAATGGCTGGTTGAGCTGGTAATGCATCCATTTTAGCCGCCGCCGCCTGCCAAGGACTATCCACACCTGATACCACGAGTTGCTCCACAATAACATCCCCCGCCACAAGTTGCCCCACATCAACACCCTCACACACCTCGGCACTTGTAGAAACAACACTCCCATGTTCACATAATGTGGCTGCTAGTCGAAATACACAAGTTAAGTCAACTCCTGACGCTATCAAATCATTAGTCGAAAATGTTAGGGATCCCAACATTGAAGTCACCATTCGCGACACTACACTCGATGATACATCCGTGTCCACTACACGTGATGTTGACGTCGTTGGCCCCACTGTTGGCTCAATAGGCGGTGTAGGAACCATGGAAGGAGTCCTAACCACTTTAGACAACAAAAATGATTGGGGAAGCTTAGCCTATCTACCAGCTTCACCCCTCTGTGGATCCAACTCCACAGTTGCCCCATGTGGCTCCGAGGCTCGAGTGACGCCTCTCGTCACTACAACGGACGCCTCAATTTGTGCTACACTAACCATATAAAAGAGATCATCTCCCCCATAAGATGTGGGAGCCTCGCTTCTTGAATGTGATCGATGCTGGAAACTTGCAATGGTAGCAAGCCTTTGCTCCAACTACTCAATCCTAGCAGCCATAGCTGCCTCTGTCGCAGGGGGAGGAATGATCACGGGAGGTGCCCTAACCATTGGTGTACCTTTAACACCCCCACCACCTCTACCACCTCTACCACCACGACCTTTTTGAACTGCTCCACCACGACCTCCACCACAACCTGATCTCAATTCTAGGTAAAGGTCAAAACAACGCTCACAAGGGTGGCCAACCCGGCCACAATTATCACATTGAACTTGTGCCGACTGAGATCCATTAGCCAAAGTCCGTCCACCACTCTCCTATGGACAATCCCTCTGAATATGAGCACCACCACATGTCCAACAAGACTGTCCCTGCTGTTGACTAGCGAATGAAGGCAACGGTCTTTGTGCACCCATCCCTCCAGAACTTGACTGAGGTATACTTGACCTCCACGACTCCCACCTCCACCAGTATGAGGTTGTGAGGTGGATTGTTGTCCATGAGAAGTAATAATTATATCCCTATTGAATCCAGATGTCACCACCCTTTCCTCCACCATGTTAAGCTCTATCTTTTCAAACAAAGTAAACACATGGGCCAATGTGGGAAAATTGTCACTCATGAGAGTCACATCGCGTGCTCTCTGTCGCAACTCCTTGTCTAGAATCCCATACCAAAATTGGACTGCCTGAGCCTCCGTCACCCCTTGGGTAACTGCAATCAACCGTCGCATACGAGTGTATGCCTCGCAAAGACTCTCACTAGTCTTCCGCTCAAATTCTTGAAGACTCTTCAACTTCTTCGTCTTCACCCCCTGGTAGTTCTTCTTCAACCTCAAAAATAACTCTGTGATAGGGTTAAACGAAGGTGGGGGAACAACTTGTGCGCTCGTACTAGGAATAGACGGTGTAGTAGTACCACCACTAGCAACACCACCGTGAGTAATAGATACATAGGATGGAAACCAATGCTGCCTCCACTCTTCAATCTCAGTAGCATGATCTCTCCGAAACTCATGATAATCATCCATCGGAGGACCCTCCAAGTGCTAAAACAATCCCTTCCATGCCAAAAAGGGTGAGAATAATCTGGCATTACGTAACATCTGCAGATCACACCAAGAATCAAACTCCTGAATGAAGTCCTCCAACTCAATGGTGGCCACTGCACCTGAGTAACATCAGGGGCCCTTCATGGCCCCAGAACCCCCATCCATATCCCAAATCAATGGGGCCGCAATACTAAACGGTAATATGGAAGACTTGTTATTCACGATAACCTCGTCTTCCTCAACAACCGATGATGTGGGTGAAGGTAGTCGATACCTCAACCCACTATGTGTAACTCCACCATCTCCACCATGGTCCCCCACAAGACCACCAAATTGTTCCGTGATGACGCAATCACCAAACCCAATACCCAAATTGAATCACCACTAAGTACCATCGACCTCATGCCCAATTTGTTACCAAAAACGAGTACTCAACTCAACCACCTAGTTGAGTAGTAGTTCAACTCGTCTAACCGGCCCACCACCACAAGTCGTAAAATGTACTCCCCACTAACCAAAAGTTCAATTTCCAGTGAAATCCCTAATTTGCCATAGCCAAAAGTTGCGAAATTGGGCTGCAAGCACTCAAACAACCATATCTCCACCGTTATTATACCAAATGCCAATCTACTTCAACCAGAATGTAGAGGATAACTAGATCTTCCTTGCCTCCAAAACTTAATTGAAAAGAAGGTTTGTGTGCCGAAATATGACCTACGAAAGACCGCTGAAAAAAAAACCTAGGCACAAATCTACACAAACTTGAGATCTTTCGAAGGTCAATACTCCCAATTGGCTCTACCAAAAAAAATCCCAAACAATTTTTAGATGCAATTCAACCTTCTAGCAACAACTTCACAAAATTGCAGCACATGATCTTCCCTAATTATTTAGCTAAAAATCGGACAGCGCTTCCGCACTAGGTGTGCACAAACCAGAAAAAACATCACCACAAAAATAAACATAACGCATAATCCTCTCAATGAAAGCATAATCTGTCTTTGCCAGATTGTAAATCGGCTTTCTAGCTACACTCTTAGCAATTTTCAGCAACTTTTTTCAAGGAAATTTTCACTTATCTGAGAAATTAACGTTGTTGGTAAACCGTCACTAAAAACTGTCAAACCCTAAACTAGCAACTTCAAATGATCATAACTTTTGATCCGTTCAACAAAATCCAACATTCTTTGGTGCGTTGGAAAGCTCTCGCCAAGGCGCTTTTTTTGACGTCGCCCACTCTCAATTCGGCCACACAACTAGAGAGCGAGATCACAAAATTCGCACGGTTTAACTACTCCCAAAAAAAAACAGAGTTCTTTGAGTGAAAATGACACGAGAAAGATCTACTATCATAAAACTCATGATGCAAACACATACAATCAAGCCAAGCCCACTCCATTCAGAGAATCTAGGCCAATGCTAACGGGACACCATAGCTCGAAGCTCCACTAACTGCAACTACTCCCAACGCTCTAGCCCTCTTTCACATTTTATATCCCCACTCACAACATGAGGGTGGGTCCTACCAGAAGAGCCATTCTCCTCTAACCCTAAACCTAGAAACCCTAAGTAGGCACTACTCGTTACCATAACACACTATAGGTTATAGCTAACACACATATGGTCATGATAGAGACAATGGGTGATTGGTTGTGGCCATTATCACATTGTTGGTGATATCTTGGTTCATAATTTTCAAGAAACCATCCTAACGGTAAGAACCATAGGTTCTATGGTCAAGATTGTGAAGCAAAAACTCAAAATTAACAATATTCTCCCTCAATGTTTTGATGCTTGAACATCCTCTATTTTCATTGAAATGTTTCATTCCTCGGTGGGTGAGGACTTGACAACACCTTTTTCATCGATGAAATCATCAAAAGGAATTTTTTTGTTTAGCAATTTTTTGTTGTTAAAACCATCCACACCTTTGTGAGGAGGATTTAGTCTGTTGTTTCTTGCTTATGCGTGATGGTGCTACTAAACAAACCTCCAACAAATTATGGACTTTGGATTATGACAAAATCTTTTATAAAAAATATAATTCTTGCCAATTGCTTTCAATGGGGACCTTTTGTTTAAATTATTGCCCATCTATTTGAATGTTCACAACCCTTTCCAAATGCAAGGCATGGACAGAAAGTATGATGGCCATGCTTGGAGTAAGCTGGTCATAACCAATATAAAAAGTTCATTTGGGTTTAGCTTTCGAAAAGCTCGTTGTTTGGGTCATTTACAATGTGTGTAGGATGATTGTGAGAACTTCTTGTGCTTTGCCACTTGCAATGAAAAATTCTAATGCGGTGAGTGTGTTGATATTCTAGTGTTATGAACCATACCGACACAACCATGTGCAGTAGTCTCAGTTTTTAATAGTTACATCAGGGTTATTTGAATGGGGTGAGGTTATTAAGGGCTTTTAGCGACTTCATAGGGTGATGAATGTGCATGGTGCGAAGGGGGTTATTTTTTTTTTCCAAAATGCGTTATTGGTGATTAAGGAGTTGGATTAGTTCTTTTCTTTAGCAAAGGCTAATAATCGTAATTTTAGAAACTTTGTTGCATAATTAGGGGTGAGAAATCTCTAGAGGGTTGGGGGTAGAAGTAGACACCGAAATTTACGGTGTTCAACACAACATTAGTCTTGTTATGGTATTTAAAAAGGAGCAAGGATGTTAAAAATTCTTAAAGTAATGGAAGGGGTGTTGATGAAAGATTTAATAGAGGTAGAATAATCTTCAAGCCGTTGAACATAAGGTTAATTCAAGGCAACTCAACAATTAAATAGATAATATGATAGTGTGCTAATAGCAATAGGAGTCTGATGATAATTGAAACATTTATTTATAATAGGGATAAGCTCAGCAAGGAGCTACAAGTGCATGTAGAATCCTGAGTTATGCCTTAGTGATAGTTCATAACTGCAGGAAATCTAAGATGCGCCGGATGGTGCGAACTAGGTAGTCCGCCTTGCTATTGGGAGACAGTTGATGAATCGGACCGCGCAACCAACGATAGTGACCAACACCGGGAACTGAAGACCATGCGAAGATAGAAGTATCTTCAATTTTGTAACAACCTTCACAAACAGTCTCGGGTTCGTCACCAGAAGCGGGGTCAACTTGCAACAAGATCACTAGGGTGCGAGAGTTCGGAGAAATGCGATAGTACCAGGCTTGAGGAGGTTCGACTTCAAGACGAGCACGCACTTCTCGAAGTTCAGGTTCTTCATCACGAGGATGCTGGGTTAGGGTAAGATCTAGGGACGACTCCGGAGGCGGTTCTTCATTCGCTTGTGCGGCTTGCGGCCCGTAAGATGAGACCATGCGCGACGCCATAATTTCAAGCAAAGGAAGAAAAAGGTTAGACCTTCAATCGAAATCAATTTGACAATGGA
>Ga0116229_10013273_pt1 | contig 11680 bp, 9 predicted proteins | sample S1TSphgellanicum_3_FD_87313 | JGI IMG/M metagenome (GOLD analysis project Ga0116229, IMG submission 87313) | Host-associated microbial communities from peat moss isolated from Minnesota, USA - S1T2_Fc - Sphagnum magellanicum MG | ecosystem: Host-associated > Plants > Peat moss > Unclassified... | reverse complement strand
CCACCCACCCGCCTACTACCCCCCACTGTTCCCCACCGCCCTACTCACCTATTTATTTAAATTAAAAGTAGACTCTTCCCCCTCTACCTACTCACCTATAAATTTTAAATGTGCTACTCTCATCCCCACCCACCTACCAACCCTACCATTGACCTACCTACCTACCCACCCTACCATTGACCTACCTACCAACACTTTAAGTAGGTTCCTACTACCAAACCCCACCTACATGGCTACACCTACCTACGTGGTTGCCACTGCAATAGACCCTCAATGGTTGATAATAATGAAGAAAGAATAAAATGAAAGTATTGCATGGAACTTGCTCTTGTTCATTCAAATAAAATAAATAAGGGGACGATTAAAGTATTTAACACCCCCTATATAAGGGTATTGCAAGTTTTGTTTAGAGAATATTTTCCATGAGGGTATTACAAACCAAATGGATAATCAAAGTGATATGGAACTTTAGTTCAATTTAGACACATTTAATGCATGTTGTAATCAAGTTCATAAAGCAAAATACTCAATGAATGTGTAATACCCCATTCTACATACCCTTGAAATAGTTTGGGTTCTGTGAGCCATACAGACACAACCATGTGCGGTAGTCTCAATTTTTTAAAGTTGCATCAGGCTTATTTGAGTGAGGTAAGGTTATTAGGGGCTTTTATCAACTTCAGAGGGAGTGATGAATGCGCTGGGTGCGTGGAGGGGTTGTTTTCTTTTATGAAGTGTGTTATTGGTGAATAAGGTGTTGGGTTAGTTTTTTTTTCTTCAACAAAGAGCTGGTAACCATAGTTTTAGAAACTTTGTTGCGTAATTAGGGGTGAGGGTTGGGGGTAGAAGTAGAGACCAGAATTTGCAGTGTTCAGTACAACATTGGTCTTGTTATAATATTTAGTGAGTAGCAAGGATGTTAGAAATTCTTGAAGTAGTTGAAGGGATGTTAATGAAAGGTCTAATGGAGTTAGAGCAATCTTCAAGCCGTTGAACATAAAGTTAATTCATGAAAATTCAATGATTAAATAAATAGTATAATAGTGTGCCAATGGCATTTGGAGTCTCATAATAATTGAAACATTTATTTAATTTGTGAATGAGCTCAGGAAGGAGCTATAAGTAGATGTGAAATCCTGGGCTATGCCATAGTGATAGTTCATAACTACAAGAAATCTAATATGCATCGGACGGTGTGAACTAGGTAGTCCGCCTTGCTATTAGGAGGTAGTTGACGAATCGGATCGCGCAACCAACAATAGTGTCCAACGCCGAGAATTGAAGACCATGCGAAGATAGAAATATATTCAATTTCGTAACAACCTTCACAAACGGTCTCAAGTTTGTCACCAAAAGCAGGTTGACTTGTAGCAAGATCACTAGGGTGCGAGAGTTCGGAAAAATATGATAATACCAGACTCAAAAGGGTTCAACTTCAAAACGAGCACGCACCTTTCGAGGTTCGAGTTCTTCATCACGAGGATGTTATGTTAGGGTAAGATCTAGAGATGATTCCGGAGGCGGTTCTTCATTTATTTGTGCGGCTTGCGGTCCGTAAGATGTGACCATGCGCGACACCATAATTTCAAGGAGAGGAAAAAGGTCAGATCTTCAATCAAAATCAAATCGACAATGAAGGTGTGAAGGACTTGTTACATTGAGATGCGTAGTCGTAATTTATCGAACGAAGAAAAAGAAAAAAATGTGTGAATAACGGCTTAAACCATGGTAAAGTAAAACCGTAAAGTCAAAGGAAAAAATTGAAAGTTTAAGTAAAGTTTGTTGGGGGGGAAATGGGAAGAGGTGAATAAATGTTTTTCCTTCACCTTCCATTGGCCACCAAGCATGGAACCTTCCATTGGCCACCAAGCTTTGGATTTACCTTCAGCTCCTTTCTCTTTCTCTTTAAAAGGTAGACTCGGATTAACGGGAGCTCTCTCTTTGCCTTGAACATAATTTTCATTCAATTTTGAATACTTGTTCCCACAAGCTTCTTGAAGAGGAAAATAATGATTAGTCTTGGTAGAAGGGAGAAGGAAGGAAAGTATAATGAAAATTTTGTAATAGTTTTGAGAGAATGGGGGTGGGTAGTGATAGTGTTGGAAGGTTGGAACCTTAGAGAAATCTCACAAACCCTCTCGGGTTTCATAGCATAACTTCTTGCTGGTTTAGCAACAGAGCTTAGGATTTGGTAACAAGATGCGTTTTGTAGTTAGCTTTCTAGTGAACTATGGCAAGCCAAATTTGAATAACCCATGTGTTAGAAACAATATTTCAAGTGACTAGTGGTCTGTAGTTATGTTGGACATGGTGTTGAGTCCTTAAACATTGGTTTAAATGAATGACAATTTGACATAAAGTCCTAGAATGTGTAATGTGTGAGCTTGAAAAATATATCTATCAAATTTAATTGTAAATGATGCATAGGAGGCAGTCTACTTAATTTCAACTACAAATGCAGTCTAACATCTAGAAATACACTTGCATTTTTTCCTTCACTAGTAGCATTTGTGCTTTCAAGCATAGTCACCTTGTAGAACCGGAAGTAGAGGGACGGAAAGTCTCCTCACAGGCTCCATATCATATTTTTCAACAATTCAAAAGGTATTGCATAACCTTATCAAAACCTAGAAAAAATCCAATACCCTCATTGGGCTAAAATGTAATACCCTCATTGGGTTACACTATAATACCCTCATTGGGCTAAACTATAATACCCTCATTGGGTTACACTGCAATACCCTCATTAAGCTGCAAGATAATACCCCTCTCAAAGTATCCTAGAAATACATTAGGTTCCATAACATATCTTTTGTCACGTGAAAGGGTAATGCATAGCCTTGCCAAAACCTAAAAGGATTTCAATACCCTCATTATGTTACATTGTAAACACCATGGGCTGAATTATTTCGATATAGGCTATCAGAGAGGTATTGCTCATGCCCAAAACTACTCAATACACTTGAAATATCGTTCTTGAAGTGTCCCAAAAATACATTAGGCTCCATAACATATATTTTGACACATGACGGGGTATTGCATAACCCTACCAAAACTACAAGGAAACCAATACCCTCATTAAGGTATTTTGTAATTAAACACCAAAGGTTTACATCTCTTTTAGAAGGGTATTGCTCATGCCCAAAACTACTTAATACACCTACAATACCCCACACAGGGTATTCCAAAAATACATTAAGTTCCATAACATATCTTTTGAAACTTGGAAGAATATTCCATAGCCCTACCAAAACCTAAAATGGATGCATTACCCTCATTGGGCTACACTATAAAAGCCATGGGCTGAATTATTTTGGTCTAGGCTTTTAGAGGGGTATTGTTCATGCCCAAAAAAAGTTAATGAACATGTAATACCCCTCTCAAAGTATCCCAGAAATACATAGTTTTTGACACATGGATGGGTATTGCTTATGCCCAAAACTACTCAATACACATGTAATACCCCTCACAGGGTATCCTATAAATACATTGGGTTACATAACATATATTTTGAAACTTGGAAGAATATTGCATAACCCTACCAAAACGTAGAAGGGATGCAATACCCTCAATGGGCTACATTATAAACACCATGGGCTGAATTATTTTGATTTAAACCATTAAAGGGGTATTGTTCATGCCCAAAAAAACTCAATGAACATGCAATACCCCTCTCAAGGTATCTTAGAAATACATTGGGTTCCATAACATATTTTTTGACATGTGGAGGGGTATTGCATAGCCCTACCAAAACCTACAAGGAAACTAATACCTTCATTAAGGTATTTAGTAATTAGACACCATGGGTCTACATTATTGGAAGGGTATTATTCATCTTCAAAATTACACAATACACCTACAATACCCCTAGGTTATCCCAAAAATACATTGGGGTCCATAACTTGAAACATGGAGGGGTAATGCATAGCCCTACCAAAACCTATAAGCAAAGCAATATCTTGCTTAAATATTTAGTAAAAACCATGGGTAAATTATTTTAGTCTAGACTATCAAAGGGGTATTGCTTATGGCAAGGAATATTTAATGAACATGTAATATCCATCTTTAAGTATCCTATAAATACAATGGGTTCCATAATGTATCTTTTAACACATGGAGGGTATTGCATAACCCTACCAAAACCTTCAAGGAAACCAATATTGTCATTAGGGTATTCAGTAACTAAACACCATAGGTTTACATTGGAGGGGTAATGCTCATGTTCAAAACTACACAATACACCTATAATACCCCTTATAAGTTATCCCATAAGTACATTGGGCTCCATAACATATTTTTTCAAACTTGGAAGGGTAATGCATAACCATACCAAAACCTAAAAGGAAAGCAATACTTGCATCATATTGCAATAATATCTTAAACCATGAAACAAAAGGATATTTTTAAAAATATTTATTCCATGTTCAATATAACATGCCTTACATATTGATTCAAATAAATGAAGGTATTGCAAAGGTCTTCACATTGATGGTAAAAGGTCCATTTGAACAAATTTATGGAGTTTAAATGCGATATCTGAATCATCATAAGATATTTGCATTCACCATGAAACATAAAAATATTTTTAAAAAATTTGATTCCTAATATATCATGAAATTCATGTTTTCAAAATTATTTATTCACCTTACAATATGATTTAACATATTAAAAATAAATGTAATGCAAAATTGGCCACATTGATGGTACAAAGGTGTAGGGTTTAATGTAAAATTTATTAATTAATGTTAAAATTCAGAATTTGTCAAAATTAAAAAATTAAAAATTCATGTTTAAGATTTTTTCAATGATGTACATATTTATGTTTTTCCCTCTTAAAGTTGTAACCTCATTTCAAAAAATAAAAACATCAATTCTCTAATTTAATAAAATTTTAATGCATGTTTAAAGAAATCAATTAAAGCACATGATTTTTTACTTTTTTAATGGTTCACATAATAATAAAAATGGTTTCTCCCATATATTAATCCTATGTATAATTGAAATTTTATTGAAATTTTATTTGACATTAAACCCTAATTTCTAGCTTAAAATAATTATATAGTAGGTCAGTAATATTTTATATTTTATAAGGATATAATACAAGTCCTTATGTAAATTTTATTTTTTATGATGTACAATATTAGCTTAAATAGTTGTCTAAATATATTCTTATTTATAACATATTGAATAATGAATTATATATAATTAATGATATTATGGTATTATATTGCCGATTCATTTTAATACATATAAATGTCTTTATTATTTATTTAAAATATGATAAGAATTGATTAAAATATATATTAATATAAACCCATGGTTATGTATAGTGTAATTTTTTTTGTAAAATTAAAAAATTCCAAAAGATAAGTTCTTAACGTTGTATATTTAGTTAATGCATGTAATTGAATATTATTTCTATGTAAATTGAAACATTATAATTGAAGTTTGAAATATAAGTTACTATTATTATGTAAATTAATCCTTGTAAATTAATTCTATGTAAATTTTAATTTACAATGTACTAAATGATGATATACTTAGTTTATTAATGTGTGAAATTATATATTTTTACATTTATAAAGATATAATATTTTCATAATTATTTTAACTTGGTAGAAATTTTAATTAAACATTTGATGGAAAAGGAAAATGGGGCAAAGGTGGGGTATTTTTCAAAGGTGCATTCTTCAAATGAAGCTTCTAAAACCTTGAAATTTCTTCCAATTGTGGTTGTTTAGAATTTGTGCTCCAAATGCTCTGAAAGTAGCAACTAAACTCATTAATTAAGCTATGGTATGTGATCATCTTCTAATGGATGCAACATGATTTACCCAAGATCCACCATTGAAATCCTTGCGTTTATGATGATTATAAACAAAGATACTATCAACTTATAGAAAGCTAAATTTGAAATAATTTCCAAATCACAATTTTGTCTCCATTTTCATGCATCCCTTACATCAAAGGTGGTTGTGAGTTGTGAATCAAATTCTTCAAGTACAATTCCAAAATTTCAAAATGAAAAGTGAAAATAGTGCACCATGAAACTAATATATAAATTATGTAAGTTATTATTTATAATATGAGGCTTGGAATTTTGTAACAAAATATTGGCAATGAAGATTTATAATTTGTACTATATGTAACTTTCGACTCCTCCACATTAAGTAATGTCCCACATTAGCTACACAACATACACACAACAATCATGTTTCTTTTGATTAGGAAGCAAATAGGAAGAAGGAAATTACCTACTATCTAATCTATTGGAGATTCTCTAGCCATCAAACTGATAAGATATTTGAGGTGGAGTTTCTTTTCACCAAATGATGATGAAATGCAGGAGTAATGTTGTAAACAGATGCCTGATTTGGTGATAGCAATATAGACAACTTCATATAATCCTTCTAGGCACCCATATGCAAGCACTTGGATAGGCATTTGCACATTAAACAAGCCCAAATTTTCTTTGCTATGGAAAATTCGAATGTGCTTTAAAAGAGCATGGGAACACTCTAGTAAATAATAAAATGGTGGAGGTACATTTTCCATCTCCTAGACTCTTTCAACCAAGGTTTAGTTGGGGTTTAGGAATCAAGGTTTTAATTGAATTTGAAATATAAATACTTAATATCATGTACATTTAGTCAATGTATTTTCTTACCTTTATGTAAAATTTATTTTACAATATATCAAAAAAATGATATATTTAATTAATTAACGTGTGGATTTATTATTATTGTTACATTCTTATACATATAATATCTCAATGATTACTTTACATTCAAAAATTTAAATAAACATTATATATAATTGAAAGGCATTTTCAAACTCATAAATGGTAAGAATCATTTAATGGACCAATGCAAAATTGTTGGTACATGTAAATGAAAGTAACAATATTTGCCACATTGATGGTATAAGGTTTACTTCAACAAAATTTTGAAGTGTAACTACAATAGCTTCATTTAATGATAGATTCATTACCTTTTACCATCAATGTGACCAACTTGACAATAACCTCATTTGTATCATGGTTTAAGATATTGTCACAATATGGTGTAGGTATTGTATTCCTTTTAAGTTTTGGTAAGGCTATGCAATACCTTTCCAAGTTTCATGGTGAATGCAAATATCCTAAGATGATGTAGGTATTGCATTTAAACTACATAATTGTGTTCAAGTGACATTATACCATAAATGTGAAAAACTTTGTAATACCCTCATTTATTTGAATCAATATGTCTAGTATGATATAATGAGCATGGAATAAGTATCTTAAAACAATTATTTTGTTTCATGGTTTATGATATTATCACAAAATGATGTGGGTATTACTTTCCTTTTAGGTTTTGCTAGGGTTATGCAATACCCTTCCAAATTCCAAAATATATGTTATGGAGCCCAAAGGTTTTATGGGATACCCAAAGAAGGTAGTGCATGTGAATTGAATACTTATGGGCATGAGCAATACCCTTCTGATAGCCCAAACCAAAATAATTGAACCCATGTTGTTTACAAATTACCCCAAATATGGTATTACTTTCCTTGTAGGTTTAGGCAATACCCTTTTAGGTTGTAATAAATATGTGATGGAGCCCAAAAGATTTTTTTTATATAACCTAAAAGATGTATTACACACCCATTGAATAATTCTAGCCGCACAAGTAATATCCTTCCAATAACCTATACTAAAATAATTTAATTCATATTGTTTACATAATATCTTTATGAAGGTATTGCATTCCTTCTAGGGTTTGTTGGGGCTATGTAATACCCTTCCAATAGCATGGACCAAAATAATTCAATCAATGGTGTTTACATATTACCTTCATGAAAGTATTGTTCTCCTTTTTAAGTTTGAACTTCTAATTTTTTGGTTTGAGTGCAAAACTAGAATCATTGTTTTGTAAATTTATCAAGCATACATATAAGAATATGTGAGGATGTATTTATAACTATTAACATAAGATGGTGCAAAATGAAAATAAAATTCCTTAAATAAAATAACATGGGTGACATGTGTTACAAAAATGTGCAAAAAATGCCCAAGTCCAAAACAACCCTGGCTTAAAATGGGGAACATGTCATACCATTAAATATGTGGTTGCTTCAACGATAAATTGCTACCCTAAATCTTGAAGACCAAAACAACACCTTAATAAAAAAAGGATAAACTATGGGCTACATGTATCACTACCAGAGGGGGATGAGATCCCATTAGCCCTCATGTATCATGTTAATGCAACCTTTGCATCATGGGCATACCGTCACGTAAAAACCTTGCAATTAGCTAATGTTACGTCCACATCATTAGCCACAAACACCTCCCTGGTGGTGCCTTGAACCTTAAAATAAACAACACAATACAATAAATATTGCATATGAATTTTAAAACCTAAAATTTAAAAAAAGAAGGTATGGCATTGTTGGAAACTTATCGACCATGAATCATTTCTAAATCATGATATTGAGTAAGGAGGCCAATTTCTTTACATCACATTGTTTTATTTGATGTTGACTTCTAGTTTTGCTCTATCCAAGTGCCTTTGAATGCTTTTGCATACCCGATTCAAGTCACTTGAATCACAAGTGCAAGGTCCTCATCACACTCTAACTTGCTTTGCACATTGAGATGCATGGCCCCCACACCCCATGCAGTCATGCCAAAAAGCTAAAGGATGTGGCTAAAGGTTAGCTTAACAAGTGTTGGCTTAAGAACCTTAGGTGTGTACTGTAAATCACCCTAGAGCCTATCCCATTCTAAGGTAGGGTGCCTCCTAACCCTGGCAATTGTCTCCTATTCATTGTGCGAAAACTAGGTTAGAGGGTTGTTCAAAACCTTCACATTCATTGCCACGTGATCTTGAACCCTCAGGCCCTATTCCCAAGTAAATGGGCATCCAAGCTTGCCCAATTCCATAATCACATTATGGCATGTCCGCAAATGTCATACCAAGTTTTACTTGGCTATATATGATGCATCGCACCCATCAACCTTACGAACAAATTTGGGCCCATCCTTTGCCCAATGGACTCCCTTTATAACAATTGCAGAAAGGGCAACCACATTTATGGTGACACCTTTTATGGCAATTGGAGGAGGGGCAACCACATCTAAAACCAAAAAACAAATACAATAAACCTAATGTGATAACTAACATTATAAATGAAGGTTATTTCTACACGATGAGGGTATTGCAATTATAGATAAAAGATTAAACACACAATGAGAGTATTGTAAAAATGGATAGATAAACAAAAAGTCAAGATGAAGGTATTATTAAAATCCAAACTCAAAATTTGCATAGAACAAAGCTAACCTTAAAAAATATATATCGCCTACAAAGTTATAGGGTATTGCTTAGAGATTTAAACCCCAAAAGAATGCCCCACCCACCTTTTCACATGGAAAAGGAAGGTGGGGCAAAAATTTGAAAACCAAAATGAATAAAGGTATTACAAACACAAATTTGTCAAAAACAAAACCCACCCATCCTTTCAAATAAAGAGGATGGGTGGGCAATAGATTGTAAATTAATATAAAAATGTCACCTACATCAATTTCAACATGTCTTAATATATGTTCATCTTCCTCTACCTTTAGAACAAGAGCTACATTTTGTTGCTCCACTATCATTTCAATGTTTTTTGTAGTCAACTTCAATTGTGACAAGATCTGTTGTAGAGGTTTCTCCAACCTCAACACTCGCTTGCATTTGCTCTTAATTAACATTACATTAAGCCAATGCACAATCTTCAACATTCGTTTGCACGTGTTTTTGCATCTTCCATCCCTCCAAACCTCCTTCATTCATGACACCTCCCATGCCATTTGCCAATTTAGTTGAGCCAATTCCTCTTCTCCAGTAGCCCCTGTTTTTTTTCAGGTTTGCATTTACCAAAGTTGCAAAACCCACAAAACAAAATAAAATAATTTTTTTTACCAACACCAGAAAACAAATAGGGAATAATAGTGAAGGAAAAAAAACAACAATGTTGAAGGAAAAGGAAAAAAAAAAAAAGGGAGTCGAAGTTCCCCTTCTGTCGAAGCTTGGCGATGGCACCCACTTGCGCCCAAAAGCAACAAAATAAATTTTTTAAAAAAAAAACAAGAAAAAAAATGAGCTCAAGCTCCCCCTTTGCTAAAACCTAAAGATGGTGCCATTAGTATCCAAAAACAACAAAACAGAAAAACACAAAATAAAAAAGAGGGAGCACAAGCTCCCTTTATGTTGAGACTTCATGACGGTGTTCACTTACTCCAAAAGCAACAAAAAAAAGAGGGGGAGCCAAAGCTCCATGTTTGTCAATACTTGGTCATGGTGCCTAATTGTGCCTAAAAACAACCAAAAAAAAGGGGGAACCAAATTGTGCTAAGACTTGGCGATGGAGCCCACCTACACCTAGAAACAACAAAACAAAAAGAAAAAAAGGGGGAGCTAAAGCTCCCCTTTTGCTGAGACTTGGCAATGGCACCCACTTGCGTCTAGAAGAAAAAAAAACCAAAAAAAGGAAAAAGAGGGGGAGTTCAAGCTTCCCTTCTACCGAGACTTGGCCATGGTACCCCAGAAGCAACAAAAAAAATGAAAAAGGAGGAGCAAGCTCCTTCTCTGCCGAATCTTGGTGATGACAACTTAGAAGCAATAAAACAAAAACAAAACAAAACAAAACAAAAGAGGGAGCAAACTCCCCTTTTGCCAAAAGTTAGTGATGGCATTGCAAAAACAACAAAAAAAAAAACTAAAAAGGGGGAGCTTAGCTCTCTCTCTACCGAAATCTAGTGATGGCACTCAAGAACTAGTTTTTAAAAAAAGAAAAAAAGGGGGAGCAAGCTCCTCTTCTGCCAAAACTTGGTGATGGCACCCACCTGCACCCATAAGTGACAAAGCACGAAGCTCTAGTAATAATTGGAGATTTTCAAGCAAAAAGAAAAAAAAGAGGGCTCCCTCTCTATCGAAAGTTGGCAATGGAGCGCACTTGCACCCAGAAGCAATGAAAGAAAAGGGAAAAACAAAAAAAAAAGGAGCTTGGGCTCCCCCTTTGCTGAGAGTTGACAATGGAGCCCACATGCACCCACAAGCAACAAAACATAGAGAAAAAAGAAAGAAAATGAAGGAGCTTGACTTTATGTTGAGACTTGGTGATGACACTCACCTGCTCCTAGAAGCAACCAAAAAAAAAAGTTGGGCTTCTTTCGAAAGTTGGTGATGGCGCCCACCAAAAAGAAAATAAAAATAAAAATAGGGTGCTTATCTTTAAACTTGTGCTTCCAAACTCTCCATTCTTCAAGCTCCAAGCTCAACACTCTTCAAGCTTTAAGCTCCTTAAACCCAAATGCTCAACTTGCTAGTGATGGAGTGACTGCAAAAGGAGTGTGGGATGGGTGAGTTAGTAGGATGAAGGAGGTAGATGGGTTGGTAGGAGGAAGGGTGGTAAGGTTTAGGGTTTAAGTTTGTTGGAGAAAAATTAAGATAAAAGGGGATGCCCACAAAAAAAAAAGCAAAAAAAGTTGGGAAAACAAATTACGAAAAAAAAACTTTCAAAGGGAAATATGTTTAACTGACCGAGCAACTGACCCCTTGGAGGACAGTTTCATCCCATCCATGAAATCTAAGAAGGGGATTTTTTGGATGGTGCATTGGTGGGTGCTGGGTCACTCAAGCCGTTTGACACT
>Ga0116229_10013272_pt1 | contig 11680 bp, 12 predicted proteins | sample S1TSphgellanicum_3_FD_87313 | JGI IMG/M metagenome (GOLD analysis project Ga0116229, IMG submission 87313) | Host-associated microbial communities from peat moss isolated from Minnesota, USA - S1T2_Fc - Sphagnum magellanicum MG | ecosystem: Host-associated > Plants > Peat moss > Unclassified... | reverse complement strand
GACGATCAACGCCGTCGGAACGATGAAGCCGCTGCAGGCGCGCTACAACATCTTTTGCAACGAGTCGGGCGGCGCACTCGACGATACGATCTTCTATCGTCTCGACGGCCGCTGGCTTTTGGTCGTCAACGCCTCGAACGCAGACAAGATGTGGTCGCATCTCAACGCCAACTGCAGCGGTGCGCGCGACGTCGCGCTGGAGAACCTGCACGGCAGCCGCGCGTTGATCGCAATCCAGGGGCCGAAGTCGGTCGAGATGCTGCAGCCGCACGTCGACGTCGATTTGGCGGCGATGAAATACTATTTTTGCGCAGAGGGCAGCGTCTACGGCGTGCCCGCGACGATCGCGCGCACCGGCTATACCGGCGAGGACGGCTTCGAACTGTTCGTCGACGGCGAGCGCGCGCCGGCGATCTGGGACGCGCTGCTGCGCGATCATGCCGCAGCCGGTCTGGAGCCATGCGGCTTGGGCGCGCGCGACGTGCTGCGCCTCGAAGCGGGCATGCCGCTCTACGGTCACGAGCTCACCGAGGAGATCACGCCGGTACAAGCCGGCCAGAGCTGGGCGCTGAAGATGAGCAAGCCCGAGTTTACCGGCAAGGCGGCGCTGGCCGCGCAACTCGAGCGCGACGACTACGCGCGCATCGCGGGGCTGGTGATGGCCGGGCGTGCGCCGGCTCGCGAAGGCTATCGCGTCGACCTCGACGGGCGGCCGGTGGGCGAGATTCGCAGCGGCTCCGTGGGCCCGTCGGTCGGGAACCGGAACATCGCGACGGCGCTGCTTTCTAAGGAAGCTGCAACCGTGGGGACGGTGCTCGGTGTCGATATCCGCGGCACCCGGCACGAGGCGACGGTCGTCCCGCTGCCCTTCTATAAACGTTCCACCTAGGGGCTTTTTGGCTCCTAACACCGACCATGGGGGATTTCCAGTAGTGGCGCAGCCGGAGCATCTGCTGTACAGCAAAGAACACGAGTGGGTCCAGATCGACGGCGACGTCGCGACGATCGGCATCACCGATTACGCGCAGAACTCGCTCGGCGACATCGTCTACGTCGAGCTTCCGAAGGTGGGAACCCACGTGGCGCAGTTCGGGAACGTCGGCGTGATCGAGTCGGTGAAAGCCGTCTCGGACCTCTTTACGCCGGTCTCGGGCGAGGTCGTCGAGGTCAACCCGGCGCTCGACAACGACCCCTCGAGCGTGAACCGCGAACCCTACGCGCAGGGCTGGCTCATGAAGGTGAAGCTCGCCAACCCGGGCGAGGCCGGCCACCTGCTCTCGGCCGCGGACTACGACAAAATCGCTCACGACTAGGCCGTTCATCTGTCACTCTAAGGTCTAGATGTATACACCCCATACCGAGCGCGATATCGCGCAGATGCTGGCGGCCGTCGGGGTCGACTCGCTCGACGACCTGCTGAAGGTGCCCGAGGCGGTCGCGCTGCGCGAGCAGCTCGACGTGGTTCCGGCGCTGCCCGAATACCAGATCGCCCGCCGCTTCGACGCCTTTGCCAAGAAGAACGCCGGCCACGCGTACCGCTCGTTTCTCGGCGCCGGCGCCTACCGGCACTACGTGCCGCCGGCGATCCCGGCGCTCGCGATGCGGGGCGAGTTCCTGACCGCCTACACGCCCTACCAGGCCGAGGTCTCGCAAGGCTACCTGCAAGCGATCTACGAGTGGCAGAGTTACATCTGTTTGCTGACCGGCATGGAGATCGCCAACGCGTCGGTCTACGACGGCGCCACGGCGCTGGCCGAAGCGGCGATCATGGCCCTCAACGCCAACGGCCGTAAGAAGGTACTGGTCTCGCGCGCCGTCCACCCGAACTATCGCGCCGTGCTGCAGACCTACTGCGACGGACTCGAAGTCGCGCTCGACGAGGTTCCGTATACCGCAAACGGGACGACCGACTTGGAAGCGCTGCGCGCGGCGATCGCCGGCGGCGAGTATGCCGCCGTCGCCGTGCAGTCGCCCAACTTTTTCGGCAACGTGGATACGCTCGACGTCGCCACGCAGATCGCCGTGCGCGAGAGCGAGACGATCCCGATCGCCGTCGTCGCCGAGGCGCTCTCGCTCGCCGCGCTCGCAACGCCCGCATCGTGGGGCGCGCAGATCGTCGCCGGCGAAGCGCAGAGCTTCGGCATCCCGGTGGCCTACGGCGGCCCGTACTGCGGTTTCATCGCCGCGACGCAGGAGCACATGCGCCGCATTCCCGGGCGCTTGGTCGGCAAGTCGAGCGATGCCGCTGGCCGCGACGCGTTCGTGCTCACGTTGCAGGCGCGCGAACAGCACATCCGCCGGGAGCGCGCGACCTCGAACATCTGCACGAACCAAGCGCACTGCGCGCTGATCGCCACCATCTACCTCGCACTGCTGGGCAAGACCGGTTTGCGCGACGTTGCCGCGCTGAACCTGGAACGCTCGCGCGAACTGGCGACGGCCGTCTCGAGCGTCCCGGGCATCACCCTGACGTTTGCGGCGCCGTTCTTCAACGAGTTCGTCGCCGACGTGCACGAGCCGGCCGAGGCCGTACTGGCCAAGCTGCGCGACCGCAAGATTCTCGGCGGCGTCGACTTGGGGCGGTTCTATCCGGAACTCTCGACCTGCATTTTGATGACCGCAACGGAGCTCACGACGAGCGGCGATATCGCGGCCCTCGCGCTCGCCCTTGGAGAGGTAGTCGATGTCCACGCCAACGTTTGACGCAAGCACGACGCCGCTGATCTTCGAGCTCGGCCAAGAAGGGCGCGCCAATCGGTACGTGGAGCCGGGCAAGCCGCTGGAAACGTTCTTGCCGGCATCGGACGTGCGCACCGACCTGCCGCTGCCCGACAACACCGAACTCGACGTGGTGCGGCATTTTACCAAGCTCTCGCACCGCACGTTCGGCATCGATCTGGGCTTCTATCCGCTCGGCTCGTGCACGATGAAGTACAATCCGCGCGTCAACGACGCCATGGCCGCCAAACCCGAGTTCGCCGAACTCCACCCGTTCACGCCGGACGAACTCTCGCAGGGCGCGCTGCAAGTGATGTACGAGCTGGAGCGCAGCTTGAGTTCGCTCTTCGGCATGGCGGCGTTTTCGCTCAACCCGTCGGCGGGCGCGCACGCCGAGCTCGCCGCGTTGCTGATCGCCAAGAAATACTTCAAGGACCGTGGCGAAGTGCGCGATAAGGTGATCGTGCCCGACACCGCGCACGGCACGAATCCGGCATCTGCCGCGATGTGCGGATTCAAAGTCATCTCGCTGCCCAGCGACGCGCGCGGCCGCGTCAGCGTCGAAGAGATCGGGAAGGTGCTCGGCCCCGACACGGCCGTGTGCATGATGACCAACCCGAACACGCTGGGCCTCTTCGAAGATCAGATCGCGGAGATCGCCGCGGCCGTGCATGCGGCCGGCGGGCTGATGTACTACGACGGAGCCAACGGCAACGCGATCATGGGCAACGTGCGTCCCGGCGACATGGGCTTCGACCTGATGCACCTCAACACGCACAAGACGTTCACGATTCCGCACGGCGGCGGCGGAGCCGGTCACGGTCCCGTCGGCGTCGCCGCGCATTTGGTCGACTATCTGCCGACGCCGGTGGTCGTGGCCACGCCCGACCCGGATGCTCCGCCCGGCGCGCCGGCGAGCGATCGCATGAAGTACCGGCTCGATTTCGACCGGCCGAAATCGATCGGCCCGATGCGTTCGTTCTGGTCGAACTTCGCGCACGCAGTCCGCGCGCTCGCCTACATCTATGCGAACGGCGCGCCCGGCCTCAAGCGCGTCTCGCAACTGGCCGTGCTCAACGCCAACTACCTGCGCGTCAAGGTCGCGGAGTTTCTCGACACGCCGTATCCCGAGATCTGCCGCCACGAGTTCGTTGCGTCGGCGCAGGCATTGAAGAAAGAGACCGGCGTGCGCGCCCTGGACATCGCGAAGGCGTTATTGGATCGCGGCTACATGGCGCCGACGGTCTACTTTCCGTTGCTCGTGCCGGAGTGCCTGATGATGGAGCCGACCGAAACGGAATCCAAAGAGACCCTCGATGCCTTTGCGGAGGCGTTGCGCGAGATCGTCGCAACGGCCAAGACGCATCCGCAGGAGCTCTTCGACGCCCCGGTGACCACGGTCGTCGGCCGGGTCGACGAGACCCGCGCCGCGCGTCAGCCCGATCTGCGGTGGCGCGTCCCGGTCTAGACACGGGGAGTATTTTTCCCTCGGTTCTCATCGAGAGAGAGAGGCTGCGGGGAGAATCGGGGGGTATACTGCCCCACCGTGTATGATGTCGCGATCGTGGGGCTCGGAGCGATGGGCAGTGCGGCGTTGGCGAGCGCGGCACGGCTCGGTCGCCGGGCCGTGGGCTTCGAGCAGTACGAGCGGGGCCATGCGCTCGGCTCGTCGGGCGGGCGCTCGCGGATGATCCGCAAGGCCTATTTCGAGGATGCGGCCTACGTGCCGTTGCTCGTGCGCGCCTACGAAGGCTGGCGCGAACTGGAAGCCGCCGCGGGCGAGCGGCTGCTCTTTCAAACCGGCGTGCTGATGATCGGGCCGCCCGAGAGCGAGATCTTGACCGGCGCCCGCCGGACGGCGCAGCGCTGCGGCCTCTCGATCGAAGAGCTTTCGTTTGACGATGCGCGCCGGCGTTATCCGGCGTTCGCGCTGCGCGAAGGCGAGGTCGCCCTCTTCGAGCCCGAGGCCGGCTACGTGCTACCCGAGGCGGCGATCGAGGCGAACCTGCGGGTCGCCGAGGCCAACGGTGCCGCCGTGCATTTCGGAGCTCGCGTCGCAAGATGGTCTGCGTTGCCCGGCGGCGCGGGGCTGCGGGTTGAATGCGACGACGGGCAGAGCGTCGACGCCGCGCGGCTGGCGATCTGCGGCGGGCCGTGGATGACAAGCGTGTTGCGCGAACTCGGGGTACCGCTGCATATCCAACGCAACGTCCAGCACTGGTTCGCGCCTGCCGGCGACGGCTTTTCACTCGGGCGCCTGCCCTCGTTTTTCGCCGACCGCGGCGACCAGCCGAGCCGGTTGTACGGCTTTCCGGACCACGGCGCCGGCGTCAAGGCGGCGTTTCACGGATACGGCCACGAGACGACCCCGCAGAGCCTCGATCGCGAGATTCACCGGGAAGACGTCGAGCCGGTGCGCCGCGCCCTCGACGCGCTCTTGCCAGGAGCCGCCGCCCGGTATCTCGGAGGTAAGGCGTGCATGTACGCGCTGACGCCCGATCGCCATTTCGTCGTGGCGACGCATCCGCAGGACGAGCGAATCGTCGTCGCCGGCGGGTTCTCCGGTCACGGCTTCAAATTCGCGCCGGCCATCGGCGAGATCGTTTCGTCGCTGCTCTTCGAAGGCGGCACGCAGTTCGATATCGAGTTCTTCTCACCCACGCGTTTTGCGAGGGTGTCCGGATGAGCGCGATGCTCGACGACGGCATCGCGGCGGCCAAAGAGGGGCGCAGCGCCGAAGCGATCGCCTTGCTCGAGGAGGCAGTTGCGTCCGCGCAGCGCGCCGGCGAGCCGGCGACCGCGGCCAACGCCCTGAACTGGCTCGAATGGCTCGCGTGGGTGGAACTCGACGGCGACGCGGCGCGGCGGCACGCGAGCGCGCTGTTGCACCTGAATCTGCCGAAGACGTCGCGCGAAGCCTTTCGCGTCTACGTCGGCCAAGCGATGGTGACGCTGCAAGCCGGCGACGCGCGCGGCGCGGAGCAACTCCTCGGCGAAGCGGAGAACGCCGGCGAACTCGCCGACATCGACGCGTTCACGGAGTATCTGTCGCTCAAAGGCGACGTCAGCGGTGCGCTCGGCGACCACGAAAATGCCGTGCATCACGTGCAGCTTGCGGTCGAGATCTCGCGCAAGCGCCGCGATCCGTATGCGTTGTGGCGGCAGTTGCAATACTTCGGGTACGCGCTGGTCGCGGCGGGGCGCGTGCGTGCGGCCATGGCCGCATACGCCGAAGCGCTTGCCGTTGCCACCGAACGGGGCTTCACCTGGGAGCGCACGATGTCGCTCTCGCGTTCGGCGCTCGGTGCCTACACGCTCGGCGATATGGCGCGGGCGCGCGAGTATCTGCGCGCGGCCTTTGCCCAGCCCGAACCGCATCGCTGGGCGTACGTCCAGCGCTCGCTCGCGGGCCTCACCGTTGCGGTTGCGATGGGCGACGAAGAGCTGCTGGCCATGTCGTTCGACGAGACCGTTCCCGAAATCGCGTTCGGTTCGGCCGACGCGTATACGATCGGCTGGATGGCCGCGCCGTACCACGCGTACTACCGCCGCGCCGGGCGCGAGGAGGACGCCGATTCGCTGCTCACGCGCGGCATCGAGCGGCTGCCGTCGCCCGACTGCGGCTGGGGCCTGATCGACGCGGTGGCGGAGTACGGAACCACCGAACAGATCGAGCGCGCGAGCGCCCTGCTCTCGATGTTCCCCAAGACCCATCCGCTGGCCGGCGCCTACCGGGCGCTGTTCGACGCCCGCATCGCCCTGCGCCGCGGCGACCGCTCCGCCTGCGAGCGCCGCGCGGGCGAAGCGCAAGCCTTTTTCGAGCACAACGAGTGGCTGTTCATGGCCGCCCGCTGCGCCGAACTCGGCGGACGGCTCGGCGACGCCAAGGGCCGCTACGCCGCCATGGGAGCAACGGCGGAGGCACGCCGCCTGACCGGGCAGCGGGCGCGCCCGGGGCGCCCGCGCGGCGGGTACGAGAGCACGCAACAGCGCCGCCGCATCGTCGAGCTCATCGCCACCGGCGCGACCAACCGCATCATCGCCGAGCACCTCGGCGTCTCGTCCCGGACGGTCAAGTACCGGATCAGCGAGCTCTACGCCGCCGAGGGCGTCGCCTCGCGGGACGAGCTGCTGGCCGTCATTCGCTCCGGCCGGCTCCCGACCTGAAGCTTCGAAAAGGGTAATCCTCCCGGCAGGCGCTTCTTGGGCTCGAAGGCTATAATGGAGGTAATCAGGGGGCTGGCTCGCGGCCCCCTTCCATATCCCTCGAACCTCCAAAACGGGCGGGATGACATGCGGATCAAGTACGAGGTTTCGGCCGGCGGCCTGGTGTTGCGGCGCCGCGATTCGACGTTTGACGCGCTGCTCATCGGCCGCGGAACGCCGCGCGTTTGGACGCTGCCCAAGGGTCACGTAGAAGCGCGCGAGTCGAACGAGCAGGCGGCGCTACGCGAGGTTCGCGAGGAGACCGGCTGCTGGGCCGAACTGATCGGACGGCTCAACGAGATCGCCTACTGGTTCTACGTCGGCAAGGCCAAGCACCGCAAGTCGGTGACGTTCTTCCTGATGCGCTACCTTTCCGGAGACACCGAGAACCACGATCACGAGGTCGACGAAGCTCGCTGGTTCGATATCGCGCAGGCGCGTCGCTCGCTGAAGTACGTTAACGAGAAGCGCTTGATCGATATGGCGCTCGAGTACCTGGCCGCCAACCCCGCCGCCTTCGGCGACGTGCCCCTCGTCGCCCGGACCGCAGAACAAAAGACCTCTTGACCGAGACGCTGACGACGAACACTCCGCAGGCGACGGCCGAGCAGAGCGGCTGCCGCGTGCAACTCGACGTCTTTGACGGCCCGCTCGATCTGCTCTTGAGCTTGATCCGCGAACAGCAGCTCGACATCGCAACGGTGCCGCTGGCCAGCGTCGCGGAGCAATACCTGGCCTACGTCCGCACGATGGAAGAGCTCGACGTCGAAGTCGCCGCCGAGTACCTCGTGATCGCGGCCACCCTGCTGTTCTTGAAGTCGAAGGCGCTGCTGCCGCCGATTCCCTCGGAGTTCGTCGACGAAGAGTCCGAGTCGCCCGAAGAGGTCGAGGAGCGCTTGCGCCGCCGGCTGGTCGCCTATTCGAAGTACCGCGAGCTGGGCGAGAGCTTGCGCGCGCGGCAGAACGAGGCGAGCGGGTACTTTTACCGCGAGTCGGGCGATCCCACCAGCGAGATCGTGCAGCGCTACGCGATCGACGCCGAGAAGCTCAAACGCGCCTTCGTCGCGATGCTGCGCCAGGCGCGCCCGGAGAAGCGCTCCATCGTCCGCGAGCGCGTCTCGCTGCTCGCGCAGATGGACTACATCACCCGGCAGATCAAGGAGCGCGGGGAGCTGTTGTTCTCGACGCTCTGTAACGAACTGGGCATGAGCCGCGAGGTCGTGATCGTCACGTTCCTGGCCATTCTCGAATTGATCCGGCGTCACCGGATCGGCTACGATCAGCCCGAACTTTTCGACGACATTCGAATCTTCCCGATCTCCGCAACGACCGAAGGATAGCACGTTGTCCGCCGACACCACGCAAGCGCAAACCGAATCGAACGCAGCCGAAGCACCCGAGTCCGCCTCGACCGAAACCGTCGCGATGGAAGAGGCCGTCCGGCGCCTCCACCACCCCGTCGAGGCGCTCCTCTTCGTCGCGGGCGAACCGCTCTCGATCAAGCAGATCGCCAAACTGGCCCGCGCCGAAGAGACCGAGGTAGCGGCGACGCTGCAACAGATTGCCGACGACTATACCGATCGCGGGATCGTCCTGCGCGAAGTCGCGGGCGGCTACCGGTTCGCGACGTCCCCGCTGGCGCGCGATGCGGTCGAAGCGTACCTGCTGCCGGCGAAGACGACGCTCTCGATCCCGGCGCTGGAGACGCTGGCGATCGTCGCGCATCTTCAGCCGGTGACCAAGAGCGAGATCGAAGCGATTCGCGGCGTCAACTCGGACTCGGTCGTCAGCACGCTGCTCGATCGCAGTTTGATCGCCGAGGCCGGGCGCAAAGAAGTGATCGGCCGTCCGATGCAATACAAGACGACCGCGTTCTTCCTCGAATCGTTCGGCCTGCGTTCGCTCGACGATCTTCCCGATCTCGAACTCGAGCCCGGGCAGCCCTTAGAACTCAATCTTTTGGCGCCGTCTCCCGAACCCGCAGCCGAGGCTCCGGCCGACGACGGCGGCGACGAGGGACGTGCCGGTGAGAACGAAGCGCCGGAAGGCGAATCCGCGCCGCAGGACGCCGAGAACGCTTCGCACGACGTCGAGAATGCTTCGCACGACGTCGAGGCTGCAGAAGAACGAGCATGACGACGTTCGACGATCTCGCGGAAGCCTACGAGGCCGGCCGCACGGGCTATTCCACCGAACTGTACAACGTGCTCGCGGGCTTCGGATTGAAGCCGCGCCTGAGCGTGCTCGACGTCGCGTGCGGGACCGGCCTCGCCAGCCGCCCGCTGATCGAGAACGGCTTTCACGTGACGGGCATCGACGTCTCGCAACCGATGCTCGACCGCGCGAAAGCGCGCCTTCCGGGAACCTGGGTGACGGGTTCCGCCGAGAGCATCCCGTTTGCCGACGCCCACTTCGACGTCGCGATCTGCGCGCAAGCGATTCACCACGTCGACCGTCCCCGGGCGATCGCCGAGATGATCCGGGTGGTCAAGCCCGGCGGCATCCTCGCAATCTGGTGGAAGCAGCTCAGCGGCGAAGACTCGTTCAAGCTGATGCGCGACGAGGTCGCGCGCGAGCTGGGCTCCGATCCGCTGCCCTCGGGATTGACCGGCGGCATGAAAGAATTCTATGGCGCCGGGTTGGCAGAGTACATGCTGCGCGTGATCCCCTGGCAGACGACGAGCGGTCTCGAGGAACTCATGGCGCTCGAGCGGTCACGGAAGATCGTGCGCGACCGCCTCGACTTCAAAGCGGCCGATTACTTTCGCAAGCTGCAGGACCGTCTGCGCGAGCGGTACGGCGAAGGCAACCCGCGCGTTCCGCTCAGCTACATTCAGTTTCTGTACGCTGCCCGCAAACCGTAGCGGCGCCGATCGATGCGCATCGGCCTTCACGTTCGCGTGGGCGGCGGCTACGCGGCGGCGGTCGAGCAGGCCAAGGCTGCCGGCTGTACCGCGTTGCAAGTTTTTTCCTCGAATCCGCGCAGCTACCGCACCGCGCCGCTCGACGTGCCGTCGCTGGAGGCGTTCGCGCAGATGCGCCGCGAGGCCGGCCTCGATCCGTGCGTGATCCACACGCCGTACCTGATCAACCTGGCGAGCGACGACCCGAAAATCTACGAGGGCTCGCAACGCCTGCTGCACCACGATCTGCAGGCGGCGGCGCGCGGCTCGATGCGCTACGTGAACACGCACCTCGGCTCGTACGGCACGCGCGACCGCAACGACGGTTTCGTCGCGATCTGCCGCGCGCTCGAAGCCGCGCTCGAGGGCATCGAGCCCGGGGTCTTTCTCGTCATGGAAAACTCGGCCGGTGCCGGCAACTTAGCCGGCGGGACGTTGGAAGAGCTGGGGCGCTTCGTGCGGACGCTCGGGCATCCGCAACTCGGCGTCTGTCTCGACACCGCCCACGCGTGGGCGGCGGGATACGAGATCGATTCGAAGGCCGGCGTCGATCGGTTCATCGACGAGGCCGAGCGCGAGATCGGGCTCGAGCGGTTGATGATGTTTCATTTCAACGACACGGAGGTGCCGCTCGGCGGCAGCCGCGACCGGCACTGGCACATCGGTGAGGGAAAGATCGGGTTTGCGGGATTCCGCGCGCTCCTCGCGCGGCCGGAACTGCGCGAGAAGACGGCGATTCTCGAAACGCCCGGAGACGATGCCGACGACCTGCGCAACATGCAGACCATCCGGGCGATCGAGAAGGGCGCGCTAGCGAATCCGTAGGGTCGGGAGGTCCAGCTCGTTTGCGCCGAGCGAGAGCGCGTCGTCGGCGCGGCGAACGCGCACGCGACGGCGCACGTCGGCGATGTCGGAAACGAGCGGCGACGGGCGGAATGGATCGTGGAACATCGGGGGTCCTCGTTATCTAGAGCCCGGCGGCGAAGCCGCCGTATAGTAACCTTCTACCAGCTTATACTGGTGAAGGTAACTTGTCAAACGGTTTTGCTGGTGATAGAGTAGCGGCGATGGCCACCGAAGAGAACGAGGCCCCCGGGCGCCTGGACCTGGTGCGGCGCTTCGTCAACACCCTCGACTACCCGGACGGGCCCGACGAGCTCGGGAGCGTCGAGACCGCCTCGTCGTGGTCGCGCGCGAGCGGGCTCTCGCCGGTCTCGAACGCCCGCGAAGTGGCCCGGCTGCGCGATTTCCGCGAGGCGCTACGGGAACTGCTCTTCCGCCGGCACGACGACCCGTCGGCGAGATCGCAGTGGGAGTTACTGCGGCCGTTCGCCCGCTCGGCCGCCTTTGCGGTCTCCCTCGATCCCGAGCGAGGGCCGGTGCTGGAGCCGGGCGGAGCCGGCGCCGAGCGGACCATCGCGACCATCCTCGGGATCGTCCAGGAGGCGGTCGCGAGCGGCCTGTGGCCCCGCATGCACGCCTGCCGCCGCGATACGTGCAAGTTTGCCTACTACGACCGCTCCAAGAACGGATCGCGCTCCTGGTGCAGCATGGCGGTGTGCGGTAACCGCGAGAAGGCTCAGCGAAGACGCGCGCGTGATCGCGCACTTTGACATCGACGCGTTCTACGCGAGCGTTGCAATCCGCGACGACCCGAGCCTGCGCGGAAAGCCCGTTGCGATCGCGTGGCCCAGCCGCCGCTCCGTCGTGCTCACCGCCTCGTACGAAGCGCGGCCCTACGGGGTACGCTCGGCGATGCCGCTCTACAAAGCCCTGGCCGCGTGCGCGGAGCTGGTCGTCGTTCCTCCGGATATGGCGAAGTATAAGGCCGCATCGCAGGAGGTCTTCGCGAT
>Ga0116229_10013271_pt1 | contig 11682 bp, 3 predicted proteins | sample S1TSphgellanicum_3_FD_87313 | JGI IMG/M metagenome (GOLD analysis project Ga0116229, IMG submission 87313) | Host-associated microbial communities from peat moss isolated from Minnesota, USA - S1T2_Fc - Sphagnum magellanicum MG | ecosystem: Host-associated > Plants > Peat moss > Unclassified... | reverse complement strand
TTATTATTATTATTATTAATATTTGTGAAAATTGTTGAGAACCAAACTCCCAACTTGTGCCAATATATTTATTGGCCTAACCATTGGGTTACTATAACAAATTCATAACACAAAGTGTACTTAGCATCCTTATTCCTCAAATGTTGAAATTTTAGAAAAAATTACATTTGAAATTGCCAAACCTTGTTTTTTAAAATAAATAAATAAATATTTGGCAAAGAAGTGTTGTTGTAGGCCATAGGTAAAATACAAGACATTAGTTTTGGGTCTTTTGAATTGGGAATTGGTTTATTATTGTTTATGGCTGTTTATTTTAATCTCATAAAATTTTGACCAATTTTTATGAACTCATATCCCAAATAAATCTCTAAAATATGAGTAATTCCATGTGCATACTTGATGACCTGTAATGAAAAATCAATTGATCATATCCCCACATAACTAACAAAAAATTTGAAAGCTTCCTATTTTGTCATTCATTGCATAAAATTTAGAAATTTATGATGAAATATCCAGTTAGACCCAAGCTAGCTACAGTATGATTATATGATCATGACATTCAAACTACTTTTGTTTAAGATTTGTTTTCAAATCAAAGAGTGTGAAATGATGTAGTAAACCAAAATGTAGAAGGTCAAGGCCACTTTTTGTGCCTATTGAAGGATGGGTCCCAACGTAATTAATTGTAGAAGCCATGAACGTGGATAGTGTTTGTAAAAATTTTAGTCCTTATTTATTTAAAAGGATTTCATTTTTTAAGAAGGAATTTTTTAAAAGGTTAACCTTCCAATCTTTTTTTCTTTTTTTGAAGTGGAAGCTTAGTGGGGGTAAATTGCATATGCAACCAATATTTAAAGACCGTAGGTTGAAATGATTGACCTCAAAAAAATAATAATGCCCCACTTATTTACACACCCCACATCTTGGAAAAGGTAATTCTTATACTATTATGTTTTAGACAGGTTTTTATTCATCTTGACTTTTGCTAGTGTTTGTAATTGATATCGATAATTCAAGACCCAAAACTAAATTAGTAAACAGTTAAAGTAACTTGAAACTATAAAGTTATATGTAATGTAAGGAAAACATAGCACCAGAACCCTAAGTTTGGTCATAACCAGGATGAGATTCAAAAAAATCTTGCAAAACAGCACATTACCATTCATTCAAGAAAAGGGGGGCTGGGGGTGGAGTGGGGAACCTCAGAAAACCATCAATTTTTGTGATAAACTGAGTTTCACCCTGACTCTCCTTTTTCCTGAGCGCCTCCACTGCTGCGTCACATGTTTTCACTACTCCTACCTGTACATCCACTATAATTATTTTCGAACCTTGCGCATTAAATGCTGAGTTTCTGCATTTCATTCCTAGATTTAATGAAATTTCATTATTGTACGGATATCACTGAAAGAGAATTTAGGGGGTGAAAGGAGGCGCAAAGACAGGGTGAAGACAGGATGACTTTACGGCTGTCCCTTACGTACAATCAAAATTTACTTTGAAAGGCAGATAATGTAATTTACCTTCTCACCAGACCTACTGCATCTACACTGTTCAGATGTGCTAGTGCAAGGCAACAATGGAAGAGTACTTATCATTGCAACTGGTAATTTGATTTGATGTGATTTCTCTCTGACATTTGATTTGATTTGATTTGATTTGATCTGAGGGTCTCTGGGATGAAAATTTGTTGAATAGGGTTGGATGGCTTTCTAAAATGGAGGATGGATGCAGAACTGTCTTGATCAGGTACAAACTAATGTTCCGAAGTTCATAACCAGCTTTAGGGGCTGACATGCTGACGTGTTTCTTCCTAATTGGACATCCACACCTCAGTTATATATCACATATTATGTTACATGTATCTCATTCTGTGTGTGAAATGAGAAATAGTAGGTAACTAGCAGTTTATTTTTGGGCAATTTTGTAGTATAGCCAAAGTGGCGACAATCTATAGGAAGATTTTAAAACATCCTTCTAATTTTTGGCTACCTACTTGAACCATGTATAGAAATCTAGTGTTTTTCCTTACGATTTTGGTCAAATTCTGGCTATTGAAAATCTCAAAAAAAACATGATTTTAGAACTTTTGATTTTTTCATATAGCATTTTGGCTATATATATATAGCTGGCAGAAAACAGAAGGCCGGTAACTGGTGAGAGCAGCCGGGTTACAGAATATGGTTGAGGTGTGTATGCGCCGAGACTATGTTTGGTGACCCGACTGCTCTCGGCTGCTCTCGGCGGATGCATCCGTAACTGATTTTCACCGCAGCTGCAGCGTGCATTTGATGGCCTGTGACAGGACATACCGCACAAAGCCAATCCTGAAGAACGGACCGTTCAATTCACACTGGTGAAAGGCGAGGTTACCACTTGTAACTTATTCTGGCCAGCCACTGCGATGCTGCCATATCACCCAAATCTCCCTGACAATCGGTTCCATGATCCACATCCACTCTTAGTATGGATGAAAAGTGATCTGCATCCACCTGCTGAGCCGGTTATGGATGTAAAGGATGTTGGTTAGGGCTTGACATTACACGTAGTGGCTGGATTTCCAGCCCCTTGTGGGGTGCAATGAGTTGGTTTCATAATATTTCAACGAGAAATTATTGAAATATTGAATAAATTTTTCATTGAAAATTCATTTAAATCAAAACTAAAAGGTATAGGGGAATTTGGGTGCAGTCTTGGTCTTGTTGGGAAGACCTCATTGAGTAGGATTTAATGAAAGCGATACGGAAGTTTTTAGACCTAAGGTGCCAAAGCTATTGAAATTCAATTAAACTCCAAAAAAATGGTTTTGGAAAGACAAATTAGTTGGCTAACAAGTTGACGCTTGGATCAATGGCACATGCTACACTAGTGGGGTTTTAAATGATAAGGGAGGTTTGAAGTTTTAACCTTCAAACTTAAGAACCTTGGCCAATTTTAATAGATGGTAGAAATTGAAGTGGGTGATCAAGAATGGTGCAAGTTTTAAGGGACCAAATCTCATTTTATGAAAATATATTATAATTCAAATTTGAAACCCAACTCAACTCCGCACCCCCCCAAAGAAAAGGTTTGGTGCACCACTTGTGGGCGATTATTTATTTATTTATTTTCCAATATTGTGATGTAGCTAAAGTGGTAATTGTCCATAAGCTAATATCAAATTGAGTTATCAACAAAATATGAAAGGAAAAAACTTTAACACCTTTATGTATTTTTGGCTACCTACTTGAACCATATATGAACTGGCAATCTTTTTAAAAGGAATTATGGCAATTTCTTTTGTAGAATGTTAAATTTGGGACAAATGTTTTTCAAACTTTTAACAACATTGCAAACTTTTGCAAAAAAGAAACATTGCTTGTGGGCAGGGTAGGAAAATCAACATTAAAAAAATAATTATAAAATCTTTATAACAAACCCTTCGTCCTTCTAATGTCATTGTACCCATAATGTTTGATCATATTATTGTTATTCATAACGGGTGGGAACATTTACTTATTTATATTACATATCATATGGTAGGCCACAAATTGGGAAAATTCGCACCTACATCTAAATATACTAGAAGAGCACTACCCCAAAGGAAGAAGGAAAAAGATCAAGTCAAAATGTTTGAGTGGATGTAGATGACATTTGGCTAGCCTTCAACAATTATGCAATCAAATGATGAATTCAAATAAGATTGGTGAAGTTGACCATAGACTCTACAATATTGAATCATAATGAAATGTCAAAAGTAGAGATTTAATATATCTAACATATATAGTTTAGATCAATTTCACAGTGCACCAAACCAAAATATATAAACATTATAATTTCTATCATATTTGACTTGGAAGATAAATTCAAATTTTATGTTTTTTATTAAGTCAAAAATATCACACACCCAACCACCATGGTCTAAAAACATAAAGAAGAAATAACATAGTAAAATTTGAGTGTGTTAGACCCACAAAAGGAAATACCAATAGTGATGGTCTATTGCAAAAAAATTGCAATTCAAATAAACTAAACTACCTATATATAAAAATTGTTGATGCATTTTGATTGAGTAACATACTAATAAAAATAAACAATGTAGGAAGAGAAAAAACTCATAAAAGGCGTAGCCAATTTATTTATTTATTTATTTATTTATTGTTATACACATTTATAAGTTTGGTTTGTGCATTTTCATATAACGACTTTCATAATGTGGAAATGTGCTACAAATAAATAAATTTATAAACCTAGACAATGTTCGTGCCAAAAAAATGGAGGTCCAAATTTTTTGCATCATTTCTTCTTTATTTTATTATAATGTTTTTATTCAACTTGTTACCTAGTTATTGATTTTGAAAGAACCTTTCAATTCCAATATTTAAAATTTAAACCTTATATGTATACAAAAAATGTTATGGCAATGAATTGTTGGATTTGGTGATCCGAAAATATTTTGAATGAATTAGCAATTAAATGTTTAATAGGGTTTGTTAGGTTTATGAAAATTTAAAGGAGCAATGGAAACATTAAAAAAGAATCGCTAATTTCAATGTTTGGCAAAATAAGGTTATGTGTAGGCTTTAAGATTTTTTTTCAAGCCAATGAAGATTTGGTGGTTTGAATTTGTTTTTTTAATCCAATGAACTAACAATCAATGTGTAATATCTATTTACAAACAAGGTTATAGTACATTATAGCTTGTGCACTTTGTTTTGGGTATGATATAACTAGTGTTGGAAAGGTATTATGTTTTTTCATACTTTCAAGGTAAGAATATATATCATTTTTTATAAAAATTACCATCATGGTAAAAGGCATGTATGATTTTTAAAAATACCTTTAGGGTAAAAGATATGTATGATTAAAAAAAAAAACATGCCCTTGGGATAAAAGGTATTTATGCATTTTTTTAAACGAGGTAAGAGTAAGTAGGGTATTATGATTTTATCTTATGGATATTGTAGGATAACTATGAAGTCTAGGGTATGTCCATGTTAATAATGCTTGAAATTGAACTTTTGAAATGTGCCACCACAAGTTTTGTAGTCAATTTTTCCTTTTTAAATGAAAATTTCATTGCATGTTATGTATAAGTGTTTGTCTCATCATTTATTGCACATACACCACATTTCAACCCTCAAAATGAACTATGATTTTGCTACACTAATGCATGAACAAAGGAATTACTTTTCATGTCAAACACAAACATCATCTTGTTCAATTTTATCTTCAGACAAAGAACAATTTATTAAACCTTAAAACTTTTCATGAAACTCTATTGCAATGTCATTCAATAAACTTGTTTTATGATTTCCAAATTTCTTTAAGGTTGAAGTGTCCACATCTAATTGAGGATCAATAGGCCAATTTTTCACATAAAAAACAATGTTATCAAGGTTATGGATCCCAAGGCAATAATGATGAAGGGACATGAAAACACCTACAAATGAAAAACTAGTTTTATTTTAGTTTGGCTACATGGAATCCTTAAGATTTGCTTAACCAAAAAACCAAAAATTGGAAAATACCCCTCATTTTCCTTCCACCATTGACAAGGATTCAATTTACATGTCTTGGAACATGATTGTAAATTGCAAAAACAAAGCAACTCTTGTTTAATTCATAACCATTTGGTTTCCCAAACAATATATAAGTCAAAGCCCTATGGTTAATGATTGTTCATACATTAATAAATTATTAAAAAATCTAAACATAATGTGTAGACAACTAATTTGCACAATTAAAATTTTACTATTATCAAATCTAACATTAAACACATCATTGATATCATAGACGAATCTTTTTAATCCATTTGACTACCAACATCAAACATACTTTATGACCCACGGTTCAATTGATAAATGTTGGTCACCATAGGGATAAACAAGAGACGATTATACTCCATGCCATTATCAACCCCACATATTTAGGAATAAATGATAAATCTTGAATCAAAGGTCTAGCATCAAAGGAAGCATATTGTGCCCCTTTTGGTATGTGAAGCCATGCATAAAATCAAAGAAAGGAGAAATAACATACTTCAATTGCTTTCGCATCCTTGTTTTGAGAAGCAACAATTTCATACCCAATCCACATTAAGGTGTAGCCTTGAGTTGAGCTTCCAATTCATGTCATTTAATGTCCATTTTCACACAAATCAATATCATCTCTATTGTTGCATCAATGAACAACCAATAACCATGTCATTGGTTGAGTACACAAGGTGATATAATAGGTGACAAAGTGCTTGAAATTATTTCAACTATAACCCACATTCCAAGAAAAGGAACTTTTGTGGTTCCATATATTGGTTCATGTAACACTTGAAATTTTAACTTCATGAAAAGGTAAATGTAGTTGGAACATGATGACTTTTAATGCAAAAAAGGGTTTTCATTGGTGTAGTTAAGTAATGAAATTGAATATTGCATTCCACCATGTTTTAACCCATTTTTTGCTTCATTTCCCACTTTTTTTTGGCCACATTATGTATGTTTGGATTTTGCTTTGAACTATCCTAATATTCATTAACGTTAAACCTTAACCCAACTTGTCATATGATGTTGCATATCAACAAGTTGTAAACATGGCATGCCTAAAACATGAAACATCATATGAGATTATCATGCCCAATGCCTCACAGAAAACAAAATGCATTGGTTTAAAGTGCCCAATTGGCCCCTTCATCCTTCACATCACAAAGATTTTTTTTTGTTATGTCAAATTTCTCGAGCAATTCATGAAGTTGTTTGGCCAAAGTAGCATTTATTGTATTACTAGTTAGTTTCAAACAATCTAAGCCTCACATGTTTGGGTTCCCAATTATCGTAAAAGAAATTGACCACCAAACAAAAAGTATTGGAGGTTCCTTTATTTGTCCACAAGTTAAAGGTTGTTGTACAAGTCACACAAGCCTCCAATAATGGTGTCACATATTTTGTAAAACATTTTTTTGTCATTTGCAATATGATTTCATTAGTCATGACCTCATGAGATGGAAAAACACAAAAATTATCTCATCTCAATGTAAATCACCTAACCCAAATATTTTTTGCAATACTCAAGGACATCAAACCCTTCACACACATCAACACCAAATCATATTTAAATGCTTCTTGATTAACACCACGTTTTCCATATGGTTGGGAAAAACCAAAATATTTAGAAATCTTACCCCTATTACTTTGGTCCTTTTTTTTTACGCAAGTTGGGATTTAGAAAGTGACAATGAAGTTTGAATCTTCATCTCTTAGGTTCTTAATTCAAATAAGTTTTTATGTTTTGCAACAATATGATTCCTTAAATTGTTGTTGCCCCAATTCTTCTTGTAGGTGACAATAGCTTTTAGACCCTTTGTTTTTTGGGATGCTATACATTTTGATGCAATTTTAACATGACACAAAATGCAATGTACAACTTGCCCTTTATCTTACAGGGCATTCTCATTTGAGTTGAAAGCAAAAAATGCTAGAGGCTTAGATTTATAATCACATGGAGCCCAAATTTCTTTGTTGATGATGAAATAGTACAAGTTCTTCTTTTTCTTAGGCCCCATCAAATTGCAATTTGATGACTAATCACATTGCTTGAAGATGTGGTGGTCTCTTCAACTTGAGAAGACATGGAAAGTTTATATTTTTCGCAAAGACATGTTGTGACCTCGTCATCTCTTGGTTAATATTGCAAATGAGATCTTTGTCCATTGTATGAGAAAGACGTTGAAAACATAAGGGAAATTTCCACGTTAATTAATACAATTTACAATAATACATTATCATTCGAAAGGAACTTTCTTCATTATACAAATTTAGGTTCAAGACATCTTAACAAACCATTTCAAAAATCTTTAAAGATTTAATGAAATATGATTTTCAACATTTTTTCTTTACTATTAAGGGTTTGTGAATTGAGTGTAAAACATGATGCAACAACCTCATATTGTGGCCACATGGGGTGACTATAATATTGGGTAAAAGCACTATAGGGTGGATCATAAAGGGCAAATGTGGAATCCCTATTAGTTCATTTTTGTAAAGTATTTTGATAGTGCAAAATTTTGGATGCTTATGTTTGGGGCAAAATAATCATCTTTTTCAAAAGGTATAACAACAATCCTCTTAAACATCCTAGGATGCAATGTTTTTGAATAAAGTTAAATTTTTAAAAGAAAAATCATGTCAAAAAGGACTTCACAAATTTCCTTAATTTTGGTGCTTTGAAACCATATAGAAATGCTTACAAACACTCTTTAAAAAAATCCCCATCAAGCTAAAATGATTAAGAACCCTCTTATAAGAAGAAGCAACTTTGAACATGTAGAAAATGAAAGAAAAAAATCCAGAAAGGAGTATAAAAAGTCAAAAATTTCAAATAACAACCATTTGCAAGAATATAAAGATTACTTCAACCCATGGGTGTGAAAAGCAAGGCAAAATCAATAAGAAACACAACCATTTTTAGGGTCATGAAATATAGTAGATGTAACCATGTGCAATTGCAATACTTACCAAACATGATATTTAAAATATGATGAAGAACAAAAAATTGCTCAAAGGAAATGAATTGAATTGTTTTGCTCACCTCAATGCAAGAATGTTGAAAATAATATTCCAAACCTTGGTTACAAAATTGAATGTTATTTGCCAATCAATCAAGGCTTAATTTACAAATGCACACCAAATTTATCACAATAGCTTCATATAAATACATGAGAAAAAGGTTCCATCATCTTGGAAGAAACATAAATAAGAAAATAGGGCATTGTGGGAGATTAAGAAATGTTGAAACACATGAAAAGTTCAATTATAAAACTATTAAATTATTTTCATTATAATCAACATTTGTGAGAAAACAATGGGATGTTGTATAGAAAAACACGGAGTTAGAACAAAAAGTTACTTCAAAAAATGTCTTATTACAACCCTCCAAGTTGTGAGAAAATAAACGTGACACCACTTAGAAAAACACAAAATGCTTGAACAAAAGCCTCATCAATGATGTATTTTACAAGATCTTACCAACTTCAATACTCCAAAAGATTTTGTGGTGACCTCTAAACAACAAATGAAAGGGCAAAACACATGCATAAAATGAAAGGACAAGCTACATATTTAATTTTATGGTGATTTGAAAATGAAAAGGTAAACATATCCCTTTCATTTATCCTCCAATAAATTTAATTCGAGGATAATGGCAACCCAACAAAATTCAAATATCAAGGTAAAACCCAAAAAGTGTATAATTTATTTATTTTATCTAAGGACAAGACAAGGTAGTTACATTTCAAGCCAAGGGTAAAGTATGTTCATATGTTTCACCCTTTATTGGGTTTTACCTTCGTGGTATATAATGAAAAACAACGTGCCTTCCCAACATTAAATATAACCTCCAATGTAGTTTTGAAAACTTTTTTTTCAATTTATAAAACTTAAGATTTTGGAACTCAATTTAGTTTAACATTGGGTTATTCAATTAAAACTACACAGTAACTTTTTGATTAAATGTTTACTTATAATCATGGAATGTGGTATTGAATGTAAATTAAATTGGGAATAATCCAATCAAGGGAAAACAAAAGCTTGGAGGCAATTATTTTCCTTTTTGAGGGCATTAGGATTTTTGGATTTTTTTGGGGAGGGAGGGATTAATGAATTGGTAGGTAATTCATTGAAGGTGGAACTAGTGAGTTGGTAGACATCTATATACTAGTCCATTTCTAGTTCATTCATAAAAACTACATGCAATTTTGCCTTTAGATTAAACCAAAATGTGTTCACACAATCTTTATTTTCTTTTTATTTGGTGATGCAACATGCACCCAATGCCATCACAGAAGGTTTTTCCAAAGTTGAATCGTGACAAATTAAAAAACAACCTTTAGTTGTTGGAATTTAAAACAAATTTGTATTTATATGGTTAAAGAATGTGGATTTGTTTTTAAAAAGGACATCAATTTAATTTAGGTTTGGTTTTCAATTTCAGCAAAAGGTGATTTCAAAGTTCAAATCCAAATTTGGTTTCAATAAAATTTTAAACCTTTGGTTTAGATAGCCTAAAACTTAACCTAAAACTTCCACATAAATGAACCAAGATTAGTTTTGTCTTGCATTAGAATGTTTTGTTGCAATAAAACTTACTTGACATGTTTACATTAACACATTTTTGGAATCTTTATGAATAGTGTTTTTGCGACATGCCATTGAGGTGCATTTGTGTTTTCAATTGTTGTTTCTTCATTAGTTTCCCGTGATGGAATACAAAGTAGGATTGTGGTATTCTTTTTCATCAAGTGAAAATTATAGATAAAAAAAATCTATGTGCCAAAACAAAACTTTGAACAATTAATACTGATTAAGAGATGAAAAATTCACACATCGAATAATGTTTCGTTTTGGGGATTTTGGATATGAATAGAGTTGCCTTTCATTACCAAAGGGGCATTGTTAGTTCTTTATGAAGGGTCTCATCAATCTTTTGATGGACAATATTTTGTTTAAAGGCATTTTGTGGCAATACTTTGTCTATATGTCTTTTGATGGGTTGATTCAATTTCAAATGATCTTTTGGCACGCTAAATATAAATATAAAAATAAAAATTCAATTATTTTGAACCAAAAAAAAGATATTTAATTTGAAAACTTTTACTAGGTATGTTTGTACGAAATAGATTATTTATCTATTCATGATTTGAGCATAAAATTTTGGCGCAAACTTGACTTGTGTGAGTGGCATTTTAAGTCCTATGTATGCATATGATGAATGTGTATGTTCCATAAAGAGTATCCATTTAAATGAAAAGTTCTAGATCTAGTAAAGGAAGTTTTTAATTTGGAGGTGGAATTATTACACGATGTGCTACTTGCTAAAGCAAAATCAAATCACATGTTTGAAAAGGTAACATGCACTTGCAATTTCGAGGTATTTCAATTCATGATTTTTTGGGGGCAATTTTGCCAATTTTTGATAAAAAAATTTTGAAATTTTTTGGACAAATTTGTTTCTTCAAGTGTGAATTCAAAAAGATTTGTCAAATACCTATGTCAAAAATTTGAATTATAAAAGCATGATGTCCATTCTTCTTTTTCATCATTTCATCGATCCTGGACATTTATTTAAAATGTCAAACACATAAGTAACTAATATTGAAAAACTCATGACAAAATAAGACATGGATAATTCAAGTGAACATATGAACAAAGATAGAAAGTTATCATCTCATTTGTAAAAGGAATGAATCCAAGGGTTCAAGGTCGGGCTTAAATTCCATTCAATGCTAATTTTGAGTTTCAAAGCCCAAGCCTTTTTGTTTAGTGATGCGGCCTTTGAACACTTGATTACTATGTAGGGGGAAAAAAAAAACTAAACAAGTGGTGATAAATGTTCTATTTTTCATATGTTATTTGTTAAACGATATTCATATAGTGTGTCTTTAGATGGGTTTGAAATTATCTTGTCATGTCTTTTGATGATTTAAAAAATCTTAACCTGAATTTTTACACAAGATAGGCAAAGATGAGTGCAAAAATTAATCTTGTGAAGAGGTCTAAGGTTGGGAGGGGCCTAAAACAATAAGGATGACAATAAAAAATCATGCTAATTATGGCATTCTTTTCTTTTTACAATAATGTTATATCATCCATAAGAAGATTGAGCCAAATTTGGCTATACATTATTAAGATGATTTAAAAAATCCTTCTATAT
>Ga0116229_10013269_pt1 | contig 11683 bp, 15 predicted proteins | sample S1TSphgellanicum_3_FD_87313 | JGI IMG/M metagenome (GOLD analysis project Ga0116229, IMG submission 87313) | Host-associated microbial communities from peat moss isolated from Minnesota, USA - S1T2_Fc - Sphagnum magellanicum MG | ecosystem: Host-associated > Plants > Peat moss > Unclassified... | reverse complement strand
TCAAAAGCCACTAGTGATTTGGTGCACACACCAAGCTTACAGGTGCATCATCATCAGCACCATCTCCATGAAGTGTGTATTAGTGTGCATTTACAAACATAGACAAATTCTTTGAATGGAGAGTTTGGAGAGTTTGTTTCATTGCAGTAGCATTGTGAGGCAAATGTTCGAAATGCTACACATGACAGGCCCTCTAGGCAGAATCGGCCATTTTTTGAACTTGAAGTCATTATTGAAAAAAAAAAAGAAGAAACTGTTGGCACGCAAAGTCCTGATTGAGAGGAGAAAGCAAACATAGACAAATTTTTTGAATGGAGAATTTGGAGAGTTTGGTTCATTGTAGCAACATTGTGAGACATCCTTGTTTAACAACACCCAACAGCAAATGCTCTAGAAATTAAGCAGGTAAAACTTCACAGCTCAAACTACAAGGATGGTAATAGAAAACACTTGCAAAGTTTCCTAAATTTTTAGTCAAATCCTCGTGCTATCAGCATGATTCAACCACCTACACATGACAGGCCCTCCAGGCAGAGTCAGTCATTTTTTGAGCTCGAAGTCATTGTTGAGAAAAAACATAAGAAACTATTGGCACGCAAGGTCTTGATTGAGAGGAGAAAGGAAGAACAAGAAAGACAAATGCTCGAAATGGTGGGTGGAAAGTCATTCCCTTGTCATCCTATGTGGTTCTAGTGCTTTTTGTTTAGGTGATGCAGGTTTCCAGCGCATCTCTGTCCTTGAACATGCCTTACAGGTGAGTTGATTGCATTTCGTGGATGTAGGAAAGAGAAGAGGAGTCAAAGAGATTGAAGCAGCAACGTTTGACAAAAGAGGTTGAAGCCAAGAGGCTTGCAAATGAGTCAACAAGGCGAGAGGAAACAAGGATTCAGAAGGAGATTGAAGAAAAGGAGCTTGAGGAAGTAAGAACTCTCCTTGTAGAAGTTGAGAAGTGGAAAGGCAAAAAGGGCAAGGCCACAGGAGATGGGGTGAGTTCCTTTTGTAGTTGGCTCAATTTCTGATGGATGTTTATGATTGCAGGGCTTTGGCATGTGTGCCATCTCTTCCTATCGTTTTATCCGTCACGCCGCGTTTGTATTCCACTCTTTCTCCACCTTGTCGGAGTAAACAGACCATGACAGGACGGATGGATGACCGGACGGATGGACAGATGGATGACGGCACAAATGGATGAAGTGATGCTTCACGACGTCCTTTACTATATGTAATAGAAAGATTTTTTTTTATTCAATAGAAAATTCATGCAAAAATCTTTCTATATATTTATGAGAGGAAAATTTGGATAGTCAAACATATCATTATGACAAAATTATTCATTCATGTTATATATGCAATTATGTAACAATGATTAAATGACATTTTACATGTAGAATTTGTTTTGTAAACACTCATAAATTCTTATTTAATTTTGCTGGAGATTGATTTTAGGAAATAAAAAATGTCAAATATGAATTTCAAAGATAACATTATTCACAAATATACCTCTTCAACCATTATTTGATCAATTTCTTTTGTAATATTACATTTTCTAGTGATTTTATCTTTTGTTTCATCTTGATTAAGTAATTTCACAAATATGTAAGGTTTTAAATGTGATTGCATCCTGTGAACCTCCAGTTAGACTCTCAACACAGTGCAACCTCAAAAGTCTCCATCCTAATTTGAGGAGATCAGTTGTGGATAGCTTTCAAAGCCTCCAAGATTTTGTAGTTGTTGAGACTCCCATGGAGCCTCATGAGCATACAACCAAGAGAAAGTCATTCAGAAAATTTCAACCACCTTGGCTGAGCTACGGATACTCAAGTTTACAACAGATTTTGAAATAGCACGAGCAGTAATTGATCAGTCCCCAACAATCAATGGTACCTGGCCAGCAATGTCAATCTAAAATGTGGCCTCTCTGGAACATATTCCTTTGTTGAGGAAGAACAAGGTGTGAAAGAGAAGCTCCAGACATGATACACAGGTCCCTGAAGGTACTTTGCAACTTCACAAAAGCATGAAGCTCTGCAAGGTGCAAAGAACACCATTTTTATGCATTCTCTGAACAGACATTGAGCATCCTCTCACAAAGATGTGAAATGACTTTAATATCATCGTATTTCCCATGTCCACTCTCTCACAAAGCAGTGCCACAATAATTTCTGTCCTGCAGTCATCTTCCTCCAATAGTTCTGCAAGAATCTCTTGGCCATCATCTTTGTCCTTATCAACTCTGAGCATCAGGAAAAGTTGATTCGAGTTGATTTCATGAAGGCATCTCTTCTGAAGGATCCATCTCAGGATTTGATGAGGTAAAGGCAGCTATCTGCACACTGTAAAATGCTAAGCAGAACAGTTTCAACTTCTGTGCTATATAGACCACAAGTTTGGAGCCTGTCCCTTACACATACATAAATTACAAGAAACTGCTTGAGGACATTGAGAGCAGCAAAAATCTTTTTCACCAATGACACATTATTGGCAAAAAGACAATTTTCCAGGGTGGCAATAAACAGCTCATGTTTGGCAATCCTGCATCAACAAAAGTTCTTATGTCAAGCTCCACACACTATCTTGCATGTGACACATTATACTTCTGTTTGTTGCATAAGCAGTTATGGTCAGATTCAAGTGACACACACCTGCACTTGTAGACGAGTCTGATCATCAGCCAGAAGTAGAGAAATGTGCTAAGATCACCATCTTCAAACTTTTATAAGCATATGATGATGATGATGAAATGATGATGAGCAAACAACTCACACCCAAGTTCTAAGTGCACACCATCAAGAAGATCAACATTCAAACCAAAATCTTCAAAACAAGGGACCAACTTCAAACGTGTGAATCTGTGGTTTATGTTTAGGGTTTAGCACTGCAGCACACTACTATATCCTGATTGTTTTCTCAGCTTCAGTCACACCACTATATTGCTATATGACAGATGTTGGATGTTTCACACATAAATCTGAACAAGACGGCATTTGAGAGATTGGAATGCAGTAGATTCAACTACTGTAGATCTGTCAACATCTCAATTATGAAGGAATCTGTCTTCATATAGAGGTGAGACAGATCTGACCAGTTGTCATGTAATTGGCTTGCATAAAAGATAGGAATGATAGCTTGATGAGACTCCATAAATCACAAGTCATCAAAGCCTCTTTCTTCAAATAGCATCAGATCTGATGGCAAGGATGGTAAGGCTGCCCTGATGAGTTGTCCAGAAGAAGTAAATCTATCAACCATGACATTAATGAAGAAATATGCAGTCTGCTTCAAGTTCTTGGAAGGGAAGTGAGCCATAGTCTGAACCATAATCATGAAGCAAGTTTTTTTGCTAATCCACCTGTGCTCACTGAAGCTCCCTGTTGAAGGATCACACTTAAGTTTGTGAAGATTGTTCTGATATTTCTTTGTCCTTTACCCTGTCAATGTGTGCTGTGAATTTATAAAGGATCCACAAACCGCACCCAGTCATGTGCTTACCCAAGTTCCGTTTTGCACATGATCTTTGAAGTCCTTTATCTTGTCAAGGACTTTCCAAACATGCAGAACCACATTTTTTCCATCACAAGAAATCTGCTCATATCATGGAGCTCACAGAGCCACATGCAAGTCGGCATGACCTTCAGTCTTGTTGATCTGTTCACACAACAAGAACAGCTACTTGAGCAACTATGGACAAACTCCTGTTCCAAAATATCATAGATTGTACAAGGCAAAGGGGGCATATGGATATATTGAGTAACTATGAGAAGTTTTGAGCAAGGAAAGGTCATTGAGGACAAACATGTTCTCCATTGAACAGTACCTCGAGTTGATCTTCTCCTTCAGCTTTGCCTCCTGCATTCCACATGCAAATGTAGTCAGGGACCACTTTGTCATCCTCTTGAGAGCTCCACACTTGTCTCATTCTGCCTTCTCATTGTAACCAGCAGTTGATCCTACAACAGATGCCCAACCAAAATGTCCAGACAAATGCAGATGACCTACCTTTGCAAGTGCCAACAGCTACTCAAGTGTTTCATGTGTCACATATTGACAAGAAAAATAGACCAGAACTCTATTGTACTCCCTGTAATGCAGCCAACCCAAACATAAACATAAAGGAAAGATCTCGACTAGTTACAAACACAAGGTTCCAAACTCTGACACACCCAGAACCAATGTAAAGATTCAACGCCAGGTTAAGTACTGCATTGTCCCATTGCACACAAATTAAAGACACTGTACTCCTGGAGATCCAAGCTAAAAATAAGTGTTCCAAGTAATGATTGCCTAAAGTCCACAGTGTTGAAAGGAAGTTCAGGATGATGATTTTGCTTTATGAATAAAGATACAGTATAAAGAATGACTGGACAAACTAACAACAGTTTTGGCTCTATCAGGAGCAATTAAAATCCATGCCACTGAACCTTAGGAATACTCAAACCCAATTGCAGTATATCCCAGCTGAAAAATTTGCAACAGCCATAACAAGTTGTTGCTTGCTGCTCAAAAGACATGTGAGCTGAATTCTCAAACACCTAATGATGACTTGGTCAATGAAAAAAAGCCATCAATGGTGACCATCTTTTACATGCATTGATGCCTCCTTACTAGTCAACAATTTTATTCACACAGATTTCTTGGTGTCGTCATGCAGTTACAGAATCATATGACAGGTTTCTTTTCCAGATGTTGGAATTTGCTGTAATTTGAAATTAACCAATTTGCTGTCGTGAAAGTTAACTAGATCTTGTAGTACCATCTCCAGTGACTTGGCTCAAAAGATTTTCAATAATATAATAACTCTCATGGGAATCGACATTTGCATACTTTATCATCCCCTCACAACATTCCTTGTCCTTCAGCAGATCTTGCAGATGAGTCTTATTGATCTGCTGATCCTGCACAACTGACAGTCATCACATGAGAAAAAGAAAGAGTCTGAAAGACAACAATGGGCACGCAAGCTTTGTTGGTCCATACCTCCAAATCATGTATGACAGGTTAGCATAATCCATCCACAACAAAACATTGCAAAAATGCTCCAGCAAAGCAAAGTTGCCAATGTTTGACACGCACAATTCAGGACATTGTTAAAACCCTAAACAAAACAGAATGTCTCACCCACCTTAAGCCTGTTCTGTGCTGGAGTCTCTGAAATAAGTGCTGACTTTGAAACCACAGCTGTCACCTGCACATTCAGCAAGTCAGTGTCAGGTCTTCTGAGTGTGAGCCTCCCACATCCGCCCAACCAGTCAAATTGAACCATACACACTCTTTCACTCTCTCATGCAGACTCACCTGTCTCCAACTCCAAGACCACCAAAATTCAATGCAAGAGTTCCCTGCTATGCTACAAGTATTTTCCACAATGGTGCTCAAGCAGGTTGCACAATGGCTGCCCTTCCTCACAAATAACTCAAGGCCCTTATATTATCTGGTCATGCACAATCAAGCAACAAATTTACAAGATGCTAAAAGACTTGATCTCATGCAGGCAGATAGGGTACTGGAATGACTGTTACCAGCCTATTCTCAGTGTAGATGTTGACAAGAATCTATGGGGCTCAATTTCAAAGGGGCAGATAGGGTACTACAACAGTTCTTCGCACCATTTCTCAGTGTAAGTGTGGCATTGTTCATAAGGATTGCCAAAAGTATACTGCAAAATTAGACATATAAATCTTCCCCGTCAAGATATGTTTCAGTACATTGGCCATTGAGTATGAGAGATAGCAATGACCTCTGCTTATCATTGGGCAAACTGGATGGCTTGCAATCTGCAGACGCTACTGACCATCTCCCAAACTCAGTTGTTGGTATTGCAGACATCATGGTATGTTCAAATTTAATGTTCATCCAACACTTGTTTTGTCCTTCCTGTTTCATGTGCCCACAAAAATATGATAGGACAGCATGCTTCTGGAAATTGGATACAGAAGTACCAAAGGGTACTGACCTTAAGAACTACCAGGTGCTGGATCTGTAGGGGCATTTGGTGTGTATCATGCAGACCTTGGTGAGTATTATGCATCGACCAGGAAGGGGTGAAGGAAAAAGGAAGAGATGCAAGAAAAGGAAGGGCTGTCCTATGTGATGGTCTATATGGCTGTAATTGCTAGAAGTCAAAACTCCTACCATAAACTGGTTCTGCAAGCACCAAGAGACCTTGAGAATTAATTGGTGCTGGAGAAAGGATGATAATTACAGTCTATGACTGCAGGTATTGCACCAGGTACTACCAATATTGGTACCAATGCTCCACCTGCACCAGTTGTGGGGGTTGCAGCAGATACTGAAAGGATTGGTACCTACGCTGTGTCTGCAACCAGGTGCAGTTAGTGCTAAGAGTACAGGGAATTAGGGAGCTCTTCAGTGATATGCATCTACTATTTGAAGGGTGGAAGTAGCATTATAAGAAAAGATGTCAAAAGTGCTGACATGCCCATCCCATCTTCACTGTCCAAAAACAGCATGTTAGGAGAGTAATTGTCTATGATGTAGCAAGTGGTCAATAACTGACCTCAAGAATAGTCTGGTGCCAGAGATAGCGTGATTGGTGCCTATGGTGCCTCTGCAATGGGAGGAGGTGCTGTAGCAGGCACTGCTGAGGATATGAGGAAGCAGAGATTTCATAAATTAATGCAGCAATTGAGAAGAGAATCACCCAAGATCCAACTGAATGATAAGAGCAAAATTTGCTGTCTCAAGCACTCTGCAATATTTCTAGGAAACTGTTGATCACAAGCCAATAGCTATATAATAGAACAGTGCATGTTATTGAAGCAAACATGAAAATATCAGAAAATAAACACCTTGAGAATTATCTGTGCCCAGAGAACTGGAAACTAGTTCACTTGGTATCCTTGGGATCATCATTTGCAATAGCTGCAGGCACCACAGAGAGTACAATCACATAGAAGAATTCATTACAGTCAGGGAGCTGGTATGAGGAGAACAAGCAATTAAGCAAGCAAGAAGGAAAGACAAGGTGGTCTCTATTGCTGCAATTCACACACCAACAGGTGTGTTGTAATCCCAGGTCAATTCAAGCATTGACAAAGACATGTTTTGAAAACAGAAAGCACAGAACTCATCAGCTTCAGGCAACTATTCCTAATCTCTGTGACGAAGAGCTGGCAATTTTCTCAGAAGTTGAGTCAGAGCGCAAAGTAATACAATCTTTCGGTGCAAAGTTGCTCTTTTGAGAATCTGACCTGAAAGCTCAGGATGACGATGATGCCCTTTTACAGTTGGACACACTTGATTTGATTGAGTACCAAGTCCTGATCTGCTACAATTCCGACTGCAAAGGCGACTGTTATCATGACTTCCATGACGATGTAGCGGAAGACATGATAACACAACACACACAACATCGCAACGGAAAACAAGCATCCGCAATCTGATGATCCATCCTATCAGAGAGGGGGAAAAAACAAAAATATGCACACCAAACATCAATGAATGAGTATTAATGTTCACATACTTACCATGGCCAAAGCTGGGAAGAAGAAGCACTGCCAGCAGCAGCAACAACAACAGCACTAGAAACAACCCCTTACACAATTGAGCACGCATTGCCCACATGCATGATGCCGATTTACCGCCACTCTAATTTCATCACAACATTCTCGCATCGTACATAATCCCTCTGACATTCTCTTGTTCCCGACACTGTCAATTCAAAACGAGATCTCCCGGGAACCGAATCCTAAAAATCCATTTTACGCCTCCAAAATACCGATCCATTACGCTTTCACCCAAGTGACCGATCATACTCTTCTCTCCCACAAACCAAAGCAAAGTAGCCAAGTGCTAAATGGATAAAAGTCTAAGATTCTCAGCAGCTACAGATGTCGAAACTCAAATAGAACTCATCGGACAATCCCCAACCAAATCTGCACCGAATTATTAGACTGGCATCGAAATGATAACCCGTGCTGCTAAAAACCAAAGGTCTGCAAAATTTTGAAATCAGCAGCAGCAACGGAGCAGCAATTCATCAATAAGTTAAATTTCATGGCCGTGATGTTGACGAATGTATTGAGCAGCTGTATCGAAATAGAGAGTCACAACTTAGACCTGACAAGATGACACACTTTGTGGGCTACATTTGAAGAATGCATGCATTATCTGAAAAAAAGAATTAAAATATTTGAAGGAACTTACGGTGCAGAAAATTGATTTGTAAGATCGTGGACGCAGTCGACGAGCCCAGATGGATCTGATGGGCGCTGCAAATAAACCAAGACGGGTTCGAAGTGAGGGAGCGCCCATAGAAAAGGAAGGGACGAGGCAGACAGACAGCGTCGAGACAAAAATGCGTACGCGTCGCATGCGACGGATGCGACGCGGCAACTAAGCGATGCAAGAAGCGCAATTGTGAGGGCATTTCGTATCTGTTAGAGTGTTCTTTTTTCTTTTCTCGTCTGCCCTTCAAGGGCCTGTGCGTTGTGCTTTCATCATTTCCTCGTCATCGGCGCTTGTGTTTTTCTTTGGCTCTCGTCTTCACCAACACTTGCATTTGTTGTTGTTTCTTTGGGGCTTATTTTGGCATTTCTTGTATTTCTTGTTTTTCCGTTTATCATATCAGTCCATAACATCATCTTATCTTCTTTGTTTTGCACCAATGCATGTTGAGTTGTATGCATATTTGTTTGACACTCATATCTAATTACATTTGGAACAATTTGATGTTCACGATGGTTTGAATAATTGTTCTAGATATCCTAATTGTGAGGTTATTTTATTTGGATGTAAGATTGTTGAAGATATTGTTTTTGCCACTTTTGTTATTGAACCATGTTTCAATTTTCTTAATGAAGTATGTGCAAATTTTAGAAGTGATAGCATCGAGGGGAATTTTTGGTTGTGATCTCTTAGTAAGGTACCATGTCCAAAATTTTGATTTCTTGATATAGATGAAAAGGAGATGAATAATGTGAATAAAGGAGGTTGGAGGGTGAATAAGCATGTTGAGTTGTGCACCGAAACCACATTTGATGAATGCAAAGTTTTTTGGGGTTTTGACATAGAAAAGTTCATAATTGATTTTTTTTGAAAATGAAAAAGGTGTAAAGGACCTGGTTGACATTTTAGTATTTATTTTGCAAGTCACAAAGAAAGAAAATAGTTATATCTTCCTTTAATGCACTAATTTGAATTCAACTTTTTTTTTAAAAAGTTTTAATTTTTTGTTATAGCTAAATGTTGTTTAATGTAGTTGAATGTTATTTAGTGCAATTGAATGTTCCTTGTCTATTGAAAATAAACAAAGAATGTTGACACAATCAATGTGTTAGTCCACATTTCCAAATGGTTTAAATCTTGGATTGATACTTTTGTATGCATAACCTCTTTATAAGGGGTTGTTATGAGCTGAGGCAAGTGGATGTTGATGGATTCACTTTGTTATCCTTACTTATTAATTTGGTTTTGAAGTTTTTAATAGGGTTTCAATGAGTTGGTAAATAGTTATCACCTATTGTTTAGTAGATTAGAATTGACCTCCTATTGATTGTTGAATTGTTGATGTGATTACAACCTGAATTTTTTCAATTCATTGTCATTTTACAATCTTGTTTGTTGACAAACTTGGGTTGCATCAACTATTTTTGTGTGTTTAATCAAAGTGGAGAAAATAAGATCAAGTTTAATTCATTACATCTACAATTGGTCGTAACTAGCTATGATTGATTATTGATATGTTGACATCATATTTCCTAATTTGAAAGATATTCTTATCCAACAAGATCGGATAAGGTGTTGGAATCATTTGAATGGAAAAACACTTGTTCCTTGTGAATATGGGATGGAAGCAACTAGTCACTATGATCACATTTCATATTCCAAGTAAGTTTTGCAACTTCTTTCTATTTTTTCTATTTTGATTTGCTTTCCATTTTTTTAATGTTTTGCCTTTTGTTTCCTATTTGTATTTTCTTTTTGGTTTTTGCAAATTCATAATTTCTCTTGTTTTCTTTTGTGTTTTTGGTTTGTGTGTTTGTCGGTACAATTAGATTAATAAACATTTCAAAAATTAAGCTATGCAATGTGTCATTAATGGTAAACTCATGGTCAATCGTTGCATTATGAAGAAGCATCTAACAAGGAACAAAGTGCACATGATAAAATTAAGGTGATTTTTTTTGTTGATTTTAGATGTTTAGTTTTGATGTGATTTTTTAATTTTTGTTTTGGCACCACAAATGTTGATGCAATGTTTTTGGTTTCCAATTTTAAAACAATTTGTTGCTCTGCAAAGTTTTAATTTTGGAATTTTTTTTTTTAAATGCAACTTTAGACTATGTTGTTATTGTTCATTTTGGTGGTAGTGGTGTTACTAATGTGGTTCATTAGAGGTTTTTTACAAATTTTGTTGATGCTAATGGTGTTTGTGTTCGGGAAAAAAATATTGATTTTGCTTCTAAAAGGATTTTTATTGTTATTTTTATGGCTCAAAAAAATTGCATGGTACATGTGTGACAAATGAGATCTTTTTTTGATATCAATGACAATTTTTGGAATGAATTGTTTGACGAGGAGTTTCCAAAGTACAAAGATAGACTAAATGTAATATTTCCTTCACACCCACCATTTGAAACTAACATCAACACTATTTCTAACCATGTGTTTCGCACATCAATTTAATCAAGATGCAAACCTCCAAATTATCAAGGTTAAACATCATCACAAAGACACAAACTTATGTATAATCAATGATAACCATCATCAATAGTATGTCATGCTTGTTAATCATTTTTCATTTGTAACAATAATTTGGCCTATTTGATTTTCATGCTACTAATATCAAAATTATGTTTGCATTTAAAAACTTTTTTGTATCTTTTCTTATAAGCATGAAAATGTTCATGAATCTAGCTAAAATCTAAAATGAATTCCAATGCAATAAAGTTCTCCCAACCAAGGTTGTCACCACATTCGTGCATCTGTCATGATGCAACATCTAGACATAGATGCAACCTTGTGTCACGTTAGTATATAGTTAGCCTAGGTCAACCTAGGGTCAACCTAGGTCAAAGGCCATATCATGTTGCCTAGGGTAGGATTACAGGCAACCAAAATTCACACAATTTCGATCATTATAAACCATGTGGCAATTGAAACCTATTTGGTCACCACATGGCTTCAATTGCCAAAATTGTAGCCACCAATTATGTGGTAATTGAAAAAGGTTTTGATCGCCATCCAACAATTAGGCCTTTTTGGATGACGATCAAACCCATTTTCAACAACCATATGTAAGGTGATCAAAAGGTTTATATCACCAAACTTTTAGTGATAATTTTTTTTTTAATCATTAATCTTGGCAACCGAAAAGGGTTTTGGTCACCATCCAACAATCAAGCCTTCTCGAATTGTGACTAAAACCCATTTTTGGTCACCACACATAAGGCAATCAAAATTTTTGATTGCCATAAGATTGGTGACCAAAAAATTTCAATCACCAAGCCTTTGGCGATATAATAGGGTGGTGACCAATAAGGCTTTTGGCCACCATCTAATGATTAAACCTTCTTGGATGGTGATCAAAACCCTTTTCAATAGTCACCACCAATAGGTTATTGTTGTTGATTAAACTTTTGATCTTCTTTCATAACCAAAAGTAACTTTTGTTGAGAGCTTTCCATAAGCATATTGCATGCTCCCCCTTTAAAATTGTAATCGT
>Ga0116229_10013267_pt1 | contig 11684 bp, 6 predicted proteins | sample S1TSphgellanicum_3_FD_87313 | JGI IMG/M metagenome (GOLD analysis project Ga0116229, IMG submission 87313) | Host-associated microbial communities from peat moss isolated from Minnesota, USA - S1T2_Fc - Sphagnum magellanicum MG | ecosystem: Host-associated > Plants > Peat moss > Unclassified... | reverse complement strand
CGTGCACCGCTTCGAACGGCGTCGTCTCGCACGCACCATCCTCGAAGACGGCGACGTACGGAAGTCTCGCAACCGCTGCAAGCCAAATCGACGTGCCGAAGGACGTTCCGCTCAAGACGCCCGACAAGTTCACGTTGATCGGCAAGCATGTCGCTCGCGTCGACACGCCGCTCAAAGTGAACGGCAAAGCGAAGTACGGCATCGATACCGTCGTGCCGGGAATGATGCACGCGAGCGTCGTGCGTCCGCCGGTCTTCGGCGGATCCGTGGCGCGCTTCGATGCGACCAAAGCGAAGGCGATCAACGGAGTCGTCGACGTTTTCGCGATCTCGTCGGGCGTTGCGGTCGTTGCGAAAAACACGTGGGCCGCGCGTCAAGGGCACGATGCGGTGCACGTTGCGTGGAACGACGGACCGAACGCGCATCTCAATTCGAAGACGCTGTTCGAACAGGCGCGCGCGCTCGTTCCGACGGCCAAGGTTGCGAAGAAGGTCGGCGACGTAACGGCCGTGCACGGAAAGACCATCTCGTCGGTCTTCGAAGGACCGTTTCTCGCGCACGCGCCCATGGAGCCGATGAACGCGACCGCCGACGTCAGACCGGATAGCGTCGAGGTTTGGGCGCCGACGCAGGTACAGACGCGCTCGCAGCAGACCGCGATGGCGATCACGGGGCTGCCGGCCGATAAAGTCACGGTCCACACGACGTTTCTCGGCGGCGGCTTCGGGCGCCGGCTCGACGCGGATTACGTCGGCGATGCCGTCGAGATCTCGAAGAAAATCGGCAAGCCCGTCAAGGTGACGTGGCCGCGCGAACAAGATATCCAGCACGACTTCTACCGCCCGATGAGCGTCAACGCGCTCAGCGGAACGGTCGATGCGAGCGGCAACCTCGTGGCGCTCTCGCACACGGTCGTCGCCGACTCCGTCGCGAAGCGCTGGGCGCCGCCGCTTTTCAAAGACGGTATCGATCCACTCGCCCTCGACGGCGCGTGGAACACGCCGTACGACGTTCCGAACGTCGACTTCCGCTACGCCGATCAGAGTAGCGGGGTGCCGGTCGGATTCATGCGCGCGCCGGCCGCGAATTTCAATGCGTTCGCGACCGAAGTGTTCGTGGACGAACTCGCACATGCGGCGAACGCGGATCCCGTTGCGTTTCGACTCGCTCTGATGTCGAAGGCGCCTCGGGCCGCCGCGGTTTTGAAGGCCGCGGCGCGGGCGGCGGGTTGGGGCAAGAAGATGCCGGCAGGCCAAGCCCAGGGCGTCGCGTTCTGTAGCTGGGGTGGTAGCCTCGGCGCGCTCGTGGCGGACGTGTCGCTCGACGGCAAGGACGTCGTCGTGCATCACACGGTGATGGCGGTCGACTGCGGGACCGTGATCAATCCCGATATCGTGCGCATGCAGGTGCAGGGTGCCGTGAACTACGGGCTCGCGATGGCTCGTTCCGCGAAGATCACGCTCGCGAACGGCCGCGTGTCGCAGAGTAACTTTTACGACTACACCGTGCTTCGCAATTCGGACGCGCCGACGACGCACGTAATCGTGATGGAGAGCACAGAAAAGCCGACGGGCATTGGAGAACTCGGCACGCCGCCGATCGCCCCCGCGATCGCTAACGCGATTTTCAAGCTCAACGGGAAGCGCATTCGCTCGTTACCATTTAGTGATGCGTTAGCCTGAGGCCGAAAGAGCCCGCGCGAGCGGGCTCTTTTTTTCTCGGCGTAGGTTTAAGCGGCGTTTCGTTGGGGCAGACGGTTGGGGCACACTCGACGTAAGGAGATTGCTCTGTGGGCCTCAAGGAAGACATCGTCAAGACCATCGACAACGTGAAGGACGCGATCAGCGAAGCGGGCCACCGCGGCGCGGCGGAAGCCGAGCAGGCGAAGCGCGATGTCGCGGGCGACGAATTGACGCCGGGCGAGAATCTCGCATCGATGGCGAACCAGGCGAAGCATTCGATTGCCGCCGAGGTCGACGCCGCCAAAGTGGACGTCCGCAGCAACTCGTAAGAGTCGAGGGTCCGGATCTCCGGCCGGCCCGTCGATCGACTCGACGCTGGGGGCCTCACGCAAGTGGGGCTCCCTTCTCTTTTCGCGAAGAGCGATCGATGCTCGCAACCGCAACTTCGGTCTCGCCCCGCCGTCGCGAACTCGACTTTCAACTCTTCGACGTGTTGGAGATCGAAAAGCTCTTGGCCACGCCCCACTTCGCCGAGCACGATCGTGCGACGCTCGACGCGATTCTCGATGCGGCGTACGACATCGCGGGAGATTACTTCGCGCCGTTCGCGGCAGAACTCGACGCATTCGAGTATCGTCTCGAAGACGGGAAGATCGCGACGCCGGAGCGGCTCAAGGCCGCGGTCAACGCGTTCATCGAAGCGGGCTTCATGGGCGCGTCGTTTCTCGCGGAACACGGCGGTTTGCAGTTGCCCTCGACGCTCTCATCGGCGGCCGGGCTCGTGTTCGGCGCTTCGAACGGCTCCGCGAACTCGTACGCGTTTCTGACGATGGGCGCCGCCCATCTTCTCGCGGCGTTCGGCGACGAAGAGCAACGCGAGCGATGGATGAAGCCGATGATCGAGGGCCGCTTCTTCGGCACGATGGCACTGAGCGAAGCGCAGGCCGGTTCCGCGCTCGCGGAAGTGCAGACGAAGGCCGTGCCCGCTGCGGACGGCACGTATCGCCTTACCGGCAGTAAGATGTGGATCTCGGCGGCCGACCACGATCTCTCCGAGAATATCGTCAACCTCGTGCTGGCGAAACTGCCGGACGCGCCTCCCGGCGTGAAGGGCATCTCGCTCTTCATCGTTCCGAAATTTCTCCTCGACGCCGAGGGCAAGCCCGCCGAGCGCAACGACGTGAAGGTGACGGGCCTCAATCACAAGCTCGGACAGCGCGGCGTCGTGAACACCGTGCTCACGTTCGGCGAAACGGGCGCGTGCGTCGGCTATCTCGTCGGCAAGCCGCACGACGGCATGCGCCAGATGTTCCATATGATGAACGAAGCGCGCATCGCCGTCGGAGCGGGCGCCGCGTCGCTCAGCTTGGCCGCGTACGAATACTCGCTGCAATATGCGAAGGACCGTCCTCAGGGCCGTTTGCCGAGCGACAAAAATCCGCTCTCGCCGCAAGTCGCGATCGTCGAACATCCGGACGTGCGGCGCATGCTGCTCGAGCAGAAAGCCATCGCCGAGGGCGGTCTCGCGCTCGTGCTGTACTGCGCGAACCTCATCGATATCGCGACCGCATCCACGGACGAAACGGAGCGTCGCAACGCCGAGTTACTCGTGGACGTTCTGACGCCGGTTGCGAAGACGTGGCCGTCGGAGCGCGGCATCCAATCGACGTCGCTCGCGATTCAAGTGCTCGGCGGCTACGGCTATTCGCCCGAATATCCGGTGGAACGGCACTTCCGCGATCAGCGCCTCAATCCGATCCACGAGGGCACGACGGGCATTCAGGGCCTCGATCTCCTGGGGCGTAAGGTGCGCATGGCCGACGGTGCGGGCATCGGGCTCTTGATCGCCGCGATCCATGCCGACCTCGAAGCCGCACGCGCGTATCCCCGCCTTGCCGAAGAGGTCGAGCGCCTGACCGAGATGACGTCGCTCCTTCCGGCGGTAACGCGCACGCTGTTGCAGGCACAGATCGATCTCGGTCCCGATCGTGCGCTCGCGGAAGCGACGGCGTACCTCGACGCATTCGGAACGGTCGTCGTCGCGTGGCGCTGGCTCGTGATGGCGACGCGCGCGCTCGCGGCATCGGGCGATTCTCCCGACGACTTCTACGCCGGCAAGCTCGCCGCGTGCCGCTACTTCTACCGCTACGAACTTCGGAAAGCGAAGGCGTCGCTCGAACATCTCGCGCTACTCGACGACTCGATCGCGAACGTGCGCACGGAGATGCTCTAGACTCGCGGGCTCGTTTTTGAGAAATTCCGCGAGCGTTTGCGGGCGGCGGCCGAGAATCTCGAAGACGTCGTTCGATATCGTCGCGAGCTCGCCGTTCGCGATCGCGAGGTACGACGTCACCCAACCGTCGACTTCGAAGGCAGGCGCACCGTAGGTCGCGCGCGATGCGTACGCTTCCTCGAGCGTCTCGTTGCGATAGACGATCGTGCGCCCCGAAGCCGACGACAGTGTGTCGGCGGCTTGCGAGAGTGAGAACGCTTCGGGACCCGTGAGTCGATAGGTCCGTCCGTCGTGCGCGTCGCCGGTGATGACGGCCGCGGCCACGGCGGCGATATCGGCGCGAGCAACGCAGGCGACGACGCCGTCGCCCGCGGGCCCGGCGATGACGCCCTCGGGCGAGGTCATCAGTGGAATGAAATCGAGGTAGAGACTATCTTGTAGGAACGTGAACGCGACGCCCGTCGTGCGAATGTATGCTTCGGTCGCCCAGTGGTCGCGCGCGAGCGTGAACGTCGCATCTGGGGCGGCGTTGAGGAACGAGACGTAGACGATGCGGTTCACGCCGGCCGCGACTGCTGCGTCGACGGCGCTCGTATGTTCCGCGACGCGTCCCGGCGATTCGCGTCCGGAAACCAAGAAGAGCGTATCGGTTCCGCGTAGCGCGGCGGTCATCGCGTCGATGTCCGCGTAACCGGCGGCGATCGCGATCTCCGCATCGGGAAGGTGTGGGGCGCGGCCGGCGTCGCGCACGATGAGGCGTTGTCGCACGCCGAGCGCCGCGAGGTTCGCGGCGACGCGTCCGCCGAGCGCGCCCGTCGCTCCGGTGACGGCAATCGTCCCTCGCACTCAGTCGTCCTCGCGGCGCTCGCCGTGCTCGTCTTCGGTTCCGTCCGATTTCGTCGCGGCCGGCTTCGCGTCGAGATCGATCGCGGGTACGCCCATCGCCTTGAGATCGACCTGAAGCGGCGCGACGCGATCGTGCACGAACGTGGCGTGCGCCGCGAGCGCGGCGTCGACCTCGGCACGCACGGAGGCGCTCTCGCGCCTCTGTTCCGCCGTCGGCCCGAGCGAGCTCGAGACGCCGATCAGCGACTGTACGCGTTCGCGCAAGAGATCCTCGAGAAAGTCGTTGTCTTGCCCGTTGAGCGGATGCGAACTCAACGCTGCCGACTCGCGCGCGGCTTCGTCGCGAACGGCCGTGGCTCGCGCCGCGAGCGCGCCCGCGTCCGCTTTCTTCGAAAGCGCCGCGAGCCGATCCGGAATTTGGAGCTCGAGATTGTCGAGTTCGTTGAGCGCGACGTCGATACGCGAGAGCGTCGTATAGAGTTCCGTCTCGTATTTCACGTGCGCGATGCGCTCGCTTTGGGTTTGGCCGGCTCGTGGATCCGGCGCGATCGTCAGCGGCTGTTCGTACGATTTTCCATCGACGATCAGGCGCACCCGATAGATCCCGGCGAGGAGAGCCGGCCCGCCATCGCCCGCGCGGTTCCACTTCGGCGCGCGATACCACGGCACGGGCGGTTCGCCCGTGATGTCCCACGCGACGCGATTGAAACCGGCGACGTCGCTCACCTTCGGACCGCTGTCGCTCTCTTCGTCGTCGTCCGCACCGCTCGTTCCGACGAGGCGACGTACGAGCCGTCCGCTCGAGTCGAAGATCTCGATCGCCGGCGGCGTCTTCGCAGGTGCCGAAAGTTGGAAGGTGAGGAGCGCCGCTCCCGGCGGATTCTCGCCGGACGCGCGTGCGTTGAAGGTCGGCGTATCGAGTTCGTATTGATATGCGACGGGCGGTCGCAAGAGCGCGGTCGCCGTTGCGGGTCCCGTTTTGGCATGCTCGAGCGCCTCGAGCGCGTCGTCGAGGATCCACGTCCCGCGCCCGTGCGTTCCCGCGAGGAGATCGCGTCCGTTCGAGGCGATGCGTAGATCGCGCACGGACGCGGGCGGAAGATTCTGTTGTAAGCTACGCCACGACGATCCGCCGTCGCCGCTCCACCACACGCCGTTCTCGAGTCCGAGAAGGAGCACGCTCGCGTCGTGCGGATCTTCCGCGACGGAGCGCGCGAATTGATTCGTTGGTAAACCGTTCGTGACGGCGGTCCACGTCTTTCCGTAGTCGTGGGTCGCGTAGACGTGCGGCGCGTCGTCACCCACGAAGTGGCGATCGAGCACGGCGTACGCGGTGCCCGGATCGTGGTGGGACGCCTCGAGCGTCGGTACGCGCGCGTCCATGTCGGCATCGTGCATCGTGACGTCGCGCCAGTGTGCGCCGCCGTCGCGTGTGAGCTCGATCTTCCCATCGTCCGTCGTCACCCAGATTTCGCCCGGTGCGATCGGCGAAGGCACGATATCGAGAATCGTGTCGTAGGTTTCGGCTCCCGTCACATCGAGTCGCAGCGGCGTACCCGAAAGTATTTGGCGCGCGCGTACGTTGCGCGTGAGGTCGGGTGACGAGACGGTCCAGTGGATGCCGCGGTCGATCGTTTTGAAGATGACGTTTCCGCCATAGTACGCGATGCGTCCGTCGAACGGAGAGAACGCGATCGGCGCTTCCCAGTTGAATCGGTAGGCGAGCCGGTAGGGCGCGACGACGTTTTGATTGCGTAGATACGGTGAGACGTCGATCTGCAGCCGCGTCGATCGATTGTAACGGATCAATTCGCCGCCGTTGTCGCCGCCGCCGTACGAACCCCAAATCCAATCGGGATCGGTCGGATCGGGAATCGTCCAGTTGCCGTCGCCGCCGCCGACGCGATCCCAGTCCTTCGCGAGGATCCCGGCCTCGCTACGACCGTCGGAGGGGCCGCACCACGACCCGTTGTCTTGTAGCCCCTCGCACACGGAATATGGCGTGCGTCCGTCGGTCGCGACGCGATAGACTTGTTCGATCGGAACGTTGTTGTGCCACTCCCACGTCGCGCCGTTGTCGTTCGAGATCGCGGGCCCGCCGTCGTTGCCTTCGAGCACGCGGCGTCCGTCGGCCGAAAACCACATGACGTGATGGTCGCCGTGCAATCCCTTGCCGCTCAACTGCCACGTTCGGCCGCCGTTCTTCGTTTCCGCGAGCCGCACGGAGGTGGCGAAGAGATGGTTTTCGTCGTGCGGGTCGACGAACACGCGCGTGTAGTAAAACGGCCGTTCGTCGATCAGCGTGTTGGTCGAGATCATCTTCCAATGGTCTCCCGCGTCGTCGGACCGCCAGAGCAGTCCGGACGTCGATTCGACGAGCGCGTACACGCGTTTCGGATCGCTCGGTGCGACCGCGACGCCGATGCGGCCCGTCGTGCCTTCCGCGAACCCGTTGCCCTCGATCCGCTTCCACGTGCGCCCACCATCGGTCGATTTGTAGAGCCCGTCGCGTTCGCCGCCGCTGTCCAGGTGCCACGACGAGCGGTGGAACTGCCACATCGCCGCAAAGATGACGTTCGGATCCTTCGCGCTTCGATCGAGATCGGCGCCGCCGCTGTCTTGGCCGAGAAACAGCGTTTGTTGCCACGTCTTCCCGCCGTCGGTCGTGCGGTAGATACCGCGCTCCGTCGAATCGGCGTGCGGGCTCCCGAGCGCCGCGACGACGGCGACGTTTGGATCGCGTGGGTCGAGCGCGATCTTCGAGATCGCATACGATCCTTCGAGCCCGAGATGCGTCCACGTCTTGCCGCCGTCTTTCGAGCGATACATGCCGTCGCCGTACGACGTGTCGTTGCGCGGATTCGATTCACCGGTTCCCACCCATACGTCGTTCGCGTCCGCGGGCGAGATCGCGATCGCACCGATCGAGCCGACGTCTTGCTTATCGAACACCGGCTTCCAGTTCGTGGCCGCGTTCGTGCTACGCCAAACGCCGCCGCCCGCGGCGCCGATATAGATGAGTGCGGGATCGCGATCGGAGCCGGCAATGGCCGCGAGTCGGCCGCCGCCGATCGCGGGCCCGATGCTACGCCACGCGAGCGCATCCATCGGCCCGGGCGTCGGTGACGCCGATGCCGAGGCCGATGGTGTCGCCGATGGCGAGGGCGACGATGCGAGCGCGGGGCGTTCGTCCGCCGACGCTGCATCGCGGTGCGCCGCAAGGAGAACGCAACAGAGGAGCGCGGTGCATGAGAGGAAGCGCGTCATACGGTGCCCTTCGCGCACCGGCGCTTCGAATCGTTTCGGACGTGTCGCGCGAACTAAGCGAAGCGCGCGACGTACATCGGCCTCAACGATGCGTACGCCGCGGCACGATCGAGCGGTGCGGCATCCACGAGCCACGCCTCGAGTGCATCGAGGTGCGTGTGCCATCCGGCGCCGAGGCCGATCGTCTGCTCGCCGGCGCGCACGCGTCGATGCGTGAGGACGAGGGTGGTTCCGCCGTTCTGCGTGCGCGCGAGTTCGAACGTCACGAGCGATTCATCGGGATCTTCGCGCCACGTGAGGACGAGCCGGCGATTCGTTTCGATCTCGACGATGGTACCGTTCATCCGATCGTCGTCGTCGAACGTCACGACGTATCGGCCACCGACGCGCGGTTCGATCGTTGCGAGTTGGCCTAACCAGACGGCCACGTCTTCGGGTGTCGTGAGCGCTCGCCACACGCGTTCGGGCGGTGCGGCGAGCGTCCGTTCGAAGCGAATCGCGTCGTCGCCGACACGCCGGGCGAAGTGCTGCTCCCCTTCGCGTTCGTCTCTCATGGGTGTTCCTCCAGATGCCGCTCGAGGGCGCCGAGCCGTTCGGTCCAAGAGCGCCGATGGCGTGCGATCCAGGTCTCGACTTTCTCGAGCGCTTGCGGCTCGAGCCGGTAACGCCGCTCTTGGGCGCTCGCCCGCGTCTTGACGACGCCCGCTTCTCGCAGAACGCGCAGGTGTCGTGAAACGGTGGGCCGCGCGGAGTCGAAGCGCGATGCGAGCTCCCCGGCCGTCAGCTCTCCGCGCCGCGCGAGAAGTTCGACGATGTGCCGTCGCGTCGGGTCTGCGAGTGCTCCGAAGACGTCCATGCCTCTATGTAGCATATTGGCTACATACAATCAAGCGATCGGGAAGGCGACGTGAAGAGACGGGCCGTGCGGGTACGAACGGTAAACGTGGATGGGTCGGACCAATCGCGTGTGTGAGGCAAGAGCATGAAGATCGGCATTATCGGAACGGGTAACATCGGTGGCGCGCTGACGCGGCGCTTTCGCCAACTCGGCCACGACGTTTCCGTCGCGAACTCGCGCGGTCCGGATTCGCTCGCGGAGCTCGCCAAGGAAACGGGCGCACACGCCGTGACCGTGGAGGAAGCCGCGCAAGGCAAGGACGTGGTCGTGGTGACGATTCCGGAGAAGAGCGTACCGTCGCTCCCGAGCGGGCTCTTCGCGGGCGTTCCCGAGGAAGTCGTGGTCGTCGATACGGGAAACTACTACCCGCAGCAGCGCGACGGCCGCATCGCCGGCATCGAGGACGGCGCCACGGAAAGCCGATGGGTGTCGACGACGCTCGGGCGGCCGGTCGTCAAAGCGTTCAACAACATTCAAGCGAAACACTTACTCGAACACGGACATCCGGCGGGCAACGATCAGCGTATCGCGCTCCCGGTCGCGGGCGACGACCGCGCGGCGAAGGCGACCGTGATGCGACTCGTCGACGAACTCGGTTTCGACCCCGTCGACGCGGGGACGATCGACGAGTCGTGGCGACAGCAACCCGGTACGCCCGTCTACGGCACCGACCTCGATTCAGACGGCGTCCGCGCGGCGCTGGCCGCGGCCGTTCGAGAGCGGAAGCCGGAGTGGCGCGCGTCGTAAGGTAAGAAACTCCGATTTTCTCCAGCGGTACGATGCATCGTGAAATGGCGAGTCGCTCGATCCATCGGCATCGGCTCTTTGCTTGCCGTGCTTCTTGCCGCCGCGGCCTTCGCGAGCGTCGGCCCACTCACGCGTCGCGTGCACCGCGACCTACGTGACGACATCACGTGGGGTAACGTCGCCTTCGATGCGCCGGTCGAGAAAACGACGCGCGCCTATGGTTGGTATCCGCTAACCTATCCCGTTCTCGAAACGTGGTCGTTCGGGAACGACTATAGCCGCGCGCAATATGCCGAGCGGACGATCTTGCACTTCGGCGGTGCCCTCGCTCGTCACTGGCTCGATACGGCGATCGAGCGTGACCCGGTCGACGCCGGAGACCTCTTGCCGGGCCCGTACGGAGATGAGTACGAACGGTTTCAGAGCGTGATGGACTTGCACGACCCGGCCGTCCGGCAACGGCTCGCGTTTGCGGCCGTGCGACATCTCGGATCCGAACCGAACGATACGCAACATTTCGACGGTGCATTCCTCTCCTCGCTGGGCGTCGACGCACTCCCCGCCCTCGAAGCCTTTGCTCGGACGGCCACGCCCGCGCAGGTCACGCGTCTTTCATCCGTCTTGCCGTACGGCGAGGAAGCCGACGATGATACGCGTGCGCGCATCGCACGTCTGAAGCGTCTCGCCGAAACGGCCTATCGCGAGCAGTCGCCCTCCGTACCCGAAGTCGTCGCGTCGGAATCGCCGAGAGTCACGGCGATCTCGAATGCCATTTTGGCGCTCAACGCCGGCGACAAGAGCGGCATTCCCGTGCTACGCCCCGTCGTCGACGGCGATCTTCGCGAACTCAATTCAAATTTCGGCTCAGAGACGTTGCTTGCCGTGGCCGACGCGTTTCCGGAGAGTCGATTTACGCGCGGCTGCCGTGACTACGATGCGATCCGCGGCGGAACGTATTTCAGTCGCGACGATTTCTACCATGCGGATCTTCCAAAGGCGAGTGCCGATGAGTGGCGTACGTGGCTCGCGACGTATCCGGACCATCCGGGGGCCGACGATGCGACGTATTGGCTCGGCCGGACGCTCCAGCATGACGGGCAACGGCTCGATGCGGCGTGGGTCTATGCGGACGGCGTGGAGCGGCACGTCGGTGACGGTGACGTGCGCTACGACCTTTGGGTTCGTTTCCGATACATGCTCGATGTCGGACTAACGGAGGAAGATCTGGCCGCATTCGAGCGCCGACATCCGACATCGCGATTCGCACCGTTCGTTCGGTACGCGCGAGCGGTTCGTCGCGCGCGTGCCGGCGATTTTCGTACGGCCCTGGCACTTGCCGACAGCTCTCACCTCGAAGATGCGCTACGGCGGTTGAAGGACGACGACTTCGTCTACGATCTTCCCGGAACGATCGATGCCTATCGGGCGCAACGGCGTCTTTGGCGCAACCTCAACACGGAGTTGGCTCCGAACGTCGCTCGCCGGTCGAACGCGGCGAGAGATCGCTTAGCGGCGGCTTGGAGTGACGACGACGGCTGGCAGATTGGATACCTCGTTCTGTTCGAAGGCACGCGCGATGGTGGCGCGATGCCGGACAACGCACTCGATTTCGAATGGGCGCCGCTCGCCGGCCTCGCGCAGGCGGCAAATCAAAACGCGCAGACGATCGCCCTCGCGGAGCCGTTGACCGCGCCATCGTTGCCGCGCGGCATGCGCGAACGAAACGAGCGGCGGATCGTCGTCGCACTGTACACGCAGCAAACGGATTTTCCCGATCCGGAAACGGATATGATGGGACCGCTTACGTCGTTGCCGCCGACGCCGGAGTCCGTCGAACCCCGCGTGCCGACCTCGAAACCGTTCTCGAAGCCGGGAACCGCAGCGTATCGCGCGGAGGTGCGGGCGAACGAGACCGAGTCCTGGTGGGCGCGGCAAACGGCGATCGAGGCCGATCGTTACGTTCGCGATTTTCCAGGCGAGCCGTTTGCGGCGACGGCACTCCTCGCGAGTT
>Ga0116229_10013266_pt1 | contig 11686 bp, 5 predicted proteins | sample S1TSphgellanicum_3_FD_87313 | JGI IMG/M metagenome (GOLD analysis project Ga0116229, IMG submission 87313) | Host-associated microbial communities from peat moss isolated from Minnesota, USA - S1T2_Fc - Sphagnum magellanicum MG | ecosystem: Host-associated > Plants > Peat moss > Unclassified... | reverse complement strand
TTTTTTTTTGCGTGGTTATTTTTAATTTTGAAAACCTTTAATGAGTATGATGTCTTTTTATTTGGTTTTTTTTTGTTTTTTTTTTTTTTTTTAATACCTACGGTGGAAAACTTATTCAATATTGAACACAATTTTTTTCATTGAAAATTTATTTAAATTAAAATTAAAAATTACAAGGGAATTTGTGTATGATCTTCTTCAATGAGTAAGATTTAATTAAGATGATTTGGAAATTTTTAGACCTAAGGTACGGTGGGAAATATTGAATTTTGAGTAATTTTTGTCGTTAAAAATTCAATTAAATTACAAAAAATGGTTTTGGTAGGAAAAATCAATTGGGTAACCAACTCACATTTGGGCCAATGACAAAGGCCCATCACCTTCAAAAAAATCATATTGGATACACCCCCACAATTGATTAATCAATTAATTCAACCAACAATTTATAGGTACTCACAATGGAAAAAACATGTGACATGAATTGATCTAAAAAAATTGTTACTATTTGAACAATTTCTCGTTCTCATGGGTTCCCATTGCTCTTCTCCAATCAAAATTCAAAATATTCAACCAACTCATAAAAAAAGTTTTAGGGTTTACAACAACATTGTAAGAATGCAAAATAATTAAATATTGATGTAGTGTGTCCCTGTGTGCCCTTGACCCATGTGTGAACAAATTACGTAATTACTCCTAGCGTAAACAAAACCTTGATGATAAAGCTCAATTGTGAAAAAAAATATTTTGAATTTTGATTGAATTTTGAATGAAAAAAAATTATTGAAAATTCAATATCTCCTGCACTTTGGGTCTAATAACTACAAAAAAATCGCCTCCAAGAAATCCCATTCATGGAGGGTTTTCCAATAGTGCCAAGAGCTTGTCCCACTTTCTTTAAAATGTTTAGTTTTGATTTTGTTAAATTTTCTTTGTAAAAATTGTTCAATATTCAAATTAACACTAATTACACCCTACATGACAACCCTACCAAACCACCTCAAAGCACCGTCTTTTTTGGGTGCAAAATTTGCATGATTACAAAATCCAATAAAAGCCAATGGAAGGCTATGAAGGAAAAATCTAATTTAAAATAAACCTATATTCTTAAAACATGCCATTTTGAAATTGACATTGTTGATATTGTATTGGGCAATCCAAATTTGTCACAAACCCAAGCTAATGGCTAGATGTGAGTGATCTCAAAATATATTTTAATTGTGATGATGCCTCGCGTTTGGCATTTTAAAAGTGACAACTAATATTATCATCATTTTGTTCACCTATTTTTCCCTTTTAACCATTGTCTCCTTTTCATCATGCTCCAATCTTCATCATGCACTTGCAGTTTCCCTTTGTCCTCCATTGCAATATTTTCAGCTTATGTAGGAGTTCTATTACACAAAATGTATTGTTTTAACAAGTTGTCATCACGCGTTGAATGCCATTAATTTTTCAAGGGGGGGTAGCAAGATGGATGCAAATAACCATGTGTTGTGTGTTTGTTGGAAATTATTGCATATATGGGAGGATTTGAGACTTTATGTGCAAAATTTGTTGAAAGCTTTATAGTCATTCAATTTTACTCTCTTGAGCATCACACAGATTTGGTGTACAATGCTCATTGTTTATGGTTTAAGGTTTATGCTTTGTAAGGTGGAGGAGAATTGATGGCACCATTGTTGAAAAACTTCAAATCCACAATCAAGTATATTACAAATAAGTCACATATATTCAATCCTTTCCTTGCTCCTATTCTTATGTGGAAGTTTATGGTAAAAAATCTTTTAAAATTATTGTGTGAAGGTGTTTGTAGGTTTCAATTTCGGAAAATTGTAAATTCTTGTAAGATTTTGAGTTTAAGACATTTTCTATTCTTGCACAATTCTTGTAAGATTTCAATTCCTAGAAAGTATAAGGTTTTGTGTGATGTGCTTGTAAGCTTTCCATTTTTGCATTGTTTGGTTCATAAAACATTTTAAGGTTCATGTTTGAAAGCTCGAAATTCTCACACATGTTAAGACTTGAAATGTTTCATTTTGTTTTGTGAAAAAAATAGTAGGTGCATATATATCTTATTGAGAGTATGCTTCAAGTCTCCCATATCTACAACACTTTACAACTTGGGTTCTTCAAGGATGTTACTTACTTCTTTGCTTACTTCTTTGGTTGTAAATTTTTGTTGATGCTGTTCATTTTATTATAGGTGTTTGTAATTGTTAATCTTTGGCTAGATAGGTTGTTTGCAAGATCTTTGCTACAATTGTTATTTGGGATCATCTCCAAGTAATGTTTAAGGTTTAAGGTTTAAACCACAACCTTTCTTTTCTATAATGTCTTCCTCATTCACTAATTTGTTTGTTGTAAATTGTTTAGTTGCAAGAGTCCATTGGGTGCAAGAACTTGCTACAATTGTTGTTTGACATCATCTTTAGGTAATGTTTAAGGTTTAGGGTTTAAACCATAATTTTTTTCTTGTGTAATGCCTTTTTCATTCACAAAAATGTTTGTTTCAATTTGTTTGGTTATAGGAGTTTATTGGGTATAAAAATTTGATGTAGTTGTTGTTTAGCCCATCACGTTCATGTAATGACATTTGGTGTTTATTTTATTAGTTTAGGGTTTAAATTAAAACTTTTTTTTAATTCATGTTTTTTATTTATTGCACATGTTTATTGGGTGCAACAACTTACTACAATTGTTATTTCACATCATTTGTTAAATCAAAACATTTTTCTAGTGTAGTGCCTTCTTCATTCACAAATATGATGTAAGATTGGTAGAATATCATGAAAGACTATCAATGTTAAAATTAGATGGCCTCAACAAACACAATGGGAGAAGGAAATGTATGCACCTTCCTCCAAGGTAGAAAGTTGGTGATTTTTACACAAGCTTTGACACCGAATGTGCTATACTATTACATGGTCTAATTCTATTTTTCAACAAGTGATCATTTGAGAAAGGGCTACTGAAAAAGTACGTGCAATAATTTGTTATTATTTTCCATCTTTTGTAACACAAAAAGTTAATTACCAACTTCGAGAACATGTAAGGATTGTTTGGGTTTTTGAAAATTGACAAAACATTAAAGAAACACTAGAGTGATTCTAGTGGGTGGAAAATGACAAACTACATGCATAATGTGGTCTTGGCTACAACATGACATGTTATTCAAACCTTTCATTTTACTTCATTCAATTGTGATGAGGTAATATAATTCTTGATAATCAAAATTGGATGAAGGTTCCAATATTGTTGAATTTCCAAAAGATCATTAAAGGTGGTGGGTCCATCAAGCTAACCACTATGTTGGTGGATTCTTTAGCTACTTTTGGAAGATTGTAAAAAAGGGAGTTGGCATCAAAACTTGTATGTTTTGTTGTAGATGGTGTCGTTGTTTTCTAGGGTTTAAATATTGGTGTGATGATGCAAATGATGCAAAAACATGCACCATTTATGATGGGCATCCACTCCATGCCTCATTTCTATAATTTTGATATATAAACATTGTCCAAATTGTTATGAAGATTGGGGACTTGCTTGTTTCAATGTACATGTATTTTGTTCACTTTTCTAAAAGGCAACTTTAACATACCAAGCTAATAGAAATCACGGAAGCCAAAGGTCAAAAAAAAATTTGCAATGTTAAAACACAATGGGTTTATATGCTTGCACCTTCCAAACATGTCTTATTTGAATATGAATCACTTCTCGTGAAGATGAGTGAAGACAACCCAAGGAACACCCTTACAAAAACCAATTATGGATTATTTTGTGATTATGACATTGTTTTGGGTTTGAAATGTGTCTTGCCATGTTGGAGTTGGTGCAAAGTTTGTCAAAGATGCTCCAAGCTAGGGAGACTTTTAATCAAGCTCATTGTGTGCGATTTGTATACCATGTATGTAGACCTTCATGAAAAGTATGACAACCCCTTAATTTCAAATCTTCAACACCTTGGTAAACCATATTTGTGATGCTCTACATATTGTGTGGTGGTTGGAACCATAGACTTAGATTGAGCATTTGACATTCAAGTTTCATAATTGGATGTCCATGTTACACAAGACATATTAAACAACTAGAAAGGTGTTCATGGTGAACATGACTAATTGGGAACATGTAATATCATTTATAAAAAAAGTAGTGCATGAGTGCAACAAAGGATTCTATCAAAGAACTTAAAAAATGTTTTCCTTCCCAAAGATTCACAAGTGCTAATACGATCATTTATCCTTAATATTAAATAACACCTAATGTAGAAACAACATTTCTAGGTCACCTATTAATTTTGAAAACATTTTTTTGGCACCAAAAAACAATAGTTACATTTAAAACTGTGGTTGGACCTTTGTTGGATCCATCATTGCTTGACCAACAACTATAAAGACAAACATCCATGGTGCATTACATCCACTATAATCTGGAAATGTTATAAATAAGATGTGGGGACAAGTGATTTATAATGCCATTGTTTCTTTTAGATTGTTTAAATATGTGAAATTAGTGGAGATGGCAATTGGGATGGTTCATGGTAGTGTTGAAAATGAACACACATTTTCTACGATGAACTTCATAAAATTTTAACTCCACAATTAATTGACCACAAATTTGGACCTAGTGCTTTGCATGTATGAACAACAATTTTACATGATGCAAATTTTTCCTCTATACACTACAACTTGTGATGCTAAGGGAAAAAATTGGTATGGCAAACAACATTAATTGGCTAGAGTTTTAGGCAACCAAGTTTTTCATCATCCAAGTGTTGGGAAAAATGTTATGTGCCTTATGCATTTACTTTGAATGGGCATTTGCATTGGTTGATTTTTTTTCAACAAATTTGAGAAAGACGAATCCTCAAAATTAATTTAGAAAAAAAACAACTTTGGATTCCTTGGTACCTTGTTTTGTTTGTTTTTGTTAAATGCATGTTCATGGCATTGTTTATGAAAGGGGGTTAACAATTTAGCATTTGCAAGTGCATGAAACTTTGGTGGGTTGCAATTAGTTGGGTTTTTGGCATATGTAGGAAGATTTTTATAAGTAGAAACCTTTTGGCATTGGGATGAACTAATAGGCCCATGTTGGAGCAAGCACATTTGTTTCAAATGTATGTATTAGTGTTGCTTGTTTTATGCAAACCATCCTTTTATTCTAATTAAGGAGGATCCAAAATTAGATTGGGGTTCAACCCCCTGAGAGGCACATTTGTGAATGAGAGTTGTTCAATCTTGTAATTACATTTGACATTTAGATTTTGCATGAGTCACAAGTTTTTAGCCCCCTTGTTCGTTGTTTTCACATAGTGCCCACCATAAAATGGGTTTTAGTTGCAATTTTTTAGCTTTGGTTTGCATTCAAGTTGCAAATAAAAATTAAATAGGAGCATCCTTGTTGTCACCCAATTCATTTTTCCTACAATTACCATATAGTTTCCATGTCACCAAAACTTCATATGCTATAGCAAAAACTTTAATCCTTTAAAACATTTAAATTACCACTTGTTTTAATCAACATTGGATGAAAAGTGCCAAAATTTCTTCTTCATCCAACAATGACCCAAAAAAAACACATTGCAAAGCACTATTCATCAAAAGTCAAAAGCTTTCCAATAATACCAAGAGCTTTGGGGGAGAGGGGAAGATCTCAAGTTTGAACCTAACAAACAAAACAAGGTGTGTTATACACAATGGCCTTGTCATTAATTTAATATCAAAAATTGAAATTGTATGATAAGTTGATCATAAGTAGGGGGAAAACAAAAAATAATTATAAAAAAAAGTGCATTATCATGTTGTTATAAAAGAAAATTTGTCATGATTATTTTTTCATTTTTTAACATCACATTAGTCATGAGGAACCCAAAAGGGATCTCACATTAAATAATGACATATTCTAGGAACCTATCTAAACATTTAAAAAATTGTTACCAAACCAAAACCAATAGGGAAATGTCATAACATGATTTTTAATTTTTAAAAATCTAATGATTGATTTCTAAAAAAAATCAAATCAAATATTCCCATTTCATATTTATTTTTCACATTTGCGCAAATTTTTAAACCAAAGAAAAATAGTTGCCATGATATGTGTATTTGAATGTTTTCAATCACATTGTCACATTTTGAAAGAACTATATGAATTTTTATGTATGTTGAGTGCCATAATCATTTTTGGAGACAAATAGTTTGATATTTAGTTTTGTGAGTTATGGATTGGTGACAAAGTGGGTGCACATTCGAGAAGGTGGCACAGAAAATGAAAAAATGTGAAAAAATGAATGTGAATCATTTTACAACCAAATTCGGATGAATCATCTCACCTAGTTTTTAGGTTAGGGGGACACAAAATCCCCTTGAAGCTACTATACTCTATAATGATTCTCAACACAATATCCCTACCTTACAAGGCAAGAAGGGCCAAACAAACAATTACCTAATTAGCCTACCTTTACTTAATTAATAGAGAGATCCCAAACAAAATTTTGTCAAGTACATACCACCAAATACAAAATTTCATGCAAAAAAATTATTTATTATTGCTTTTCCTACCAAAATGTGGTAATCTTGTTAGTATGAAGTTTATAGTATGAAGTGGTTGGATAGGTTGTATGAAGTGGTTGGTTGGTTGGTTGGTTAGTTGGTATACCCATGATTAACCCCATTTCTCCTCCTTCCCATCTCTTCTTCTTCCTCCATCAGAAGACCTCCTGGAGTTGAGCTGGGTTGTAAGTTCAAGCCGATCGAGTGGAGATGGATTTATTGGTGACCCACCCCATGCACACACACACTCCAGTAGCTTGTGGTTGAATGAATGAATGAATGAATGAACGAGTCAGATTTATTAGAGTTTATTTCACAATTTTCAGAGCTAAGGTGTGGAAAATATTGATTTTTTGAGTGGATTTTGTTGCTGGAATTTTATTTTTATTTTTAAATTGCAAAAATAAAAAGGGGTTTGAAAGGTAAAAAAATCAATTGATTCCTCAAATGGGTTTGTCTCACAATTGTTGAATTTAGAAAAAAATTCAATTCTGAAAACGTGGAAAAATAAAAGAATGTGTTCACACTTGGGGCCAACGGCATAAGCTACACGAGTGTTGAATGAATTTGAAATCAAGGACTGAAATGGGGAAATAGGTTTGTGTGACTTGTGACCAGTTTTTTTAAGCCCACCTTAAGAATCACATTCCCATGAATTTTGCATGAAAGTTTGAGTGGATGTATGAGAAGAAATTTTAGTGAAATTTTGGTTATAAATGATATATGGAAATAAATAACTTGAAGCATCCCTTTTTTTTTTTCTTTTTTCTTTTGGATTGGCTAACCTACTGCAATTTTATTATACCTTTTCTCAAAATCTGGTGATTAAAAATCCCAAACCCAAACCTTTTTTTTGGGAAATTTATATTTTAAAAAAATTGCCCCACCCTAAAATAATAATAATAATATTATTATTATTATTATTATTTTTAAAATTTTAAAAAAAAAACACCCGGGGACTATACAAGGGAATTATCTATCTATTCCTGTTCTTTGCACTTGTCTTGAGCAAAATCATTACATTTGTAACCATGAAACCCCAATAGAATCAACTATGGGTGTTTTGGGTATGCATTTAATGTTAATATTAAAGGTGCCAAAGGGCCTTTTAAAATTTTACTTTCTTCCTCGTGATGCCATTCTTAATGTCATGTGTGTTCACACTTGCAAATGCCAACAACATGCACAATTGATTGTCTCTATCTTCAGTTACCAAATGTGCCATGCTTGTAAGACATATTATTACAACATATTCTAGTTTTACATTAGGTACTCATATAGATAACATATTATTACACATCTTCTAGTTTTACATTAGGTGAGTGTCATATAGGTAACATCTTTACTCATTTATGTAAGAGGCAAATGTATTTGCTCTTACCCAAGACCTTTGAATAGGGATCATTTACCCTAACCCTTACTAGTATACCCTCCTACATGAAGAACAATTTCTAGATTGCAATGAAAAATTTGAAACTTAAATCCCACTAATTCGACAAAGTTCCCCCAAATGGACATAGTGCAATTCATATTAATTAGTTCCATGGGTGTGCTCATGTTTTTTTGTTTTGAAGGAGCCATCTTGATTTGGCCCATCACCAAAAAAATTTGGAACATTTTGGGCACTCTTCCAATAGAAGCACGTCTTGGAAACACTATTCACAAACTAGAAACAAATGTGCTCCCTATGGCCCACCTTTTCAGTTTATATACATGAGGCTTGAACTTTGGGCATGCCATATGGGATATAACTCAAGTGTTATTGGGAACGCGTTGGGGAATAACTTAGGAACTTGTGGAACCTTTTGAGGATTTAATGAGAACCTTATGGGAACATGATGGGAACACATGGGAATAAGAAAAAATAAAAAAAATAGTAGGGTGATGATATTATTTGTTTTCTAATATTTTGTCATTATTTTATCTTACCCCACCACCTTAGCTATAAAATTACCAAGTGAATGAATGAGCAAAATGATTTGAAATTAATTGTTTGAAAAACAAGGAATGAATGGACAAAAACAAGTGCATGAACAACAAAATACAATATTATGGTTTAAAGTTGGATTCATTTGAGTCAATCCCCATCTTTGAGAAAAGTTATCCTCCATTGAAAACCTTTTTTTTTTTTTAACGATGGAAATTTCGAATTATGTTTTGCTTAATTTGATAGAGAGATTATAGATTTTTATTTTTTTTAAAACATGTGTTTTTGTAAGCACCAAACATGGTGTTACAAAAAAAGTAAAGGTTTCATACTATTGCTTCAAAAGTTCAAAGAATAGCTTGTTTCAATTTCATCACTTAATCTCGACAAATTATAATGAAAAGAAAAATAACAACATTTCCTTTATAATGTCAACATTGGCTTTTGGATGTTTGTTGATACAAGAATTATAACAAACCCCTTCCTTTGGTTCATCAATCAAAGCAAAATGAATCAATTTGTGAACACATTTTTAAAATATTAAATTAAACTCAATGAAGAATGTTGGAAAATGTCAACCTTTTGAACAATTTTTTTTGAAAATAAAATGATTTTTCATCTTTTTCACAAGACATTTCTTTTCTACACATTGACATTTCCATTAAATCCTTTTATTGACACAATGGATTTAAATGGTCCATTGCCCTAACTATATATTTAGGTACCAACTCCTAGGCCAAAAATCAAGTAAAACTATTATGGACTTCATAGGATTCCATCATTCCCACCCATAAATGTTTTTATCACATGCTTGTGAAGCGTTGATTTAAGATATAAGTGAGCTTTGCAATGTGAAAAGAAGGTTTGGAACATCCAAGAAACTTTGAAGATTTCTACAATACCCATGTTAAATAGTGTTGTGTTCCCATTTTTGAAGGTGGAGTGTGCATTTTTTTGAGAGATGAAAATGTTCAAGGATTTATTTTTTTGAAGCAATGGTTTGCTGGGTGAACTATTTAGTTGTAATGTTGTTGGTCAACTAAGTTATAGTGGAAACTACAACCATTAATTTAGCTAAAGAGTTTCATTGTTATAAATTGCTTGTAAAACTTGAATGTTGGTCGAAGGATGACCAACACCAAGAGGAGTTGATCATACAACAAAATCTACTATAAATTAACTAAAAAAACTTTTTCAAGGTCCAAAAACCCAAAGGAGTTTTATGGCCATAAGATCTAGGTCTTTGTAACTTTTTTTGTTTTGTTTTGTTGTCGCATAGATTGGTTGTTGTATGAGTTGATCATAAAAATTAGGGAGCAAACAATTTGAACTTTGGTGAACTCAACCAAATATTGCAAGAAAATTGGCGGCCAAGCCACCCAACAAGATAATTGGAACTAAAAAAAAGATTGACAAGAAATGCATGATAGCAACAATGGTAATGCAAATTTCTCACAACTCCTTCTTCCTACTTATTGTTATTGTTTTGTGGCATTTTTTATCTTACAAGAACTCTGCAATATTCGTAATGGTGGAGAAGTTATTGAATCACTTTTGCCAAAACATTTCACCCCTTCTTCCCCCCGATTTCATTCTCAACAAATTTTAACCATTAGTGATGGTAGAGAGTTCTCAACAATACTTCTACCATTCCGCAACCCCCCCCCTCCCAAATCATTCATAGTAATTTCTTGGCACCATTGTTGATCAAGAATTCTTGATGATACCTTTGTCAATTTGTTTCTTAACCCCTCACTTGAAAATCCCATTTGCATCAAGTTCTAGCCATTAGTCCTCCCAAATTTCATTCATAGCAATTTATTGCCATTAGTGTTGGTGAAAAGTTCTTGATGAAACCTTTGTCAATTTGTTTCCTAACCCCCCCCACTTGAAAATCCCATTTGCATCAAGTTTTAACTAGTAGTGATGGTAAAGAGGTTTACATGAAACCTTTGCAAAATTTTGTCCCATGCCCCTTTTTCCCCAAATTTCATTCTCATCAAAAATTGAGTGAAAGGGGGGCAATGATGGCATGAATCCCAAGCCCCCCTTTCTATTTTCTTTTTTAAAAATTCATCCTTATAAGAAAGAACACACAAAATGTTCCAACCTATGGTAATGGTGGTGAGGTCATTTTCTTGCATTTACCAAATTTTATGCCCCCCCCCCCCCAAAACTCAATTTGAAGTAGGAGTTTAGGGAGAGGGGCAATGGCAATTAGAATGCCCCCTTTCCATTTATTTTCCCAAACTCATCTTCTACAAATCATGTTTCTCAAGGAGATTGTGGTTATGATAGTGTAAGTTTCACTCCCCATTCAAACAATTTTTTTTTGAAGGCCAATTTCCTTAATTTTACTTTGTAAGTGAAGTAGTTTTCCAATGATGGAGGTGCAACTAAACATTTAGTCATGATACCCAATGTTGTTACACATGTGGTGTTAAAAACCAACATAAATTTCTATAGAATGGAAAGTAAAATTATCCTTCTAATCTTTAGTCCACAAAATGAGGATGTAGGTAATGCATTCATAAACACATTTTGTTACATGATTACCAAGCTTTTAGTTATCTTGTTTTGCCACAAGGAAGAAGAGGCAATCATGCCTCTATAAGGTTTGAATCTCACATTCCAATGCCTTTTACATGTGGAAATTCTCATATAAACCCTACATGTATTGAAATTTTTCATCATGTCATGAGGTCATTGTGTTTTTTCTTGTGGGTGCAAATGGGTAGCAAGAGGTGTCTAAGGCTCCACCAAAGATAGATCTTAACAATGTGTTGGCTATTTTGAATGTTGGTGAAATAAAATATTTGGACCCAATTGATGGAGCTAACTTTCATAAATTTTGAAGAAACAATGTACTAATTAATTGTAAATCACAAACATCACGGTCTAATAGATTTGATCTAGGCTTCATTGGACTATTTTTTTGATTTAAGGTTGAAAAATAAATTTGTAATTGTACTTCATAATGAGTTGGCCATGCTTGTGATTGATGAATCATCTAATACTATAAATGTAATTAAGTTTTGGGGAATAGTAGTTTTAGAATTCTAACCTTCATGAAGTTATTATCATGATTATAATTTTGTTATTTATTCCATGATGGGGTGTTTTAATTGTGCAAAAGTTGTTATGAGATCCATATATCAATATTCAATTTTAGTTCATGTTTGAATATATAAATTTGTGTTTCCATTTCATGATT
>Ga0116229_10013264_pt1 | contig 11688 bp, 14 predicted proteins | sample S1TSphgellanicum_3_FD_87313 | JGI IMG/M metagenome (GOLD analysis project Ga0116229, IMG submission 87313) | Host-associated microbial communities from peat moss isolated from Minnesota, USA - S1T2_Fc - Sphagnum magellanicum MG | ecosystem: Host-associated > Plants > Peat moss > Unclassified... | reverse complement strand
TGGCGGAAAACAGCAGCGTGCGGCGGGGCTGCGGGGCGGCGCGGAGCAAAAACTCAAGCTCGTCCTTAAAGCCCAGGTCGAGCATTTCATCGGCCTCATCCAACACAACCACCTGGGTGGCGGAAAGTTTCAGGCTGCCGCGGTTCGTGTGGTCCTGCAGCCGGCCCGGCGTGCCGACGACGATATGACAGCCCGCGGCCAGCGCCCGCTGCTCCCGCCGCGGGTCCATGCCCCCGACGCAGGAGAGCACAATGCCGCCGGCTTTTTCGTAAAGCCAGGCAAGCTCGCCATGCACCTGGATGGCAAGCTCCCGGGTGGGGGCGATGACCAAAACCAAAGGCAGGCCTGGCGGCGGCAGCCGCTCGGCCGCGCCCAAAATGGTTGACGCAAAGGCAAGGCCATAAGCCACGGTCTTGCCCGAACCAGTCTGGGCGGAGACCAGCAAATCCCGGTCCTCCGCATCTTCGCGCAGCACGGCGCGCTGGACTTCGGTGGGCTCGGTATAGCCGCGTTCGGCCAAGGCAAGCTGGAGAGCGGGATTCTGGACAGGAAAATTCATGGGCGCTCCTACTCTGGCGGCTAGAAAGCGGCAACCAAGGCCGGATGGCCGGGCCGAAAGTTTTACGGGTTGCTTAGCTTTAAGGCGGGATTTCCGTATGGCTGTTTAATGGGCCCGCCAGTAAACGCAGCATACCGTAACAACGAGGATATGATGCGCCTTTACCACAAGCCCCGCCGCCCGCGCCCGAAAGCCGCCGCGCGGAACGGGGCGCAAAAGCAGCGCCTGCAAGCCGCCAACGCCGCCGGTGCGTTGATTGGGCTATTGATTCTTCTTGCCTGGATCAGGCTGAGCATCGCCGTGGCGACGCCCGCCGGCGCCGCGCTGGTGGGGGACCGCTTGCCTCTGGCCGCCGCTTCGGTGAGTTTTCCAGACCATGTTATTCCCGCCAGGACCGTGGCGGACCCGTTCTCGCCACCCGGGACTGCGTGCAGGCTTGACGTAAACGAGATGTCCAATACCAGCGGCACACTTACCGTTATGGCGGTCCGGCAAGATGGCGTGATGCTGTCCTGGGCTGGCGGGCGCACCGCCGCCGATTCGGATTGCCATAGCTTGGGTAAGCCGATTTTAATTTCAGTGGCTGGTTACGAATTACTTGCAAAGACGCAATTTCTAAAACATTAGCGCCAGCGCAGTTTGGGATTGAAGCAAATCCGCTGGTGCCCTATGGTTGTGGCGTCTGGGCTGAGACCGAGGCGCTTTTTTCCGATTGCAGAGGACAGTTTTTATAGTGCGACCCCCAAAAAACGACCGCCAACGGCAACCCCGCCGCCGCGGTTTTGATGACGATAATTTTTTCGGCAATACGCCGCCCCCCCCGCCGTCTTTTTCCGGCTTTGGGTCCTCTTCCTCGGCGCCCGAGGCAAAGGCCACGGTAAAATGGTACAATCCTGAGAAAGGTTTCGGGTTTGTGGAAATGGCGGATGGCTCGGGAGATGTGTTTTTGCACGCCAATTCGTTGCAAAACGCCGGGTTCCAGGCGGTCACGCCTGGCTCCATTCTGCAGGTCCGCGTCGGGCAGGGGCAGAAAGGCCGGCAGGTCGACCAGGTGATTTCAGTCAGTGAGGGCAGCGGTGAAGCGCCGCCGTCGCGTGACAGGTTTGGTGGCGGTGGCGGCGGGTTTGACCGGCCGCGCTCATCCGGCCCCAGGCCCCCCCGCCAGCAGGCGAGCGGCCCGGCCGTGGAAATGACCGGCACGGTGAAATGGTATAATTCAACCAAGGGTTTCGGCTTCATCAGCCCGCAGGATGGCGGGAAGGATGTTTTTGTGCACGCAACAGCGCTGGAACATGCCGGGCTGCCCCCCTTGCAGGAAGGCCAGTCTGTGCGGATGAACGTGGTGCAGGGCGCCAAAGGGCCGGAAGTCAGCTCGATCAGCGTCGCCTAACCGGATCATAATACGCGGCAAGAGCGTAATCCGGTCACCCGGATTACGCTCTTTGCATTTTTGAGGAGCAAAAATGGCTTACAAGGTGAATTACGGGCTGGAACGCGCGGAGCGGAACCGGGCTAAACAGGCCAAAAAGGAAGCCAAGTTGCGGGACCGGAAAGCCGGCGCCGCGGAGCCGGCTGAAGCTGAACCGGCCGATGAGAATCCGGCGCCGGAAGAGCAGCCGGAGTAGCGGATGATGCGCCGGATTATGGCGGGCAATTGGAAAATGAATGGCGGGCCGGGTGGCATTGCGGCCTATGCGGCGGCTTTGCGCGCGGCGCCGGAAACGGCCGCGCTGATTGTTTGCCCCCCCTTCCCGCTCCTTTCCGGTTTTGCGGCGGCGCTGGCCGGGACCGAAATTAGGCTCGGGGCGCAAGATTGCCACGCCAGCGCATCCGGCGCGCATACCGGGGATGTTTCGGCGGTTTTGTTGAAGGAAATCGGGGCCTCCCACGTGATTCTCGGCCATTCCGAGCGCCGGGCGGACCATGGCGAGAGCAACGCGGTGGTTAATGGCAAGGTAGCGGCAGCTTTGGCCGCCGGGCTAGTGCCAATTGTCTGCGTGGGCGAGACCGAGGCCCAGCGCGATGCCGGCGAGGCCGAGGATGTGGTGCGGACCCAGTTAACGCACAGCCTGCCCGATGGGTTCGCGGGCATTGTGGCCTATGAGCCAGTTTGGGCGATCGGCACAGGCAAAACCCCATCCGAGGCGGATGTGGCAGCCATGCATGGCGCGATTCGCGACGCTTTGGTGAGGCAATTTCCGGCGGGCGGCGCTGCAATAGCCATTCTCTACGGCGGCTCGGTAAAGCCCGGCAACGCGGCTTCCCTACTGGCGTTGCCCGAAGTTGGCGGCGCGCTGGTGGGCGGTGCGAGCCTGAATGCGGCGGATTTCCTGGCCATTGCCGCCGCCGCACCCAAAGACTAGAAGGCGCTCGGTTTCATCCAGGGTTTTTAATGATCAAGGTACTTCTCGTTCTGTATATTTTCGTCGTCATCGCGATGATCGGCGTCGTGCTGATCCAGCGCAGCGAAGGCGGCGGCCTTGGCCTCGGTGGCGGCCAGGGCATGGGCAATTTCATGTCCGGCCGCGGCACCGCCAACTTGCTCACACGCACGACAGCCATCCTGGGCACCGCGTTCTTCGCACTCTCCCTCGGCCTGGCATTGCTCTACAAATCCGCGAACGCGGATAACACCGCCGCCATCCTAAACACACCCGCCACCAATTCCGCGCCCATCCCAGGCCTCCCAGCCGCCGGCACCCTGCCCGCCACCCTGCCGCAAACCCCAGCCGACGCCATGCCAGCACCGGCAGCACCCACCATACCCGCCCCAGGCGTCCCCGCGCCCGCGGTACCCGCGCCTGGGAAATCGAACTAGCCCCGAAGCCATGAGGGGCATTGGGATGGTGTTAAGCAAGCAAGGCCAGGGGGCTCCGCCCCCTGGACCCCCGCTAAGGGCACAGCCCTTAGAACCCTTAAGGTTTCAGGAAGGCGCTCGCCTCAGGTGGCGCAACGCCCGCGGTGGCGAGCGCCTTCCTGAAACCTTATTAATGGATTCCAAAGGCTCAGCCTTTGGCGGGGGTCCAGGGGGCAGCGCCCCCTGGCCTTACTTCCTTAGCGCCAGCCCCAAAGACCCCCTCTTGCTTTTGGCCTGGTTCATGTATGGTGGGGTTCCATGACGCGGTTTGTATTCATCACCGGCGGCGTGGTCTCCTCTTTAGGCAAGGGAATCGCATCGGCGGCGCTTGGCGCCTTGCTGCAGGCACGCGGTTATTCCGTGTGTTTGCGGAAGTTGGACCCGTATTTGAACGTGGATCCTGGGACGATGAGTCCGTATCAGCATGGCGAGGTTTTTGTTACCGATGACGGGGCTGAAACTGACCTGGATCTTGGGCATTATGAGCGGTTTACCGGCGTTCATGCCAGCAAGCTGGATAATGCGACGACGGGGAAAATTTATTCCGAGGTCATCGCCAAGGAGCGGCGTGGGGATTATTTGGGCGCCACGGTGCAGGTGATTCCGCATATTACCGATGCCATTAAGGACGTGGTGCTGCGCGAAGTTTCCGGCGTTGACTTCGTGCTGGTGGAGATTGGCGGGACGGTTGGCGATATTGAGGGGCTGCCGTTTTTGGAGGCGATACGGCAATTGGGCAATGAGCTGACGGCGGAACGCTCGATGTTCATTCACCTCACTTTGGTGCCGTTTATTCCGTCCGCGGGCGAGTTGAAGACCAAGCCGACGCAGCATTCGGTTAAAGAGTTGCTAAACGTCGGCATTCAGCCGCAAATGCTGATCTGCCGCTGCGACCGGCCGATACCGGATAATGAGCGGCGCAAGATTGCGTCCTTCTGCAATGTGCGGGCCGAGGCGGTGATACCGGCGCTGGACGTGGATACGATCTACGCAGTTCCGATTTCCTATCATGAGGCGGGGATGGACCGTGAAGTGCTGCGGCATTTCGCGCTGCCGCATGATGGCGAACCCGATCTTTCCCGTTGGACGCGAATCGTGGATGTGGTGCGCGCCCCTGAGGGCGAGGTGCGGATTGCGGTGGTGGGCAAATATACAAATCTGCTGGACAGCTACAAAAGTTTGGCGGAGGCGCTGGCGCATGGCGGCATTGCCAACCGGGTGAAAGTGCAGCTGGACTGGGTGGATAGCCAGGTTTTTGAACAGCCAAATACCGTGCAGCTTCTGGATGGCGTGCATGGGATTTTGGTGCCTGGCGGCTTTGGCGAGCGTGGAACACTCGGGAAAATTGAAGCGGTGCGGTTTGCGCGGGAGCGAAATGTGCCGTTTCTGGGCATTTGTTTTGGGATGCAAATGGCGGTGATTGAGGCCGCGCGGAATCTGGCGAACATGCCGGCGGCCTCTTCCACCGAGTTCGGGCCGTGCGATGTGCCGGTGGTGGGATTGCTGACGGAATGGGCGCGCGGCAATGACATAGAGCGGCGGCGCGCGGGCGGCGACTTAGGCGGGACAATGCGGCTGGGGGCGTTCGAGGCGGACTTGGCGCAAGATTCTCTGGTTCGTGAAGTTTATAGCGGCGCGGCGCAGATTTCCGAACGCCACCGGCACCGCTACGAGGTAAATATTCACTATCGTGATGAGTTGGAAGCAACGGGGCTGCGGTTTTCGGGGCTTTCGCCCGATGGCGTTTTGCCAGAAATTATTGAGTATCCGAATCATCCGTGGTTTATCGGCGTGCAGTTTCACCCCGAATTGAAATCAAAACCATTTGCGCCGCATCCGCTGTTCCAGGGTTTCATCGCAGCCGCGGTGCGGCAATCGAGGCTGGTATGAAGCATGTGAACATAGGCGCGCTGACCATTGGCAATGATCTGCCGTTCACGTTGATCGCCGGGCCGTGCCAGATTGAGTCCGAAGCGCATACGATGGAAGTCGCCAGCGCGTTGAAGGAGATTTCCGAGACCCTTGGGATCGGGGTGATTTACAAATCGAGCTATGACAAGGCGAACCGGACCTCTGCCAACGCCGCGCGTGGGATTGGGATGGCGAAGGGGTTGGAAATTCTAGCGCGCGTGCGTGAAACTCTCGGAATGCCAGTGTTGACGGATGTGCATGACGCGGCGCATTGCCAGCCTGCGGCCGAGGCGGTGGATGTGTTGCAGATACCGGCGTTTTTATGCCGGCAGACGGATCTTTTGCTCGCGGCGGGCAATACGGGAAAGGCAATTAACGTGAAGAAGGGGCAGTTTTTGGCGCCCTGGGACATGAAGAACGTGGCGGCGAAAATCGCCAGTACGGGCAACGAGAAGATACTGCTCACCGAACGGGGTGCAAGTTTCGGCTATAACACGCTGGTTAGCGATTTTCGGTCACTGCCGATCATGGCCGAAACTGGCTACCCTGTGGTTTTTGATGCGACGCATTCCGTGCAGCAGCCCGGTGGACAGGGCACATCTTCCGGCGGGGAGCGGCGGTTTGCGCCGATTTTGGCGCGGGCGGCGCTGGCGGTTGGGTGCGCGGCGGTGTTTATCGAGTGCCATCCGGACCCCGACCATGCGCCGTCGGACGGGCCGAATATGATCCCGCTGCGCGAGATGGCGGGGTTGATAAAGGCGTTGATGGCGTATGACGAATTGTCAAAAGCCTAGTATGGGTTAGAGTCACCCGGGCTGATACGTGCAAGCCGCCCCGCCGCCATCACCCATTCCGGGTCCGCCGAGTTCTTTGAGGTTGAGCGTGCAGGACAGCGTTTTGACGCCCTCATAAATTGTCCCAGCCGCGCCATCACTTGGCACCCCCGCCTCGATCAGCGTTGCGAAGAGCTCCGCCGCCTGCCGTCCTTTAAGGTTAATTGTTCGGGTGCCGTAAGCGAGCGCGCAGCTATAAGCTTTTAAATCCACATCCCCCGCCCGGCATGTAATCGCGGCGAACTTGACCGAAACGGTTCCGGTCCTGCCGAAGGACTCATCGGCGAGCAGGCGAAGCAGCCCTGCCTTCATTGGGTCCGTCAAACCAGGATCGTACTGTCCGGCGATCGCCGCAAGTGCCAGCGCGCCATGCCCGCTGGCCTCGGCCGCAATGGCCAGCTTAGGCGCGACAAGCGAGGTGAGCAGCATAAAAGCGCCCGCTAGCCAGGGTTTTGGACGGGCTGAAACGCCCGCTTTAACGTTCATTGGCGGTACCCCACGACAAGTAAAATTGCCCGTTAGGCCGAGCGCTATCCCCGTAAATGCAGCGCCAAGCGAAACATTACATTAAACGGTGGACGTGGGCAAGACTTCAATATCAACGCGCAACAAAACGCCGCTTCCGCGCATCTCATAGTCCTTGCCGGACTCGCCCGTCAGCAGCGCCAGGCTATCCTCCGGCATTTCCGTTTTCGCGCCGGCAAAATGTAGGGCCCATTCGCCGTCAAACACATGCAGCAGGGTTCGCGCAGCCGCGTGGGCGGTGAACGGCGCTTTACATAATGTCACCGCCGCTTGCGCGCGCGCCCGGTCCACCATGATGTTAAAATCCTTGCAGGGACCATCAGCCAAGGTGCATTCCGTGCACTCATCACCGGGAAAGCGCGCCATCTGGTAGCGCCTATCCAGCACCATTTCGCTCCCGCCAAATGCCAGCGTGAACCCCGCGCCGGATAGGAGCAACAATGTTCGATCAATGCCAGGGAAATTCGAGAACGCACCGGATTGCGCAACATCCGCGCGGCTTAAGCGCCACAGGAAACCGGCCTCGCCTGAACCATCCTCGCGCGCCAGCTCAACCGTTGTCCCCAGGCCATTCCGCCAGGGCATGACGCAATAATCCTGGGTAGAGCATAACGTAACCGGCATAAACCCCGCTACAATATCAGCAGCACCAGCACAACAATCAGCACTAGGCCGAGACCGCCGCCATAATAAAGGCCGCCGGAGCCAATGAACAAGCCGCCATGGAAGCCGAGGCCGCCGCCCAGGACGATCAGAACAAGCAGAATAATCAGTAGCAGTCTCATACCAGCAACCCCCGCGCATTGTATCCGGCCGTTTGTATCAAAATCGAACCCGTGGCCAGTCTGTAACTATGATGGGGATTGGCAGTACCGTTTTCACCTGACGTATTATTGCGATCCATCCATGCAACGGTAATCGCCGCGTTATTATCGCGGCCCCACCTGCACCGTCGCGGTGAGGCCGGCGATAAGCCGCGTGCCGGCGGGCACATGGTCAAGTGCTATGCGCACCGGCACGCGCTGGGCCAGGCGCACCCAGGTGAAGGTGGGGTTTACATCGGCCAGAAGGTTGGGTGCCGCGACACGTTCCGTATCCGCGATCCCGGCATCTATGCTCTGCACATGGCCGGTAATGGCCGGGCCACCGCCGAGCAGGGTGATGGTGGCGGAGTCGCCTATGGCAATGCGGGGCAGCTTGGTTTCCTCAAAATACCCGTCAACGTAGAGGGAATCCGAATCCACAAGTGCCGCCACCGCGGCGCCGGTGGTCACGTAATCCCCTGGGCGCATCGAAAAATTGGTGATCACCCCATTCACGGTGGCAACCACGGTCGCCCGCGACAAATTCAGGTTCGCGGTATCCAAATCCGCCTGCGCCTGGTCCAGCCCGGCTTGCGCCTCCAGCACCTGGGTATTGCTCTGGTCGCGCGTCAAATCCGAAACCGCGTTGCCGGAGAGGGATTTGTAGCGTTTCGCATCGCGCGCGGCTTCGTCATACTGCGCCTGCGCCTTGGCCACCTCCGCCTGCGCCTCATGCACCGCTAACATAAAGCGCGCCGGGTCGATTTGGAAAAGTTTGTCCCCAGCATGCACGGTCTGGTTATCCCGCACGAAAACCTGCGCCACAAGGCCAGAGACATCCGGGGCGATTTCCACCACGTCGGCGCGCACCCGGCCATCGCGGGTCCAGGGGTCTTCCATGTAGTAAATCCAAAGCTGCCAGGCGATGAAGGCCGCCACCAGGACAACCAGAGCGGTTACAAAAAAGCGCGGTACAAAATTACGGGCGGTCATGGAAAATCCGGGTCAGAAAATGTGGTTGGCAAGGGCAGAGACGCAGCCGATGAGGATCACCAGCAAAGCAAGGTCAAAAAGCGGGCGGTGCCAGACCAGGCGGTAGAAGCCGATTCGCGTTAGCACCATGCGCAAAAGCGCCGCGAGCACCAGGGCGATGCCGAGCCAGACCAGCAAGGGTGGCAGCAACACGCCATAAAAATCGATCTCGCCAATCATGCGGCTACGGCAAGTTCAAGGAAGGGGGTGGGCGCGTTGGCAAATAGGATGCTGCGTATGCCCACCAGCATCATCAGCGCCTGCCGGTGGTGGCGGCCATGGTCGCTGCCCACAACCTGCGCCAGCGCCAGAATGGTGCTGTCCATCTGTTGCAGCAATTTTTCGCCCGCCGGGGCCAGCGGGTTGCCGCGGTAATGCGCGGCCACACCGTCCAGCACCTGCACCGCCATTTCCTGCCCACCGGGCGAGAATTTCTCCAAACTGCGCTGTAACCCAATGACATTGAGGCCTACGCGCAGGTCCAATAACACATCCGCCGCGGCGATGTCGGCGCCGGGGGAGACGGCGGCGAGGCGGGGCATGAGCAGGCCCAGGCGGTCCAGCATCAGGCCGGTGAAATGGGCGCGGTCCAGGCTGCCGGGTTTGGAGGCGGCGGCCGCGATGTCCCGCCAGCCGGCGCGCAGAAGGCGGCGGGCACTCCAGGCGGCGCCCACGGAGCGGATAAGGCGGGTGATGACGAGAGCCGCCGCCAGGCCGAGGAGGAGAGCCAGCACGCCATTGGCGTAGCCGGCAAAGTCGCCCACATAGCCGTTATTGAGGGCCAGCACGGTCGAGCCGACCGCGCCCATGACCATGCCGGTGCCGAAGGTGGCGGGGCGGGAGACGAGGACGCCGATGACCATGCCGGCGGGGAGCAGGACCAGCATGAGTTCGGGGAAGGTTTCCACGCGGGGGAGAATCACGAATACGTAGATTGCATCCGCTACGGTTACAATTGCCGCGTTGCGGAGCATTTGGGCGATGGCGGGGGCTGGGTCGTCCTGCGCCGCGAAAAACGAGCAGGCGACGGCGACGATGACCGCCGCGCCCGCGCCCGCGGTCCAGCCCGTGAAAATCCAGAAGGCGCAGACGAGGAGGGTGGCGAGGCAGGCGGCCATGGCGGAGAGGAGGGCCAGGCCGTGGTCACGGGTTTGGTGGCGGGCGGCGAGGCCTGGGGCTTCCGGTGTTTCGTCTGGCGCGCCGCCATCCAGGATATGGCGGCGGATGGCGCGGGAATGGCGGGCCATCGCCAGCAATTCGTGCAGGCGCACCAGCAGCGTGGTGCGCAGGACGCCGGGCCAGGAGTATGATGCCTCGGAGTCTTGCTCCATGGCGATGATGCGGCGTTCCAGGTCGTCCGCGATGTCAGGGCGCCAGTTTGTGCCGTCCGCCATCCAGGCCGCGCAATCATCCAGCAGGGATTGCAGTTTTGGCGGGATTTCGCGCATTTTCTTCAATTCCACCACGCGGTCGCCGATGGAGCTGATGACCGGCATGAGGCTGACGACGTAGAGGCGCAGCCTTTCCACCTGGCGGGCGGCGCGTTGCAGGTGGGAGGTGTCGTAGGCGAGTTGCGTGGTCATCATGCCGATATCGGCGGCTTCGGCGGCCAGGCGGCGGCGGCAAGCCCAGGTGGCGGCGTCTTCCTCCTGCCCCGCCAGGGCGGCCACCGCCCAGTCCCGCCCTGGCTTCATCCAGGCCAGCATGCGGGTGGCCAGGACGGGGCCGAGGGGGCGGGGGAAGATGATGGTGCCGATGAGGGTGGTGCAGGCGATGCCGATGGAGATTTCCTCCACCCTGGTAAGGGCGGTTTCAAAAATGGCGCCGGGGGAGGTGACGCTGGGGAAGCCGATAATGCCCGCGGTGTAGCCGGCGAGCATGAAGAGATAGGCGCGGGGCGAGCGGTCCAGCAGGGACAGGTAGAGGCACAGGCCGATCCAGCCGGAGAGGGCGAGGCAGAGCAGGACGGGGGCGTTGACGAGGTTGGGGACGAGGGCGACGGCGGCGATGCCGCCGAGCAGGGTGCCGCAGAAGCGGTACAAGGCTTTGGAGCGCATCGCACCTGTGAGGGGCTGGGCGACGATGTAGGCGGTGGCCATGGACCAATACGGGTTATCCAGCCCTAGCCACAGGGCCAGGTACAAGGCCGCCATCGCGCCTGCAAAGGTTTTTAGGGCGAAAATCAGCTCATCGGGTTTCGGCAGGGCTTGTTTCAACAAAACACTTTCTTGCGGTGCAACAGGCCAATACCGGCTGCGGCCCTTTCCAGCTATGTCGAGCGAAACATTACCGCAATACGGGGAGCGTATGGAATGGCGGGGCTTGGAGAGGCCCTTCGTTTGGGGGAGAAATGGCTCGCGCAGTTGGCGGGGGCGCGGTAAAAGGTGATGTTGGTGAGCGAGGTGTCGCCGGGGGTATTTGTAAAATGGCTACGTCTCGGGGTGTGAGATGTTTGCGCCCAAAAATTATTAAATCGCGACAAAAAGTGTATCGATCTCATAAGTGAGATTCAAAATTAACTGAATGGCCAGTTATACGGTTTTCGCAAATTATTGATCATAAAGGGAATTTTTTGGGGGATTGACTGGACGGCCAGTCGCGGAATCGGGCGAAAAAAGCCCTGCGCAATAGATAATTTGGAGGGGCTGGGTTGCGCCGGTGGTGTTGGTGCGGTTTTTTAGGGGGCTGGAGTGTATGAGCGTACGAGGCGGATAAGAACCCCGGTTTCGGAAGCGGAGTTTTCCACGAGGTGTTGGGTGGGGTGCTCTTATGCACCCCACCACTCCGGCGTCGTAAGGACGGCGGCAAAATGCAGTGGTAGGTGGATACGGATGAAAGCGGTGGGGTGCTAAGGAGCACCCCACCCTACGGCTTGCTACGGCTTGCTCCTCCAAGAGGGTGGAGTGCTTTTCCACATCGCACCGCAATAAACACGGAAAAAATTGTGCTCGCGTTTTCATTCCTAATTCCGCTACATTAGGGGGCCGGCATACCCACGACATCGGGCAGATTTATCTAAAATCTTGGGGGATTTTGTCTGTGGATAAAATTATTGCATCACTGCTTGAGTCTTTTAGCAATGATTTTGATTGCCAACATTTACAGGCACCGGATCGCTTTGAGCATTTTGTTGCTTGGCTAACTGTTAGGCGGCATTACAGCACGTCT
>Ga0116229_10013262_pt1 | contig 11688 bp, 12 predicted proteins | sample S1TSphgellanicum_3_FD_87313 | JGI IMG/M metagenome (GOLD analysis project Ga0116229, IMG submission 87313) | Host-associated microbial communities from peat moss isolated from Minnesota, USA - S1T2_Fc - Sphagnum magellanicum MG | ecosystem: Host-associated > Plants > Peat moss > Unclassified... | reverse complement strand
TTGCTTCTCTCCTCACATGAGGCGATTCGTTGGATGATCATGGTCGAGCCCGGCGCCGTGCTGAAATCCATTTTGACCGCGGGGCCCCATGCTGCCGAGGTCGTCGGCGCCCGCTCCGTGCCGGTTACTCACATCACGGATATCGAGGCCAGTCAAACCGAAACGCCCGACTATGCCAAGCTGCAGTCCCAAGTACTGCGCGCTACCGGGTCGACGATTCACCGGTTTCAGGGCGCCGTCGTCGGAACGGAATTTACCGTCGACGGGCGCTGACAGCTGGTGGGATTCAGCGGGCGGGCGGAATCTGGATATTGCGCTTCAGACACGAAGCGGTCAGCGTTTCGTGATGCACGCGACCCTCAATCACTCGGTTCTCTCAACCGTCCGCGACAATAGTCCACATGCTCTGGAACTACTAAAGAAGTACCATTTATTGCTTCTTCAGGATTAGCGAGACTGAAGCGTCGCCGGAGTTGCCATCGACCGGAGTACGCGATTCGTTGGAGATATCCCAATTTAGCGCCAAGAGGTCGCGCACCGGCCACTGAGCTTCGCCAGTCAAATCGCAACGGTATGTCACGTCGGAAGTTTGCATTCCAGTGTGAACGGGTGACGGCGAGGCGCAGAAAAGAGTGGCGCCCTTCTTAGCAGCCTGTAGCGTTGAGCGCCCTCGCTGAATTTCCGCCTCAGCGGCAAGCCGCCGTTGTTCCGCGGCTTGGTTTTTCGCCAAGGCGTCTTGCTCCTGGAGTTTCCGTTGACGCTCGTTTCCCGCGGCGATGATTGCTTGACCCTGAGCGGTGCTCACGGCCGTGATAATAATCGGCCTATTAACATCGTAGTAATCCAGACTTTGGCTCAGCCGCTGGGCCGCATCGAAGAGAAAATACATACCGCGTTCTGGTAACTCCGACCCGCCACCTTTTGGAAAAATATCTTTAAGAAAGACGTGTGTGCCCATACTCAGCGGCACAGCGCACTCGCGTAGTGACGGCACTGCGACAGAATTGGGGCATACGACTGGCATCAGTATTGATCCAGTTGCTGCGCCATCCTCGGTTCGATAAGAGAACGCTGCTTTCGCTCCCCAGAGATATTGTGCGAAGTCCGAAGGAAGAGTCGCTACAATGCGATTCGCACTGTCGAAAGGCAGAAAAACCGCATTGGCATTGTCCTTTCCAGACAGCATCCAGTAGACCTTTGGATCGAGAATCGACCGACCCGCGATCGGACGATTGTGTTCATCGCGCATTACCCAATTATCAACACCCAGCGTGGCCAACGTAGTGGGCCTACCGTCCTGGCTCAGAGTCAGAAAGGGTCTAGTCTGTAGCTCGACATCCGCCGTCGAATTGATAGCCGGCGGGGAGTTACTCCATGCGAGCACCGGCGGTGTTTGGATTAACAATGTTAGTAAGAGAATGCCCCGTACTTTACCTGTCATTTTCACCGTAAGCATGCTGCCATCTCCCTGAACCTTGCGGGTGTATTGGCATTCTTAACGATTTCCTTTGGAGAGAGGCCGGGCGTGCGTCACATCGTTTCGATGCCGGCGCCGCATAATCAGTGAGAGGAACTCTTGCCGACCCGCCCATATTGGTAGCATATTTTATCAATATGCTTGCTTCTACGTGCTAGCCTCCATCAACAGACACCGGACTTGAGGACTCCGCCATGCCGCACTTTGCCCGCGTTACCCAGAATCCGCTCGTCATGGGCGGCAAGCCCTGCATCCGCGGACAACGCGTCACGGTGGGCATGCTCGTGGGTCAGATCGGCGCCGGCCGCACGATCGAGGACCTCCTCATTGACTATCCCTACCTCCAACGTGAAGACGTCCTCGAAGCTCTTAAGTACGCGGCTTGGCGGCTCGAGGAGCGCGAGGTCGATCTTTCGCCCTCGTGAGGGTCTTGATCGACATGAACCTCTCGCCGCGCTGGGTCGATGACCTCAAAGCGGCGGAAATCGAAGCTCAACATTGGTTGGTGACGGGCCGGGCCGATGCCGAGGATCAAGAAATTCTCGAGTATGCCCATCGCAACGGCTTTGTCCTGCTGACCCAAGACCTCGATTTTAGTGCAATCCTCGCGGCGACCGGAGCTAGCACGCCGAGCGTTGTGCAGATCCGCTCGGAGAATCTCGACGCTCGCCTCATCGCGCCCGCGGTGATTCGCGCGTTCCAGCAGCTTGGCACGGATTTGGACGCTGGCGCTTTGGTTTCCGTCGATCCCGCACGCACGCGCCTCACAGTGTTGCCGCTAACGCGGCCAAAGGATGGCGGCGCGTGAAACCATCCGCTCCGCTATTATGGGCTGTCCCGATCGGGCAGAGTAAGGTAATAACTACAGAGTCATTCGTTATGACCGCCAACTCAGTCTTAGAAACAAACGCGAAGGTAGTAGCCAAGAAAAGCCAGAAACTGACACCATGGATCGGCGCTGTGATGCAAGAATGAGTCGCCGGGCGTCGTTTATTAGACGTGAACCTCTTGACCATCGGCGAGTTTAGCTTCAAGACATCTCGCCCTCGATCTAGCCGTTACAAGCGCAACCCGGCCCGACGCGGCAAACGTCGTTACGAGATATGCATGTATCTCCACAGGCCTTACCCGTTGAGCAGATCTTGCAACATGCAGCAGAGCGATTGGAACTACTAGCTTGAATGAAGCCTAGTCTTTTGGCTACCGCACCTGCTTCTCTGGCTTGCCCTTCGAAAACGATTCGAGAACGCGACAGAGCCAACTCTTGGGATGGATCCGAGTCGGCGAATGTGCCAGTGAGCAACAAGAGAGCCATCGCTGTGAACGCGCGAAGCATATTTCATCTCCTTGAGCCAGTATCTATTGATCCGCTTGGGTATCATGCCCGTCGGTGGGACGTTCGTCAGGACTTTCCCCGCTTGGGTCGATATCATTTTCGGTCAACCGCACTGAGCTGCATGGCGATACGATTCCACGCCTGAGTCACCCCAAAATCCCGCGTCAAGAAATTCGTCCGCCAAGACTTCCCGCGCATCCCGCGCTCCCTCGCGACTTTCTCCATAATCCGGCAAATAACATCCCTTGACGCCCGCAGCACCTCGGCCGCATATATACAGTGTGGTAATAGCTGCACCATCGGGTGTTTCGCGGGACCAAGATCACCCTTCGCTCAACGTCACCAGTCTGGTCGACAAACTCATCTCGGTTGCGACTGCAATTTGGCCGAACTCCTGCTCGGGGGCACCCCCGAGCAGGATTAGTGTTCGGGCAACGGTGTCGGGACCCTTCGACCGCCATCCAGATAGGAGGCCAAGGGACGGTCTCGGAAGACTCGTGCGGCCGACCGCCGTTAACCCCGCTCCGGCGAACGCACCTCGATCAAATTGATGCTGCGGCAGGTGAACACGAGCTCATCGCGCTGATTCAGCAAGGAGTAGCGGTATTCGACGACGCCGCGGCCGGGGTCGGAGCGGCTCAGTCGCTTGGCGAGCGCCTCGGATCGCGCGCGGACGCTGTCCCCGGCCCGCACCGGGTGCGGCCAGCGCACCTCCTCCCAAGCGACGCCGCAGATCCAGCGAATATCCTTGCCGATCTCGTGATCGAGTATGCGCCAGAGAGCCGCCGTGTGAATGCCGGATGCGACGAGCTCACCGAAGATGGATCGTTCGGCCGACTCCGCATCGGCATGGAACCACTGCGGATCATAGCGGGTCGCGAACTCGAGCATTTCGTCGCGGGTCACCGTGCGGGGAGCGGACTCCCGCGTCTCGCCGACCACGATGTCCTCGTAGTAGCGAGACGCCGCATCGGCACCCGGGCTGCTCAACAGCGCTCCCTACAGTGCCGCGGGCTGCTCGATCAGTGCCCGTAAGCTCGCGAGGAAAGCCGCACCCACGGCGCCGTCGACGACGCGATGATCGGCCGAGAGCGTGAGGGTCGTCACCTCGGCCGCCACGATCGCGGCGTTTCTGACCACGGGGCGCGAGGCGATCGAGCCGACGGCGAGGATTGCCACCTGCGGCGCGTTGATGATCGCGTCGAAGCGCGTCACGCCGTGCATGCCGAGATTCGAGATCGTGAACGAACCGCCCGTGATCTCCTCGCGCTTGAGTTCCCCCGCACGGGCCCGCGCGATCAACTCGCGGCTCTCGGCGGCAATCGCCGCGAGCGGCTTCGTATCCGCCGCGCGCAGGATCGGGGTCACGAGTCCCGCCTCGGCAGCCACCGCGATCGCGATATCGGCATGCGGGAACTGCAAAATCTCCTCGCCCTCGAGCTGCGCATTGACGAGCGGATGTTGCACCAGCGCGAGGGCCGTGGCCCGCAGCAAGAGATCGTTCACGGTGATGCGCTCGCCCGCGGCGGCGAGGCTGCGCTTGGCATCGAGAAGGGGCCCCATATCGACGTCGACGTCGAGCCGAAAATGCGGAATGGTCTGCTTCGACTCGAGCAGCCGGCGCGCGATCGTGCCGCGCCGAGCACTCATGCGCACGCGGGTTGGTTCACTGGCCGCGGCCGATCCCTGCGACGACGCCGGGGCGGCCGCACTCGTGGCACTCGCACCGCTCGCGGCCGCAAATGCCTCCACGTCCTCTTTGGAGACGCGACCGTTGCGTCCCGTGCCGACGACTTTGGACAAGTCCACGCCGAGTCGCTCGGCGAGGCGTCGCGCGATCGGACTCACCTTACCCTCGTCGCCGCCCGCCGCATCCGCCGGCGCAGCGCTCGTGGCCGCCGCTGACGAGGCCGCGGCCGATGCAGCCCCAATCGTCGCAGACACAGCCGACGGGGTCCCGCCGGTCGCATCGCCGGCAGGACCCTCATCGACCGGATCGAACGAGACGACCGCGCCGACGAAGCGCTCGACGAAGCGCGCAATCTCCGCATCGCTCGTCTGCTCGTCGGCGATTACGCCGATCAGGGCGCCGACCGGGCGCGTCTCGCCCTCCCCGACCGCGATCCGGCGCAGAACGCCGGCCGCCGGCGCCTCGACCGCATTGACGATTTTCTCGGTTTCGACATCGAGAATCTCGGCGCCGCGCTCGATGCGTTCGCCCTCGCGCACGCGCCAGCTCGTGATCGTGCCCTCGGTCATCTCGATGCCCCACTTCGGCATGGTCAGTGGGATGATGGCTGTGCTCATGATTCGTCCTGTAGAGATTGACGGATCGCCGCTTCGATGCGCGGTGGCCCGGGGACATAGGCCCGCTCCAGCGCGGGGGCGAAGGGAATGGGCGTGTGCGGCGCCGTGACCTGGATGATGGGCCGCTTCAGAGCGCGAAAGGCCTTGTCGGCGACGAACGCCGCGATGTCGTTGGCGATGCCGCAGCGCGGCGGCGACTCATCCACGATGACGAGCCGTCCGGTGCCCTCGACGCTCTCGACGATCGTGTCGAAGTCCATCGGCGAGGTCGTGCGCGGATCGATGAGGTCGCACGTGATGCCTTCCTTGGCGAGCGCATCGACGGCGCGCTCCGCGAACGGCACCATGCGTGCGATCGCGACGACCGTGACGTGTTCGCCCTCGCGCACGAGCGCCGCCTCGCCGAAGGGCACCGTGTACGCGTGTTCGGGCACTTCGCCTTTGCGTGGATACAGCGCCTTGTGCTCGAAGAAGACCACCGGGTCGTCGTCGCGGATCGCCTGAATCAGCAAGCCCTTGGCATCGTAGGCATTCGAGGGGATCACGATCTTGAGGCCGGGAACCGCGGTCAGCAGAGAATAGATCGCCTGCGAATGTTGCGGACCCATGTTCATGCCGGCGCCCATGGCCATGCGGATCACGACCGGGCAGGTGCTCTTGCCGCCGAACATGTAGCGAAACTTCGCGATCTGGTTGTAGATCTGGTCCATGCACACGCCGACGAAATCGGCGAACATGATCTCCGCGACGGGCCGCAGACCCGCCAGAGCGGCGCCCGCGGCCGCGCCGATGATCGCGGACTCCGATATCGGGGTATCGAGCACGCGACCCTCGCCGAACCGCGGCAACAGGCCCTTGGTGACGCCGAAAATTCCCCCGGACGCCTCGCGTTGCCCCGAAGATCCGCCGGCACCGCCGGACACGTCCTCGCCGAGCACGATCACGCGCGCATCGCGCTCCATCTCCTGATGGAGCGCCTGATTGAGAGCGTCGCGCATGGATAGTTGAGGCATGGGCGCGCGGCTCAGTAGTGGATGTACACGTCGGTGTAAAGGTCGGCCTCGACGGGCGCGGGCGCAGCCCTCGCCTCCGCGACCGCGCGGTCGATCACCGCGAGCACCTCGGCGTCGATCGCGTCGAGTTCGGCGGCCGGCACGCGGCGGTCGGCGTCGACGCGCGCGCGGAAGCGCTTCAGGCAATCCATCGATTCGCGCAGGCGCGCGACCTCGTCCTTGGCACGATAGTTCTGCGGATCCCCCTCGAAATGGCCGTAGAAGCGCGTGATTCTCGCCTCGATCGTGCTCGGACCCCCGCCACTGCGCGCCCGCGCGACGGCGCGCCCCATGGCGTCGAACACGGCATGAAAATCCGCCCCGTCCACGCATTCGGCCGGCATCCCAAAGGCGCGGGACCGCGCCGTGAGATCGCGAGACCCGACGGCATAGTCGGCACCGGTATGTTCGCTGTAGCCGTTGTTCTCGAGCACGAAGATGGTCGGTACCTGCAGCACGACGGCCATGTTCATGGCTTCGAACACGGTGCCTTGATTGGCGCTACCGTCCCCGCCGAACGCGACGCTCACGCTGCCGTCGCCGCGCAGCTTGCAGGCGATCGCCGCGCCCACCGCGATCGGCGGACCCCCGCCGACGATCGCGTTCGCGCCGAGCATGCCCTTACTCAGGTCGGCGATGTGCATCGAGCCGCCCTTGCCGTTGCAGATGCCGTCGCGACGCCCGTAAATCTCCTTCATCATGCCGATCACGTCGCAGCCTTTCGCGATGCAGTGCCCGTGGCCCCGGTGGGTGCTGATGATGTAGTCCGCGTCGCTCAACTGTTCGCAGACGCCGACCGCGACGGCCTCCTGGCCCGCGTAGAGGTGCGTGAAGCCGGGAATCTCGCCCGTCGCGATCTCGACGTGGAGCCGCTCCTCGAACTCGCGGATCAGCTTCATCTGCCGGTAGACGTGCAGCAGCCGCGTCCGCTCGAGCGCCTCGCTACTCATCACGCTCATTCGCCCTCCGTCCACGCCGTCGGGTCGCTGCCGGGCGGAAACAGATAATCGTCGATGACCTTGTGGAAGTGCCGGATCCGCAGCTCCTGGCGCCCGACCCACAATCCCTTGAAGCCGCGCGAATGCATGCCGGCCTGGACGTTGGGCAGGTTCGCGGCGTCCTGATCGAGCACGAGCCCGATCGACTTCTCGCCGTGCTTCCAGGCCTGGTGCTTGGCCCGCGCCGGCCACTCATGGCCCTGGGGCACGAGTTCATAGGTCCAGATGTCGTAGAACATCTTGTTCGGATCGGTCGGATGGGGCCGCTGCCGGAATATCCAGAAATCGTCCGCATGCAGGTTCAGCGACAGATTCGGGAAGATCGTGTAGTGATAGTCGTCGGTGAGCTGATCGTCGTTGAGTTCCGAGTAATCCTTGCCGAGACTCGCCCCCGTCGCGCGTTTGTGCTTCTGCACGTCGCGCCGGATGTTGCCGATCGGTTCGTCGTAATCGACCGGGTCCATGCCCGCGGCCTTCATGATCGACTTGATCGACTCCGGAATCGCGTTGGGCTTGCGCACGCGCGGCGAGAGCGTCCCGAACGGGATCAAATAGCGGCTGTGCTTCTCGTAGCAATCGATCTGAATGTCGAGGTCATGCAGATGGTAGAGCAGCTGGGGATGAATTCCCTGGACGTGATAGCTCTCATTGAACGCATCGACCGATGCCTTCCAGTTGCAGTCCCATTCGACCGTGATGTCGCGCGTCTGCACCATGCGCTCGAAGTGATACGGGTCGAGGTGCTGCACGATGGGACCCAAGAATTCGGCCAGCGGCTCGGCTTCCGGGTTCATCGAGAACCACACGAAGCTGCCCCACTCGCCGCATTTGAGTTCCGTGAGGCCGTAAGGCGGCGCGCCCTGCGAAAAGGTGTCGATGTCGGGAATGCGCCGGTAGCTGCCGTCGAGGTTGTATTCCCAGTGATGGTAGAGGCACTTGAAGGACTGGGCGGCCCCGGCGGAACCCAAGCCGCAGGGGCGCAGGCGGTTGCCGCGATGCTGGCAGACATTGTAGAACGCGCGCACGCCACGGTCCGGCTGACGCACGACGATGATCGATTCCGGACCGATGTCGGTCACGATGTAATCGCCAGGATCCGGCATGTCGAGCGAGCGTCCCGCGACGAGCCAGACCTTGGTCCAGAGCCGTTCCCACTCGAGGCGCATGAAGTTCGCCGACGTGTAGCGTCGTTGATCGATGATCGCCGTGCCGAGATCCGGATCCGGCGCCTTTTCATGCGGCGTGCCCGGTAGGACGCCCGAGCGGCCGTCGGACCCCGGCTTCACGCGCGGAACCGGCGTGAAGCTCGGTGACTTCGAACGGGTGTGCAGCTCGTCGCGCGTGTCTGGATCGGTCGCCATGGCGTCTTTAATTCCTGAAGGCGGGCGCCGTGGCGGCCCAACGGATGCCACGGCGCAGCAGCTCATGATAAATCGGGAGCTTCCAGCTGCCACGTTCGACGTGTGGATAATCCGCGATCATCGGCCGCATGTCGTAGCGGCCGCGGCAATGACCGAGCGTGCAGTAAAGCACCTCGCCGCCCGCGTGCGCATGCAGGTACAGAACGAGCTGGCGGTCGTCGGCGTCGGCGCCGCCGGCAGCATCGGCAGACCCGCTGCCATCGGCAGAGCCACCACCATCGGCCGGGCCCGCGGCCGGCGCCGGCCACACGCGGTCGACGAAGCCCGGAGACTCGCCGCGAAAATGCGTGTGCAGCAATGCCTGGTTCGCGCCGTGATACTCGCACAGGTAGAGCTCGTCGTCGGCGTCGAAGGGCTCGAGACCCGCCACGAGCGGATGCTCCGGGTCGCTGATCTCGACGCGGTACGGGGCGATCGGCGGATGCGCCAGAAACTGGCTGCCGAGCATCGCCATGAACTGCGGCGCACAGCGCGGGGCCTCCCAGCCGCGACCCTTGACGTAGCGCAGCACGGAGTTCGTGCCGTGCAACGCGAGCCAGCGTCCGCCCTTGCCGAGAAACTCACGCAGCGCAGCCTCGCCGTCGGGGTCCGGCAGCACGTCGCAGGTGTAGGTCACGAGAAAATCCGCACCGGCGATCGCGCTGGCCTGCGTGTAGTCTTCGCCCACGCGCACGCGAATGTGCTCATGCTCACCGAGCAGCTTCAGGAGTTCGAGTCGCGCGTAGTCCATGTCGTGGTACAACCCGCCGCAGATCAGATAGGCGTTCACGGGCTCTTCCCCCATGACTGTCGTGCCTGGCATGACCGTCGTGCCTAGGCCGCCCGGATCATAGCTGCACGCGCTTCGTGAAGCCGTTGTCCGCGATGAGATTCGCCCCGGTGACGAGGCTTGCCGCGGGGCTCGCCACGAAGACGATGACGCGCGCGATTTCCTCGACCGTGCCCATCCGGCCACAGGGAATCTGACGCAGGATGGAATCATAGAACTTCGCCTGCGTGCTCTTGATCATCTCCCAGGCGCCGCCCTCGAAGTAGATGGGACCCGGGGACACCGCATTGACGCGCACGTTCTTCTTCCCGACGAACTGCGACAACTGCTTCGAATAGGTGATGAGTCCCGCCTTGATCGCGTTGTAGGCCATGGGACCTGCGAATGTCTCGACGGCATTGGTCGAGCTGATGATGACGATCGAGCCGTTGCCGGATTTCTCGAGATGCGGCATCAAGGTCTCGCAGCCGCGCACCGTGTGCAGCATGTCGATCTCGAAGCTGCGGAACCAGTTCTTCTCGCTGTCCATGCCGGCGCCGCCGCTCACGCTCGGGATGAAGATGTCGCAGCCGCCCAAGGCGGTGACGGTCCGCTCGAGCCAGGCCTTGTAGGCATCCCCATCGCGCACGTTGACCGCTTCACCGACGACCAGGGTATCGGGCCGCGCGATCGCGGCGACGGCATCGGCGACTTCATCCGCGGTGCGCGCACAGAAACCGACGCTCGCGCCTTCCGCGACCAGCAATTCCACGACGCCCCGACCGATGCCCTTGGTCGCCCCTGTGACGATCGCCTTTTTCCCGCGCAGGCCAAGATCCATTGCATCGCTCCAAATACCGCCATTATAGGCGTCGGCGCCCCTAAAAACAAACAGTCTTGACTGTTTTTTTCTACTGTGAAATGAGGCCGTTGTCGATGACGATCTCCGTGGCATTCACGAAGCGCGACTCATCGGACGCAAGGTATAGCACGAGGTTCGCGACGTCCTCGGGCTTGCCGAGTCCGACCGGCGTCTGATCGTAGATCGACATGTCCATGCCGAGTTCCTGGGTGGCCTTCACCACCATGGGAGTCTCGATCGCACCGGCATGAATCGAGTTGCAACGGATGTTGAACTTGTTCATTTGACAATAGACGGCGATGGATTTGCTCATGGAGCGCACCGCCCCTTTGGCCGCGCTATAGGCATAGAACACCGGATAGCCTAAATGCGTGGCGGTCGAACACATGTTGATGATCGAACCGCCGCCCGACTCCTTCATGAGGCTGATCCCGTACTTGCACGCGAGAAAGACGCTGTCGGTCATGACCCGCAAATGTGCCTGGAACTGCGCCAAGGTGGCCGATTCCGGCGTCCCGGTCACCACCATGCCGGCATTGTTGACGAGCACGTGCAACGCACCGTAACGAGTCTTGATCTCGGCGAAGACCTCCTGCCAGCGGGTCTCGTCGGACACGTCGTGACGCAAGAACAGGGTGCTACCCGCGCGCAGCGCATTCAACTCCGCCTCGAGCGCACGCCCCGCCTCCGCATTGATGTCGGTGATGACCACCGTGGCGCCCTCTTGGACCAGGAGCCTCGCATCGGCCCTCCCGAGCCCCGACGCAGCCCCCGTCACCAGCGCAACCTTACCCGCGACTCGTCCCATGACAGCGTAACTCCCCCACTGCGCGCCCATCGTTTGTCAGGCAAACTACCAGTCAATCCATCCGGTTTCAATCAGTTCTGACTTTTTCAAGCAAGCATTGCACTGCACTGCACCGTTCACCTATAAGATCTCTGCATGCCCTCCCCCGGAGGGCCCACCTGGCGAGGACTCGAGATGGCAGCGAATGGCGAAGAAACGACCGGTAGTCGCGGCAAAGCCGTGGCACCCGTCGGTTGGCAGGCGCAAAAGAGCGCCTCGACCCGGACTCAGATCATCGAAGCCGCCATCAAATGCCTGGTCGAACTCGGCTATGCACGCACCACGACGGCCGTGATCGCCGAGAAGGCCGGTCTCTCGCGCGGCGCCATGCTGCATCACTTCCCGTCGAAAATGGACATCGTGCGCGCGGCCGTCGATTACCTGCACGCGAAACGCTTGCGTGCCTTCCGCAAGTCGATGACCAAGGATGTGGCGAACGAGGATCATATCCGGCTCGGCGTCGAAAATTATTGGGCGCACGTCAAGCATCCCTGGTTCGTCGCCTTCTTCGAACTCGCCGTGGCCGCGCGCACCGACAAGGAACTCGCGGCAATCCTGTTCCCGGCCCAGGAAGCCTTCGAACGCGAATGGTTCGAAGCCGGCACGGAACTGTTTCCCGAATGGAAGCGCAAGGGCGAGA
>Ga0116229_10013261_pt1 | contig 11689 bp, 9 predicted proteins | sample S1TSphgellanicum_3_FD_87313 | JGI IMG/M metagenome (GOLD analysis project Ga0116229, IMG submission 87313) | Host-associated microbial communities from peat moss isolated from Minnesota, USA - S1T2_Fc - Sphagnum magellanicum MG | ecosystem: Host-associated > Plants > Peat moss > Unclassified... | reverse complement strand
GGGTGGCGCCTTCGCCGTGGGTGCGCAGGCTACGGTAGAGGGCGGCGCGGGCCGGGCTTTCGGTGAGCAGCGCGCCGCCGTCGCCGTAGGCGCCCAGGGGTTTGCTGGGGAAAAAGCTGGCTGCGGTTGCGTCGGCTTCGCGCCCGAGTTTTTGGCCCGCGAGACTGGCGCCAAAACTCTGGGCGCAATCATCGAGCACGAAGAGGTTTTCGGCGGCGGCGATGTCGCGCAGGGCGGCCCAGGGGGCGGGCTGGCCGAACAGGTCGACGCCGACGAGGGCGCGCGGCTTGAGCTGGCCTTGGGCTTTGATGCTGGCAATGCGGCGGTCGAGATCTTCGGGGTCGATTTGGAAGGTGTGGGGGTCGATATCGACGAACACCGGGGTGGCGCCGAGCACGAGGGGGACTTCGGCGGTGGCGGTGTAGGTGAAGGCGGGCAGGAACACCGCGTGGCCGCGGCCGATATTTTCGGCCATCATGGCGATTTGCAGGGCGTCGGTGCCGGAACTGACCGTGACGCAATGGGCCGCGCCGCAATAGGCGGCGAGACGTTGTTCCAGCTCGGCGACTTCGGGGCCGAGGATGAACTGGCAGTGGGCGAGGACGGTGTCGATGCGGGCGCGCAGGGCGGGGCCAAGGCGGGCTTGCTGGGCTTTGAGGTCGAGGAATTGGATCATGAGGGAAGCAGGCCGGGGGCTCTGCCCCTGGACCCCGTCACGCACGGCGTGCCGGGGTCCGGGGGCAGAGCCCCCGGCCTTCTTTCAAACTCCGGCACCTGCCGCCGTAGCACCGCCAACGCTTCGTCTGTTCTGCCCGCGCGGCACAGCGCAAAAATCTCCGCAATCGCCGCCCCCACAATCGCCGCATCCGCGGTGCGCGGCGTCGCCATCAGCAGCCCCGGATGACCCGTCGGCACCGGCGGCTCGCTGCCGTGGAACAACTCCTCGAACAATTTTTCCCCTTGCCGCAGGCCCGTGAAATGAATTTCGATGTCCTTGTCCGGACGTAGCCCGGCCAGCACGATCATCTGCCGCGCGAGATCCAGGATGCGCACCGGCTTGCCCATGTCCAACACAAAAATTCCGCCCTCCGCGCCACCCGGAAGTGCTGGATCCGAAACACCGGCCACACTGGCCTGCAGCACCAGCGACACCGCCTCGCCCACCGTCATGAAATAGCGCTGCATGTCCGGGTGCGTGACCGTAATCGGGCCGCCATGTTCAAGTTGACGCCGAAACAACGGCACCACGCTGCCGGTGCTGCCGAGCACGTTGCCGAAGCGCACGGTAATGCAGCGCATGCCGCCGGACGCCAGCGCCAGAATGTCGGTCGACTGGCAATACATTTCGGCGAGCCGCTTGCTCGCGCCCATCAGGCTGGTGGGGTTGACCGCCTTGTCGGTGGAAATCAGCACGGTTGCCTGCGCGCCGGCCGCGCGCGCCGCATCCACCACCACGCGCGTGCCGTGCGAATTGGTCAGCAATCCTTCCAGCGGATTGGCTTCCACCATCGGCACATGTTTCAACGCCGCCGCGTGAAACACGAGGTCCGGCCTGAAAGATTCAAAAACCTCGCCGATGCGCCCGGCCTCGCGCACATCCGCCAGCACGGCGCGGCGCGGCACATGGGCGGAAATCTCCGACAGTTCCACATCGATTTGCCACAGCGCATATTCGCTGCTGTCCAGCAACAAAAGCTCCGCCGGGCCGAGTGCTGCCACCTGGCGCGAAAATTCCGACCCGATGCTGCCGCCCGCGCCCGTCACCAGCACGCGCCGGCCGCCCACCAGACGCGCCATGCCGGCATGATCGAGCGCCACCTGCGGGCGATTGAGAAGATCCTCTACCGGAATGGGTCGCAAGGCAATGCGGTCCGCCTCCATCAAGGCTGTGGGCAGCGGCGCGCGCTGCACCGCGACACCAACCGCCTCGGCCGCCTCGATCAGCGCGACCAATGCGGGGCCGAAAAAATCCGGCTCAGTGACGACAAGCGCGCGGGGCAGGCGTCCGCGATCGCGCAGCTTGGCAAGGACCCGGGGTGCGTCCTCGATCGAGCCGAGAATGGGGCGGCCGTTGATGCGGCGGCCGGTCTGGCGGCCCGACAGGGACAGCAGGCCGGTGACGCGCGGCGCGCCATTCCGTTGCGCCGCCAGCGCGCGCAAGAACCCGTCCGCCGCGTCGCCCGCGCCGACCAGCAGAATGGATTGCGCGGTCGCGCCGTCGGCGGTGTGGCGGGTGCGGCCATGATACAAACGATACGCCAGCCGCGGGGTGCCGATCAGGATGCCGAGCGTCATGGCGTGGATGACGGGGAACGTCACCGTCGGCAGGTGGAAGCCGGTCGCCAGCAGCAGGCCGGCGAACAGGGCCGCACTGGCCACCGACCCGGCCGCGACATCCAGCAAGTCGGACAGGCCGGAGAAGCGCCAATATTGTTGAAATAAGCGAAACGGAAGTCCGGCCAGCAGCAAGGTGATGCCGCCGCCGGCGACGAACCAGAGCGGGTGCAGCAGGCCGCCGCCAGGGTCGGCCAGGTACCGGGCGATCGGCGCCGCGATGGCCGCCAGCGTGCCATCCAGGGTCACGTTGACGGCGATTCGGGAGAGGGAGCGCTGCAAGGCCATGGGTGAAGGTTCAGCTAACAGGTAGGACCGCAGTAAGAAATAGAGTTTGGCAACCGTTCCTCCCGCGGCCACGCGCTTGCGCATAAAACGTAGACCCGTGCGCTTGCGCATAGAACGTAGACCCGTGCGCTTGCGCGCAACCGGCGCGCCGGGGCAAAGGCCGCTGCGGTATGGTGTTATGGCTTTTTCTAGCGGCGATCTCCGCGGTTCTGGTCCGGCTGATGATCAGCGTCGGCACGCTGGACCATCCGGTTGCCCGCTCCTCGCACGCCGTCCCAACTCCAAAGGGTGGTGGCGTTGGGATCGCGGCGGCCTATGCCTTATGGACGGCGTTGCTGATGTACGAGGGGGTGCCTGCGGCGCGTCTGACGCCTCTCCTTGCCGCCCTCATGCTCGCCGCGGTGAGCTTTGTGGACGATGTGCGGCCCGGACCGTTCGTGGTGAAACTCGCCGCCCAGGTCGCCGCCACACTGGCTGTTATCGCAGCGGGGGACCAATTGATCGAAGTAAATGTCAGTGGACAGTTGATCAACTTACCAGCTTTGCTTGGCCTGCCCCTGACATTCGCCGTTTTTCTCTTTGTAACGAATGCCGTCAACTTCGCCGACGGGCTGAACGGGCTCGCCAGTGGAAGTGTCGGCGTCGCCGGCCTCGCGCTGGCGGCTGGCGCCCCGCCAGGGCCAGCCGGCACCGCGCTTTGCGAACAGGCGATGCCGTTGGTGGCGGGCATTGCCGGGTTCCTGCCGTTCAACTATCCGCGGGCGCGCATTTTCATGGGCGATGTCGGCAGCCAGTTATGCGGTTTTGTCGCTGCCGACCTGGCCGTGCGCGCGGCGGCCTCGCCGGTGTCGCTCATCGTTCCGCTCGCGCTGATGCCGATGCTGGCGGACGTCGCGTTCACTTTGGTGCGGCGGATGCTGGCAGGGGACCGGCTGACGCAGGCGCATCGCGGGCATCTTTATCAGATTGCAAACCGATCCGGCTTGGCTGCCGCGAAGGTCACTGCCGCGTATTGGGGTATGGCTGCCTGGGGGGCGGCGTGGGGTATCCTGGCGGGCCGGCATGGCGGCGGCATGGAAGCAGGTTTCACGTGTGTGATTATTAGCTTAGCGCCGATGTTGGCGTGGCTTGGCTACGTTGTGCGCAAAGCAAAACGGGCCGGCATCACGCGCTGGTGACACCGGCCCATTCTGTTGGTCCCCTTGCGAAAACTTGCTTCCCGTGCGCTCGGGAGGAAGTTTTCTTAGCCGCGTGCGCGTCCGCGCTTTGCCGGCGCCGGTTCGGCGGCGACAGTGTGCGTGTTGGAGTTGGCTTCACTGATGATGCCACGCAAATCGCGCAGGAACGCCGCACCTTTGAGGGTACGTTGCACCAGCACGCTGCGACGATCCAGCGGGTCCACCTTGCGGCGTGCCAGATCGAGCTCGCCGAGCCGGTCGAGCGCGCGCGTAATGGCCGGCTTGGAGACGTTGAGGTCTGCGGCCAGGCCGCGCACGGTATGTCCGCCTTCATGCAGGTAGCATGTCAGGAACACGCCAAGCTGGCGGGCCGACAGGTCGGGACCGTCGCGCCGCACGAGTGCGACCACGGTGTCCCGGAGTGTGCCGACCAGATGGTCGGATGTAGCGCTATTGGCTGCTGCTGCCACGGTAGATTTTCCTTTCATAGTAGGTATGTGCCCTCGCCCCCCGTTTGTTGCAGGCCCCGTGCGTCGCACCATTGCTTCGCCGGTACCTGAACTTTGTAGCCGTGACTCCGTTATGAAACGGTTTCGCTCACGGTGGCAACCTTTTTCGTCAACGCCAACCTATCGGTTTCCGCCCGATTGCCAGGGAGCGGAAATGTCACAAAACGTCGCATTCCGTCGATACGTCATGCCGACCAGGCGGAACGTGACCAATCCCAAAACCAGCGCAAAACGCCCAACTCAAAACAAATGAAAGCGAGTGTTTGGGCGCCGCCGGGAATGCACCTGCATTCTCCTGGTCTTGGTTCGGGTTCGATCTAAGCGCTCACCGCAAAGAAAGCCTTGACGGTAGGAACAAATGAGCGACCCAGGCTGTTATAATGGTGTCTCTCCCAGATTCTGCAATGTGAATCTTCGTAAAATCGTGCCAAACGCCGCGCGCAGGCATTGCGCCTCCCCACCTTCCGGCCGCGCGGGGCGCGCGATGTCGTTCCATGCGTAGACATCGAAGTGCGCCCACGGGGTTCCAGGCGCCAAAAAACGCTGTAGAAACAGCGCCGCGACCACCGAACCCGCATACGGCTTCTCCGAAACGTTATGCAAATCGCTGCCCGGCCCTTCCAGCATGGAATCGTATGCGCTGTAGAGCGGCAGCCGCCAAACAGGGTCATGCGACAGGCGCGAGGCGGTCTCGATGTCGCGCGCGAGATCATCGTCATTGCAAAACAGAGCCGCCACATCCGGCCCGAGCGCCACCCGGGCCGCACCGGTCAGTGTTGCAAAATCGAGCAGCAGGTCCGGGGCAGCATCGGATGCTTCCGCCAGCAGATCAGCCAATACGAGCCGTCCTTCCGCATCGGTGTTTGCGACAGCGACGGTTAACCCACGTCGCGACCGCAGAATGTCCAGCGGGCGCATCGCGTTCCCGGAAATACTATTTTCCACGCAGCCTAATCGCAGTTCAAGCCTGACCGGAAGCTCAGCTTGAATGATCATCCTCGCCAGACCAAGCGCGATCGCGGCGCCGCCCATGTCTTTCTTCATGCGAAGCATGGAGCTGGACGGCTTCAGATCGTAGCCGCCCGTATCGAAACAGACACCTTTGCCACATAGCGAGACAAAAGGTGCGCCCGCCGCCGTTCCGGCCCCGCGCCAACTTGCCCGCACCACGCGCGGCGACCGAGACGACCCAGCGCCGACAGCATCGATCAGCGGATAGGCAGACGCCAACGCATCGCCTTCGATCACATCGACACGGGCACCCAGCGGTTCCAGCGCCGCACAAGCGGCATCGGCGAGGTCGGCCGGCCCCAAATAATTCGCCGGCAAGTTGATTAGGTCGCGAACCAACCATGTCGTTTCGGCCATCGCGATCGTGCGTCCGGAGCCGTATGGCGGCACCAGGCGCGCCGGCTTGCGGGAAGGCGATGATTTGAGCTGGTCGAACCGATACGCGCCGAGGCAGAATCCCAGCAGCGCTTCCTGCGGATGATCAATCGGGCCGGCAAGCCGGCAGGTCATGCCCTCGGGCAACGCGAACGGCAGGGCGCCGAACGGCGCGGGGCCGGCGCTATCCCCCAGCCCCAGAACGGCGCCCGCAACGCCGGCGCGCCCCGGCACCAGTGCGACGGTGCCGGCCGCCGCCGAAAATGCGCTGCCGCGGAGGAAGGCGGCCGCGCCGGCCGGCATTCCATCCAGCAAACTCGCCAATCCTTCAGGCCGTACCGCATAAACAGGCGCGGAAACTTCGTCGGCGCCAGCAAGGCAATCAAGCTCACGCAAACAGATGAACAATCGGTAATCCAGTTTTCAGTTTGCAGTTTCCAGACGTCCGTTTGCAGAGGGGCCCACTGACGACTGGAAACTGGAAACTGACACCTGATAAAGGCCTTGCAAGCGAGGCTCAGAGTCCAAATCATCCGTGCATGTCAAGCCCAGCGTCCCGAGTCGGCCCGCCGCTTAGTCCTATCTTCCAGGCTCGCGTGCGCGCTGTTCTCGGGCCGACCAACACGGGCAAGACGCATTTGGCCATGACACGGCTGCTGGCACACGCGTCCGGCATGATCGGCTTTCCGCTTCGTCTGCTCGCCCGCGAAAATTACGACCGGATGGTGGCGGCAAAAGGCGCGCGGCATGTGGCACTCATTACCGGCGAGGAAAAGATCGTGCCGCCGGACGCCAGGTGGTTCTCCTGCACCGCCGAGGCAATGCCGCTCGATCGGCGCGTGGAATGCCTGGCGGTCGATGAAATACAGCTTTGCGCGGATGCCGATCGTGGCCACGTTTTTACCGACCGGCTTCTCCATGCACGCGGTATGGTTGAAACAATCTTCCTCGGCGCTGAAACAATTCGACCAATTTTGAATCAATTGGTACCCGAAGTGGAAATCGAGACGCGGCCGCGATTGTCGCAACTCGCCTTTGCCGGCGCGGCAAAATTGACAAAATTGCCGCCGCGTAGCGCCATTGTCGCATTCAGTGCCGGCGAAGTATACGCAATTGCGGAAATGATCCGCCGCCGGCGCGGCGGTTGCGCGGTTGTCATGGGCAGGCTTTCGCCGCGCACGCGCAATGCGCAAGTGGCGCTGTACCAGGATGGCGAAGTCGATTACCTTGTCGCAACCGATGCGATCGGCATGGGCCTCAACATGGATGTGAACCATGTCGCCTTCGCCGGCCTCAATAAATATGACGGCCACCGCCCGCGCCGCCTCACCGCGCCCGAGGTGGCGCAGATCGCCGGCCGCGCCGGCCGCGGCATGCGCGACGGCACGTTCGGCACCACCGCCACCTGTCCCGACCTGCCGGAAGAGGTTGCTGAAGCGGTGGAGGCGCATGTGTTCGAGCCGCTCACCAGCCTGGCCTGGCGCAACGACAAACTCGATTTCACCAGCATCGACGGGCTGCTCGACAGCCTGCTCGCGCCACCCCCCCGCGCAGGGCTGATGCGCGGCAACGACGCAAGCGACCTCGAATCGCTGGCGGCCTTGGCCCGCGATGCCGAAACGAGAGGCTTGGCAGATCGCCCAAGCCGGGTTCGCCTGCTGTGGGATGCGTGCCAGGTGCCCGACTTCCGTAAAATCACCGACGACAGCCACGTGCGCCTGTGCGCCCGCATCTTCTCCCATATCGGCCGGCGCGACTTCCTGCCGGAAGATTGGCTGGAGACGCAATTTGCCACCCTAGGGCGGCCCGAAGGCGACATCGATACACTGATGGCACGGCTCTCCGGCGTGCGGGTATGGTCATACATCACCGCACGGCCGGACTGGGTGCGCGATAGCGCCACATGGCAGGCTCGCGCCCGCGCGGTCGAGGACCAGCTTTCCGACGCGCTGCACGAACGCCTCACCGCGCGCTTCGTGGATCGCCGGGCGGCGCACCTGCTGCGCCGCCTGGAGGCGGTTGAGGATGGCGAGGAATTGCTGTCCGCCGTCACCGCCCGCGGCGAGGTCGTGGTCGAAGGCCATACCGTGGGTCACGTCGCGGGCTTCACTTTCGAGGCCGACCCGTCCACCGCGGGGGCCGAGAAACGCCTGGTGCAGCGCGCGGCGCGGCGCTCCCTGCGGGCCGAAATGCCGCGCCGCGTCGCCTTGCTGGAGGCGGCGCCGGACGCTGCCTTTTCCATCGCCGGCGGCAACAGCCTGATCTGGGACGGCACCGACGTCGCCCGCCTGCGTCCTGGCCGCGGCTTGCTGTATCCGCAAGTCGATGTGCTGGACAGCGAATTTCTCGACGGACCGCAGCGTGAGCGGGTGCGCCGGCGGCTCGCCGAATTTATTGCCGCCCTGATCGCCCGCGAGCTGGCGCCGCTGCATCGCGCGGTGCAGGCCGGCGAGGCGGACCCAATGTTGCGCGGCGCCCTGCATCGCCTGGCGGAGGCGGGCGGCGTGGTGCCGGGCGCCACCGAAGCGCTGGTGCCGCCGGCCGTCCGCGGGCGGTTGAAACCGTTGGGCGTGCGGGCCGGCCGTTTCGCGCTGTTCATGCCGGAACTGCTCAAGCCGCGCGCTGCCGCGGTACGGGCCATGCTGTGGGCGGTCCGCCACCAGGTCGCCACACCTGTTTTGCCGGACCCTGGCTTGGTGAGCGTAGCGACCGCCAAAGCGCACGCCAGCCTGCCGGCGCTGGGCTGGGTGGAAGCGGGCCCGGTGTTGCTGCGCCTGGATGTTGCCGAACGCGTCGCGGCCGAGCTTGCCTGGCTGACGCGCGCCCGGCCGGCGGCCATGCCGGACCTTACGTCGCGCCTTGGGCTGCGCGCGGACATTTTGCCTCCCGTGCTAAGGGCGCTGGGGCTGCGAGTCATTCCGGCGCCTGCGTTGGCGGAAACGCAATTCGGTCCGCCGAGCCCGCCGTTGCTTGCGAGCCCGCGCAAGCGGGTGGTGGTGCCGGAGGTGGCAGAGGTGGGGGCGCCGGATGGGCCGTTTGCCGCGCTTAGGGGCTGGCGACGCTAACGAAGGAAGGACTACTTCCTTTTCCTTGTTCTGTCTGCAACCTTGGCGCCATGTCGAATTGGTTTCGCGTCACAATGCTGTCCCTGGTCGCTACGCTGGCATCCTGCCACCTGATCGATCAGCGCACCTTCAATCCGCATGCCGGCGACCCGCCCAAGCCGCCGGCCGCCAAGCCGCCGCCGCCCGGTCCAGGCCCCATCGTCACCATCGAATACGCCGGCGAGCCGAACTACGCCGCCTCGCTGGCGCAATCGGTGCACCGTGCGCTGGCCGTCAAGCCCAACGTGCTGTTCACAGTGCAAACCCTGGTGCCGCAGGCCGAAACGCCCGACGCGCAGGCCGCCGCTCTGCAGGACGCCTCGGCCACCGGCCGCGAGATTGCCGAGGCCATTATCGCGAGCGGCGCCGACGCCGGCCAGGTGGAGCAGGCGATCCGCACCGACCCGGCGCTGCACGACAAGGAAGTGCAGGTATTTGTCCGCTAGCTGCGCCACCGAAGGCATCCGCACGTGATCGATATGACCTCGCTCGGCCGTGCCATCGCCCAGTTGGAGGAGGCGCTTGCCTACGCCGCCTCCGATCTGGCGCGCGACGATGGCCGCCTGACACGGCAGCTCCGCGCCGCTGCCATTCAGGCCCTCGAATTCACTTACGAGCTCTCCCACAAAACGCTCAAACGCTTCCTCGCCGACACCGAGCCAAGTCCGGCGCAGGTTCAGGCCATGGATTTCAGTGGAATTGTCCGCCTGGGCTATGCGCGCGGCGTGGTGGCTGAAGCGATTTCGGTTTGGCGGGCGTTTCGCGAAAATCGCAGCGTCACCAGCCATACTTATAATGAGGCCAAGGCACACGCGGTGTTTGACGCAATTCCGCGTTTCCTCAACGAGGTTCGGTTTTTGGTCGCGCAGATCAACCCGCGGCAGGCGGCATGAGCGACACACTTAATATGCGGCCGCAGGATCTTGCGGAAATACGCACCATTTTGGCGACGTATCTTCCGCCGGAAGCGCACGTCTTTATATTCGGTTCGCGCGCAAACGGACGCGTGCATCGCGCTTCCGACCTCGCCGTGGACGCGGCGCGGCAACTGACGCTCGATGAGATCTGCGCCCTTAACACCGCGTTCGACGACGCCAATTTGCCGTATACCGTGGATGTGGTGGATTTGCACGGCATCGATCCTCGGTTCCGGGAGGTCATTGACCGGGCGGCTAAGAAGGAAATTTTTCCTTAAGAAAGAAGTTAACGGAAGTAGTTCTTTTTTGAAAAAAAGAACCAAAAAACTTTTACTTGATGGGTTGGGTTGCTTATTTCGGGGGACTTTGCTCTTTGCGGCCGAAGCCCCAGGAGATCACTATGCCCGATACTATGGTTGCCCACGATTATAAGGTTCGCGACATCTCGCTCGCGGCGTGGGGGCGCAAGGAAATCTCCATGGCCGAGGACGAAATGCCCGGCCTGATGGCATTGCGCGCCGAGTACGGCGCCAACAAGCCTCTGAGCGGCGCCCGCATCGTCGGCTGCCTGCACATGACCATCCAGACCGCCGTGCTGATCGAGACGCTGATCGCGCTGGGGGCCTCAGTGCGCTGGTCGTCCTGCAACATCTTCTCGACCCAGGACCACGCCGCCGCCGGCATCGCTGCCGCCGGCATCCCCGTCTTCGCCTGGAAAGGCATGGACGAGGAGGAATTCTGGTGGTGCATCAATCAGACTGTCCGCGGGCCGGACGGCTGGACCCCCAACATGATCCTCGATGACGGCGGCGACCTCACCGTGCTCATGCACGACAAATACCCCGATCTGCTGGCCGAGGTGCGCGGCCTGTCGGAGGAAACCACCACCGGCGTGCACCGCCTTTGGCAGATGGCCAAGGAAGGCCGCCTGGCCGTCCCAGCAATCAACGTCAATGACAGCGTCACAAAGTCGAAGTTCGACAATCTATATGGTTGCCGCGAGTCGCTGGTGGACGCGATCCGCCGCGGCACCGACGTCATGATGGCCGGCAAGGTGGCCCTGGTGGCGGGCTATGGCGACGTCGGCAAGGGTTCGGCGGCGTCACTGCGCCAGGCCGGCTGCCGCGTGCTGGTCACCGAGGTCGATCCGATCTGCGCCCTGCAAGCCGCGATGGAGGGTTACGAAGTCGTGACGATGGAGGATGCCGCCCCGCGTGCCGACATCTTCGTGACCGCCACCGGCAACGTCGATGTCATTACGCTCGAGCACATGCGGGAGATGAAGCATCGCGCCATCGTCTGCAACATCGGCCATTTCGACAGCGAAATACAAATCGGCGCGCTGCGCAACTTCACCTGGGAGAACGTCAAGCCGCAAGTGGACGAGGTGGTATTCCCGAACCAGAAGCGCCTGATCGTGCTGTCCGAGGGACGCCTGGTAAATCTGGGCAACGCCACTGGCCACCCCAGCTTCGTCATGTCGGCCAGCTTCACCAACCAGGTGCTGGCGCAGATCGAGCTCTGGACCGCCAAGCCGGGCCAGTATGAGCGCAAGGTTTACACGTTACCGAAACATCTCGACGAAAAGGTTGCTGCGCTGCATCTTGCCAAGGTTGGCGCGAAGCTGACGAAGTTGTCCAGCAAGCAGGCGGAGTATCTGGGCCTGCCCGGCGAAAATGGCCCCTTCAAGCACGATCTGTACCGCTACTAAGACGTGGGGTACAATGCGCCTTCGCATTGCACCCTTGTTGGCGGGCACGGTTTGACATCAGCAACGTATGTTGATATAATTCCGTCCCGTCAAGGCACACACCGGCGCCACAAGGAGAAGCGTGGATGCAGCCTCATGCTGTTGTTTCTTCGACGGAATGGCTTGCCGCGCGGCGGGCCCTGCTCGCGCGCGAAAAGGAACTCACGCGGCTGGAGGATGAGATCAGCGCGGCACGCCGTGCTCTGCCCTGGACGGTGGTTGC
>Ga0116229_10013260_pt1 | contig 11690 bp, 9 predicted proteins | sample S1TSphgellanicum_3_FD_87313 | JGI IMG/M metagenome (GOLD analysis project Ga0116229, IMG submission 87313) | Host-associated microbial communities from peat moss isolated from Minnesota, USA - S1T2_Fc - Sphagnum magellanicum MG | ecosystem: Host-associated > Plants > Peat moss > Unclassified... | reverse complement strand
TTCCGCCGGCAAGATCGCCTGGCTGCTCGAGCATGTCGATTCAGCCCGCACGCGTGCAATGCGAGGGGAGCTCGCCTTTGGCACGATCGATTCGTGGCTGATCTGGAACCTCTCTGGCGGATTGCATGTCACCGACATCACCAATGCCTCGCGCACGCTGCTATTTGACATCCACAAATGCCAGTGGGATGAAGAACTTCTCGAGCGCTTTGACATTCCGGCCGCGCTGTTGCCTGAAGTGCGCGGCTCGGCGGGCGACTTTGGTGATGCCAGGCATGAACTGCTTGGCACCGCCCTGCCGATCCGTGGCGTTGCAGGCGATCAGCAGGCAGCGCTTTTCGGCCAGGGCTGCGTCAAGGCCGGCCAGGTCAAGAACACCTACGGCACCGGCTGCTTCATGTTGATGCATACCGGCCAGGATGCGCGCGAGTCCGACCATGGCCTGCTTACGACGCTTGCCGCTGGCGCCGCCGGGTCTGGCGGGTTCGCGCTCGAGGGCAGCGTCTTTTCGGCGGGCTCGGCGGTGCAGTGGTTGCGCGACGAACTCGGCCTCATCACCGATGCGGCGGGCATCGAAGCGCTGGCACGAAGCGTGCAAGACACAGGCGGGCTCACGCTGGTTCCCGCCTTCACGGGCCTTGGCTCGCCCTATTGGGATGCCCATGCGCGAGGTGCCCTGCTCGGCATCACGCGCGGCACCAACCGGGCACATATCGCGCGGGCGGCCCTGGAGGCGATCGCGCTGCAGTCTGCGGAACTGCTCGAGGCGATGAGAAACGACAGCGACCTTGCGGTTACCGAATTGCGCGTCGACGGCGGTGCCGCGGCCAACGACTTGCTGATGCAAATGCAGGCGGACCTGCTGCAGGTGCCGGTCGTGCGTCCGGCGGTTGGCGAGACCACCGCCCAGGGCGCGGCAGATCTGGCCCTGCTTGGAGCACAGGTCTTTCAAAAGAGCGAGGACTTGCGCTTGGCGCGCGCAAAAAACGCGGCCGAGACGACCTTCTATCCGCAGGCGACACCGGCGTGGGCAGAAGAGCGCATGAACAGCTGGCGCGCTGCGATCGGACGCGTTCTGACCCGCCAACGCTAACCGGGCCGCAACGAGCCCATGAAATTCAACCACCTGATCGAAATCAACGATCCGCTCAATCCGCTGATCGAGCCGCTCACGCGCGACCAGGTCTGGCGCGGACTGCTCTTGCGGGCCGAGGATCCGAAGCCCTTCGTGCTCGGCCTTGACGATTGCCATGTCATCGAACGCGACGAGACGGGCATGTCGCGCAGACTGGTGTTTGGCGAGTTGACCGTGCACGACCGCGTCACCTATGACCTCGGCAGGAGCGTGCGCTACGACACCGCAGCGCAGGATGGCATGCCTGCCGCCCAGCTTGTGATTACCATTGAAGAGCCACAGCCCGGTGCACTTTTCGTGCGCTTCGAGTACGACAGCGGCACGCAAGCCGACAGCCCCGATGGCATGGGCCAGCTCTATGAGGACCTGCGCAAGCAGGCCTACGAGGAAGCCGACATCGACACGATTCGCAAGATCCGCGAAATGGCGGCACTGGGCCAGCTCGGGGGCGCCCCCAACTAGCTGTTGCGCTCGGCAAAAAAATCGCTGCGGATCAGATCGATGCGATCGGTGCAAAGCGCATCGACGCCAAACGCCTTGAGTTCGCGGGCGCGCTTGAGGCTGTTCACGGTGTAGCAGAAAACGCCAACCTCTCGCGACCGGGCTGCCTCCATCAGGGGCGCATCGACCAGTTCGTGATTGCAATGAAGCGCAACGCATTCCAGTTCGTGAAGCCGCGCGCCCCATCCTGCCTTGAGGCGATGCAGCAGGTAGCCGCGCGGAACATCGGGCGCAACCGCACGCGCGGCGCCTAGCGCGACGGCACTGAACGACGACAAGAGGATGCCCCCCCGGCCACCGGCAAGGGTCTTCAGGAAATCGCGCGCCGCGGCAGCCACGACTTCACCGGTGCGCTTGTCCCGGCCCGGCGCGGGCTTGATTTCGATGTTCATGAAGACGCCTTGTGCCCTGCAGTAGGCCAGTGCATCGGCAAGCGTTGGAATCGTCTCGCCTTCAAAAGCCGCGTCGAACCACGCCCCGGCATCGAGTTTGACAAGCGCACTTGCTGGCAAGAGGGCGATATTGCCGCGCCCGGCAACGGTACGACCAAAGCTCGCATCGTGCATCAATACCGGGACGTCGTCGGCACTGAGCATGACGTCGAATTCGACCGCGTTGTGCCCGTGGGCAACGCCGGCGGCAAGACCTGCCATGGTGTTCTCGGGCGCGAGCACGCCGCCACCGCGGTGCGCGAAGATGCGCGGGAAAGGCCAAGCCATCGTCAGGACGTGGTCTTCGGCTTGGCTTTCGGTGCGACGTGCTTTGCCGGCGGCGCCACAGGCGGCGGCGACGCGAGGCGCATGGCCAGGTTTCCTTCGCGCACGGCGTCGTCCAAGGCCTGCTTGGGGGCCTTGCTGCCGTTCCAGACCTGCTCGAGTTCGTGATCGCCAATGGCCCGAACCTTGGCGAATTCGGGCAGGCGCTCGCCACGCACGGACGGCCCGCCCACGGTGGTCACCTCGCGCATGACATCAGCAAATCCCTGCACCTTGGCGTAGCCGTTGGACTTGACCGAGGCATCAAGGGCAGCGCTGGTCAGCGGCAGCGAACCTGTCTTTTGCGTCCACTCGGCAGCGGCGACGGGCGTTGAAAGATACGCGAGGAAGATGGCCATGGCCTTGTAGGCCTCGGGCTTTTTGCCCTCGAGCGCAACCAGCGCCGAGCCATTGACGAGCGTGTTAAGCGGCGATCGCGCGCCTTCCTCGTAGAACGGCATGGGCGCGACACCCATACTGAATTTGGCGGTCTTGATGAAATCGCCAAGGGCATCACTGCCGGTCGTGAGCGTTGCGCAATCGCCTGAAGCGAATTTTGCATCGCCCTCGCGTTCGGGACCGTAGTAGTGAAACAGCTGCGACACAACCCAGCTCTCGAGGAGCGCGGTATGACGCACGTGCAGCAAGTCGTTGTAGGTCAATTCCGCGCCACCGCCCAAAAGCCCGTTGTTCTTGGTTGCGAACGTCTCGCCGTGCAAGGTCGACAGGTTTTCGATGTGGATCCACGATTGTTCGCTCGTCGTATAGGGACAGGCGACGCCGCGCCCGTTATCCTGCAGCGCGATCAGCTGCTTTTGCAGGTCGCGCCAGGTCTTGGGCGGTGCATCGGGATCAAGGCCGGCCTTGATGTAGGCATCGCGGTTCCAGACGAACACCGGCACGCTTGCCTGATAGGGAAAGCCCAGCAGCCGGCCATGCGCATCGCGCATGAAGGCCACCGATGCCGGCAGGAAAAAATTGAAATCGGCAGAGTGATCGAGCGCCAGCACTTCGTACATCGGCTTGACGATGCCCGTCGACTGGAAGAGCGATTCGCTTTCCTCGTCGTCGACTTCAACCAGATCGGGCTCGGTCCGTGTCTTTAACGCAGCGAGTGCCGCTGCAAGGGTGGCTGCGCCGTTGCCCTTGTAGGTGAGCGTCACGTGCACCGCGCTTTGCTGGGCATTGAAGCGCTCGACCAGCTCGCCGAAGGTGTCAGCCGAGGCCCCGGTCATGGCGTGCCACACCTCGATGTCGGTGGTCGCGCAGGCAGAAGTGCTAAAAACCGCGCCGATCAGTGTCGCCACGGCGCCCCAGACAAGACCCGCTCTTCGCATTTGGGTATCCTTGAAAAAAGATTGCCCGATTATAAGGCGGCCCAACACCGACCCTGGTCCATTGATGAAAGATTCCTTGCCCAATGAAGGCGCACTTCAAGGTATCCGTGTCCTTGATCTGACGAGAGTTCTGGCCGGGCCCTGGTGCACCCAGCTGCTAGGCGACATGGGCGCCGAGGTCATCAAGGTCGAGCGGCCGCTCGAAGGCGATGACACGCGCGCCTGGGGACCGCCGTTCCTGAAGGACGGGCAGGGTCACGATTCGCGCGAGGCAGCCTATTATCTGAGCGCCAATCGCAACAAGAAATCGGTGACCATCGACATCGCATCTGCGCGCGGTCAGGCAACCGTGCGCAAGCTCGCGTCTGAATGCGATGTGGTCGTCGAGAATTTCAAGGTCGGCCAGCTCGAGCGCTACGGCCTTGACTATCCGTCACTTAAGCGCGTGCGCGAGGATCTGATCTTCTGCTCGATCACGGGCTTTGGCCAGACCGGGCCCTGGGCCCAGCGCGCCGGCTACGACTTCATCATCCAGGGCCTCGGCGGTTTCATGTCGGTGACTGGCGAGCGCGACGATCTGCCAGGCGGCGGCCCGCAAAAGGCTGGTGTCGCAATCAGCGATCTTTTTACCGGCATGTACGCAGCCAACGCGATTCTTGCTGCAATCGTCTATCGCCAGCGCACCGGCCTTGGCCAGATGATCGACATGGCGCTGCTTGACGTCATGGTGGCGACCATGGCCAACATCAATTCGAACTATCTGGTTTCAGGCCAGGTCCCCCAGCGCGCCGGCAATGCACACGGCAACATCGTGCCCTACCAGACCTTCGCCTGCGCCGACGGCCACATCATCCTCGCCGTTGGCAACGACGGCCAGTTCCAGCGCTTTTGCGCAGCTGCAGGCTGCACCGAGCTCGCCCGCGACGAGCGCTTCGCAACCAATCCCATGCGTGTGCGCAACCGCCTGATCCTCGTCCCGGTTCTCGAGCAGGTGCTCATCAAGCGCAGCCGCGCCGAATGGATCGCGCTGCTTGAAGCGGCAACCGTGCCTTGCGGGCCGATCAATTCGATCAGCGAAGTCTTCGACAATCCCCAGGTCAAGGCGCGCGAGATGGCCATCACGATGAGCCATCCTGTCACTGCGGGCCTGAAACTTGTCGCCAATCCGATTCGCATGAGCAAGACGCCACCGACCTATCGCCTTGCGCCGCCGATGCTCGGGCAGCACCAGGACGAAATCCTGGGCGATGACGCCGCCAAGCCCTGAACCCCTTTATCGTCGCGTTACTCGGCACCGAGCTTAGAAGCGTCGAAGTTGCCATTGACGCGCGAGGTCAGCACATGATCGCGCCATGCGCCACCCACGAACAGATAGTCCGGGGCGACGCCTTCGCGCACGAAAAAAAGACGGGCAAGCAGCCTCGCACTGCGCTGATTCTCTTCGAGATGATTGGCCTGGATGCGATGCAGGCGATGCCGCTCGAACATGAAAGCAATGGCACTTTGCAGCGCTTCGAACATGAGCCCCTGGCCCTCGCTGGCGGCATCGATTTGATAGCCGAGCATGCAGCTCTGAAAACCGCCGCGCATGATCTGCGAGAAACCGATGCGTCCGATGATCTGGCCGGGATCGTCGCGCAGGAACATGTGCAGGCGCAAGGCGCGATCTGCGTTCCAGTCGTCGATCGCCCGGCGCAGGTTGCCTTCCCAGTAAGCCGGGGTAAAACGGGTCGGCGGCCCTGGGGGATCCCACGGCTCGAAGTGCTCGCGGTTGCGGCGCATGAAGTCTGCGACCATCGACGCATCCTCAAGTCTTGCCGCAACCAGCGTTAGCCGGTCGGTTTCGAGCGCAAGCAAGCGTCCCGCCTCAGACAATTTTCGCGACCTCGTCAAACTCGAAGCGCGGGCTGCGGCCAAACACCTTGCTCGGGTCACCATGGCCGAGGTTGACGAGGAAGTTGGTCACATACGAGGTGCCCGCAAAAAACGCCTCGTCGACCTTCGCGGCATCAAACCCCGACATCGGTCCGCAGTCGAGTCCTAACGCACGTGCGGCGAGAATCAGGTAGGCGCCCTCAAGCGACGCGTTGCGAAACGCGGTTGCCTTGATCATTTCCGTATTGCCGACGAACCAGCTCTTGGCGTCAGCGTGCGGAAATAGCTTCGGCAGGTGCTGGTAGAACTCCATGTCATTGGCAATGATCACCGTCACCGGCGCTGCCATGGTCTTTTGCAGGTTGTTGGCCGACAGTGCCGGCTTGAGCTTTTCCTTGCCCTCCGCACTCTTCACGAAAACAAAGCGCGCCGGACTGCAGTTGGCCGAGGTCGGGCCCATCTTGACCAGGTCGTAGAGCGCGTGCAGCGTGCTGTCGTCGACTCCCTCCGAGGTCCAGCCATTTTGCGTTCGCGCGGTACGGAAGAGCTGGTCCAGGGCTGCATCATCGAGGGCTCGGGTCATGGCACACACTCCTTAACAAAAAGCAGTATGGTACGGCCTTCGACTGCCGCGCGTATTGCACGGCGCGCCAGAGAACGCTTTCATGCCGATGAACTTCGACTGGAACAACCCCTATCCGACGATCCGCACGCCGGTCTTCGCGAGAAACGTGGTCGCGACTTCACATCCGCTGGCGGCACAGGCGGGCTTGCGCATGATGCTCAAGGGTGGCAACGCGGTTGATGCGGCGATCGCTGCGGCCGCTGCCATCACCATTGTCGAGCCGGTCTCAAACGGCCTTGGCAGCGACAACTTCGCCCTCGTCTGGGACGACGGCGTGCTGCACGGGCTCAATTCCTCGGGCACCGCGCCCGCCGCATGGAGCGTCGACTATTTTCAAAAGAAATACGGCGGCGTGTTTCCGCAGCGCGGCTGGGATACGGTGACCGTGCCAGGTGCTGTCGCCGGCTGGGTCGCGCTGTCGGAGAAATTCGGCCGCCTGCCCTTTGCCGACCTGTTTGAGCCTGCCATCGAGCTTGCAGAGCGCGGACACGCGGTAGCCGCAATCGTTGCCACCAAATGGCAGGCGCAAGTCGAGCAGCTGTCGGCTTTGCCAGGCTTTGCCGCGGCCTTCATGCCGTTTGGCCGGGCGCCCGCGATCGGCGAGAAATTCGTTTTCAAGGATGCCGGCAAGACGCTCAGGGCGATCGCAGAAAGTCACGGCCAATCGTTCTACCAGGGTGAGATTGCAGCCACGCTGGCCGCACACAGCAAAGCCTCTGGCGGCAGCATGACGACCTCCGATCTCGCCGGATTTTCGAGCCAGTGGGTCGAGCCGATCAGGAAAGACTACGCCGGCTATACGGTCCACGAAATCCCGCCCAATGGCCAGGGCATTGCCGCCCTGATGGCGCTTGGCATCGTCGAGCACCTCGGTCTTTCGCATCACGCCAGTGATTCGGTCGCATCGATGCACCTGCAGATCGAGGCCATGAAGCTGGCGTTTGCCGACGTCTACCGCTGGGTCGCCGATCCGCGCCACATGACCGACGTCACCGCGCTCGATCTGCTTGATGAGGGCTACCTGAGGGAACGCGCGCGCCTTGTCGATGCGCACAAGGCCCAGGAATTTTCACACCGGAAAGCGCCCGGGGGCGGCACCATCTATCTCTCGGCCGCCGACGAAAACGGCATGATGATCAGCCTCATCCAGTCGAACTACATGGGCTTTGGTTCTGGCGTGGTCGTACCCGGCACCGGCATCTCGCTACAAAACCGCGGCTACTGTTTCTCGCTTGACGCCTCGCACCCCAACGTCGTTGCACCAGGCAAGCGCCCGTTTCACACCATCATCCCGGCGTTTCTGACCCGAAACGGCAAAGCCGCCATGAGTTTTGGCGTCATGGGCGGCAACATGCAGCCTCAGGGCCATCTGCAGACCCTGGTGCGCATGCTGACCTACCAGCAGCAGCCGCAAGCGGCATGCGATGCACCGCGCTTTAAGGTCAATGCCGGCATCTCGGTTGACTGCGAATCGACGATGGCAGCTGCAACCGTCGAAGGCTTGCAGCGCCTTGGTCACCGCATCGAGAGCATCCGCGACAGCTACATGGACTTCGGCTCGGGCCAGTTCATCTGGAAACTTTCAGACGACGCCGACCACGGCTATGTCGCTGCAAGCGATGCGCGCCGCGATGGACACGCCGTCGGCTTCTAGTCAGTCGCAGCTAAGGCGCACACGCCGCCAGCGCCACAGCCTCGAGCACGTCGCCGTTCTCGGTATCCTGGGCGAAGGCAACGAAGCCCAGGTTCTCCGGTTTTGAGCCGGCAGGCAAGCGACCCGCAAGCGTCACCGTGGCGTGGCCGTTCTCGGCAGGAGCGGGATCCGACAGCGCGCGCGTGGCGAAGTCATGCTTAAGCGTTGCGCCACTGTTCTCGCCCGCCTTGACGACCGTGGTGACGTTGTTCTCGTAGAGGGCCAAGACGAGCGCAACCTGGCCGTGCTTGCCTTGAACCCGATCAAGGGTGGCGAGCGCCTCGTAGGTGCCGTCAGGATTCTGGTGTTCGCTAATCGTCACGGCAGCAGGTGCCGGCTGCGCCAGCGCATTTTGGGCGAGGCGCAAAACGCTGCCATCGCTCCATTCGCGCACCTCGTGACCGTTGACGAAAACTTCCGGGGTATAGATCACCCGCGTGTGTGCGAGCCCGGAGAGCCAGTTCTGGCGATCGGTGTAGACATGGCTTGAGAAGCGATCGGTCCAGCCGATCGAATTCCAGTAGTCGACATGCAAGGCCAGGGGCACGATGGGCAACTGTTCCGCGGCTTGCCCTGGCAGCTGGCGCAGCCAGCGATCGGCGGGCGGGCAGCTGCTGCATCCTTCCGAGGTGTAGAGCTCGACGAGCGCCACGGCATGCGCCGGACTCTTCGCATGGCAGGCGCCCGCGTCCGGCCCGGCAATGGCGGCTGGCGCAGAAAGCGCGAGGATGATCGGAACGAGAGATTTCATAAGGGCCCCCACAAAATCGTCAGTCGGGCGCAAGGGCTCAACCTTACACGCAAAAAGCCGATGGCAAGCGCTGCCTTGCAGCGCCGCAAGACGCCACCCATGGCCTGGGCGATAATCCGCGCTTTCACTTATCCGAAAGCCCATGAGCATCGACCTTCAGATCGCGCAAGCGGCCGTCTTGAAACCCATCTCCGAAATCGCGGCGCAATTGGGCCTTGCGCCCGAGTCGGTCGAGCCCTATGGCCACTTCAAGGCAAAGTTCGATCCGTCGGCGCTGCTTGATGCACCGATCAAGGGCGAGCTGGTTCTTGTCACCGGCATCAGCCCGACGCCCGCAGGCGAAGGCAAGACCACCACCACCATCGGCCTGGGTGACGCCTTGTGCCGTCTTGGCAAGAAAGCCATCGTCTGCCTGCGCGAACCGAGCATGGGCCCGGTCTTCGGGCTCAAAGGGGGTGCAACCGGAGGCGGCCATGCGCAGGTCGTGCCGATGGAAGACATCAACCTGCACTTCACGGGCGACTTCGCCGCAGTCGCGCAGGCGCACAACCTGCTCGCAGCGCTGCTTGACAACCACATCCATCACGGCAACGCCCTTGGCATCGACGCCAGGCGGGTGTCGTTCAAGCGCGTGCTCGACATGAACGATCGCGCCTTGCGCGAGATCACCATCGGTCTTGGCGGCCCGGGCAATGGCTACCCGCGCGCGGATGGCTTTGATATCGTCGTGGCCTCGGAGGTCATGGCCATCTTGTGCCTGGCCACGGACCTTGCCGATCTGAGGGAGCGGCTTGGCCACATCGTGGTCGCAACCACGCGCGAGCGCGTACCGATTACCGCGGCACAGCTCAAGGCGCACGGTGCCATGGCCGCGCTTCTGAAGCACGCCATCCGTCCCAACCTCGTGCAGACGCTCGAGGGCAACCCGGCGTTCATCCACGGTGGCCCGTTTGCCAATATCGCGCACGGATGCAGCTCGGTCATCGCCACGCGCGCAGCGCTCGCCATTGCCGACTTTGTCGTCACCGAGGCTGGCTTTGGCGCCGACCTGGGCGCCGAGAAATTCATCGACATCAAATGCCGCAAGACCGGTCTTGCACCGGGCGCTGCGGTCATCGTTGCCACCGTCAGGGCGCTCAAGTATCACGGTGGCGTGGCGCTTGCCGAACTTGGCCGCGAGGATGCCGATGCGCTGGCTTTGGGACTTGCCAATCTCGAGCGTCACGTCAGCAACCTGACCGGGCAGTTCGGCGTCGCAACCGTGGTCGCGCTGAACCATTTCACCACCGATCGCGATGAGGAAATCGAGCTGATCAAGAACCGTCTGGCCGCAATCGGGGTCGAAGTCGTGCTGGCCAAGCACTGGGCCGAGGGCAGCGCAGGGGCCCTCGAACTTGCCCGTGCCGTGATGGCACTCATCGGTCGGCCGCGCGCGCCGCTCAACTTCCTTTATGCCGACGATGCGCCGCTGCTTGACAAGCTCACGGCGATCGCGACCAGAATCTACGGCGCGAAGGACATCGCCTTGACCGACAAGGTCGCAGCCGAAGTCAAATCGCTCGAAGCTGCGGGCTTCGGAGGCCTGCCGGTATGCGTGGCCAAGACGCCCTACTCGTTTTCAAGCAATCCGACGCTGCGCGGCGCCCCGAGCGGTCACATCCTGACCGTGCGCGATGTGCGCCTTTCAGCCGGCGCGGGCTTTGTGGTTTTCATCTGCGGCGACATCATGACCATGCCGGGTCTGCCAAGCGTTCCTGCTGCAGCGAGCATCGACATCGACGCCAAGGGCAATATCAGCGGACTCTTTTAGACATCGGAGGCGCCACTGCCTGGCACGTCCATGTTGGCAATCGCCACAGGCTCGAGGTCATCGGCAGGCAGGATGCCAAATACTTGGCCATAGAAATAAAGCTCGGCCTCGACACTGCGGCGGATATTGGCGGCACGACGAAAGCCGTGCTGCTCGCCTTCGAATTCCAGATAAGCGACAGGAACGCCGCGCGCGCGCACCGCCTGGTACATGGCCCGCGATTGCTCTGGGGGCACGACCCGGTCCTCTGCGCCTTGCAGCAGCAGGAGCGGGCTGGTGAAGCCCTCAAGATGATGGATCGGCGAGCGCGCCCGATACACCTCGACTGCCGCCGGATACGGTCCGATCAGGCGCTCCAGGTAGCGCGATTCGAACTTGTGCGTATCGCGCGCGAGCGCCTCGAGATCGCCAATGCCGTAGTGACTCGCACCCGCGGCAAAAACATCGCGAAAGGCCAGCGCACACAGTGTCGTGAAGCCGCCTGCGCTGCCGCCGCGAATCGCAAGCCTTCTGGCATCGACATCGCCGCGTTGGGCAAGGTAGAGCGCGGCATTGACGCAGTCCTCGACGTCGGCCACGCCCCAGGCGCCGGCGAGTGCCTGGCGATAGGCGCGGCCATAGCCCGTACTGCCGCGATAGTTGACATCCACCACGGCAAATCCGCGACTCGTCCAGTACTGGATGGCAGGATCCAGGCCATCGGACGTCGATGACGTCGGGCCGCCATGGCTTAACACCAGGAGCGGCGCACGCTCGCCCACGGGCCCGACGTAATGCGGGTTGCGAGGCGCATAAAAGAAGCCATGGGCCGTGACACCCCCGCTCGCAAATGAAATCGCCTCGGCGCTCGAGATCTGCTCGGCGGCAAGCGCAATCCTGCTTGCATGCCTTAGCACCGTCAGATGCCCGCCAATCAGGTCGAGACGGACCAGGGCTTGCGACTCCAGCGGTGCGGCGCCGACAAAAAAGGCGTGGTGCTGGTTCACGCACAACGATGTCATCTCGGTGTAGGGCAGCGGAAGTTCAGTGGCAACGCCCGTCAGAGGATCGATCAACACCAGGCTTGAGCGGCCCTTGCTTTCGCGGATGGCAACCACCTGGCCGGTATCGAGGATGGCGTAGTTGGACGCGCCAAGGAGCCACGGCGCGCGACCGTATTCGGCCGCATCTTCATGTACGGCAACGCGCTTTTTGTCATGCCAGCGATA
>Ga0116229_10013258_pt1 | contig 11690 bp, 13 predicted proteins | sample S1TSphgellanicum_3_FD_87313 | JGI IMG/M metagenome (GOLD analysis project Ga0116229, IMG submission 87313) | Host-associated microbial communities from peat moss isolated from Minnesota, USA - S1T2_Fc - Sphagnum magellanicum MG | ecosystem: Host-associated > Plants > Peat moss > Unclassified... | reverse complement strand
TTATAAATAATTATAAATGATTATGTTTATTAAATCTAAATGACACTAAATAATTATTGTTATAACATATATTTGTATATTCTTATATTAAAAGAAATTAATTAAATAAATTAATATGACATTAAAATCATTGTAATTACTTCAGATAAAAATTAATTAGTATGTGCATAATTATTTTACTGATTTTAATTTCACGAATTATAATATAATATTATTATCTTAAAACATTTTGTGATTAATAATCTATGATAAATATTTTATGGTAATTTTACAGTAATTATGAAAATTAATTTTATGTTTAACAAATTATTATATTTAGAGTTAATAATTACCAAGAGAAAAAATTTAATTGACGTATAATAATTTTTTAAAAAATAAATGTTATTATACAATAAGTAGTGTAATTATTTTAATAATAAAATTTTAAAATTCGTGTAAGCATTTACTTTCTAATAAAAATTGTTAATTCATTATTTATAATTTCAAAATAAATATATAAAATATTTAATTTTAAATTATAGTCATTAAATTAGTGTCACATTAATTATATTACGTATAATTTGATCAGATTCTAAAAAGTAATAAAATATTTTAAAACATTTTTATTATTTATGAATTATGTATTAATAACTTGTGAGTAACTAGATAATTAATTTTTTTAATTTTAAAAAGGTATTACTTATTTAAGTAATTGATAATGAATACTAAATATTTGTAATGTATAGTTTATAATTTAAATATATGTAAATTTCATCATTAATAATTAAATGATTATCTAATTATCTAGTACTTGAATTGTTTAAAAATCTAAAAACTAAAAAAGTTAGGCATAAAAAAAGTATTGGAATTGTAATTTAGTTTGTAAGGAAATTGAGATTTCAAAACTTATCCAATATTGTTTATTCTTCATTTATATTTTAAACACTATATAAACAAAGGGGGTGTGCCTATCGAATTTCACATTAAGAAATTTGTGCACATGGGATGAGCTAATCAAAAGGCTCAACCTAAAACAAAAAAACAAATAATGCACAATTCTAAAATACTTACCTCCCCAACCTACTTATCTATCTAGCTAGGTAGGTACCTAATTTGACCTACCCATCTAGGTTAACTTATGTACCTACCTACCTAAGTACCTACCTATATGAGTAGGTATTTAGCCTAGGAAGGTAAAACCTACCTACTTACTTTTTTATTTAAGTAGGTAGGTAGGCAGGTAGGTAAGGATTGTAGGCACTTATTTATGTACCTACTTAGGTACCTACCAACCTAATATTAATATTTTATTCAGTTTTTTTTTAATGCCACATGGCATATTTACATTGGGCCACATGTCATAATATAAGGTCATCCAAGTATTTAAATTGAACGTCTTAGATTATTTCAAAATAATAATAATAATAATAATAATAATAATTTAAATAATCATATATTAAGACACGTGGCAACACATGATTTGACTTTAATTGTGACCAAAATAGTTGCATCTTAGTCGCATGTGACAATACGTATACAATGGAGTCAAAAGATGAAATGTATTTGTTGACTTTTTCTTTCATACAATACCTTTTGTCATTTACGATTAGTTTATCACATGTGACTTATCTTAGGTAACTAAAAAGATTTTAGTTGCAAAATGTTTCTTGCTACTAAAATTTAATCGCAAAGAATAGTCGAAAATACATGTTTTGCTTCTAGAAAATGGACTTGGAAAATACTATAGCCAATTTTGTATTTGAATTGTAGTTCAAGAGACATTTCCCGATTTCCAAGACTTAATAACCTTATTTATAAGTGAAGAGATGATAATTGTTGGTACTTCATCTAATGGAAGATCATAAGAAAGTGTTTCCTACTCAAATATTAATAGAGGTACAGGTAGAGGTGCTAAAACTTCATTTCGAAATCAATACGGAAGTTCGCATGGTGGACATCATCAACACGAAAGTCAACTTCATGGAGGTGGATGAGGAAACTTTAAAAGAAAAACTTGTGGAGGTCGTGATGGAAGTCATCAAGGTCAACAACCAAATAGCAATTCAAACTACTATTATTGTAGGAAACCTAGGCACATGGCAAAAAATTGTTATCAAAAAGGAACATGATGCATGAAATGGAAAACTACAACAAGGGAGTTATGCATAACTAGCAATGAAGGTGATGAACAACTATTTGTGATTCAACACATGGCAAATTCAATGATAGGAGGTGTATGAGATAACAATGTTTAGTATGTGGATTCTGGAGCTTCAAACCACATGATTAATCATGGAGAATGGTTTAGAGATGTAAGGGATTTGAAAACACTGAAGTTTGTGGAAACTGATGATGACACTACACATCCCATTACACAAATTAGCAAGGTGTCATTGTCCATGCAAGATGGGCAAATAAAGTACTTGAAAGATGTATTTTATGTTCCAACCATAACAAAAAAATTAATCTCGATAGGCCAGATGATGGAACAAGGTTTATAAGTGATATTCAACCTTAATGGATGCTTTGTAGAATACATGAAAAACCCAGGCAAATTGATTGCAAAAGAAAAAAGGAATGGATGAATGTTCACCTTAGATGTGAACATGCTTAAGGTGAATTCCATGTTATTCACACATGGAAAAGGAGTTGGAAACATTAGAATTTGGCACAAACGGGTTTGCCATGTTAATCTCCAACATCTTAAATTAATGGAGAAACAAAATCTTGTTGGAGGTTTTCCCAAATTTGGAACAAAAGAGGCAATGTCAAAAGTTTGTGAAACATGTTAATTGGGGAAGAAAGCTAAACATCCATTCCCAACTCAAACAATTCATGTAAGTTCCAAACCTTTGGAAATGATCCACTCAAATGTGTGGATCACGAAAACAAAATCCATTAAAGGATGTACGTATTACGTGAGTTTCATTGATGACCACACAAAGAAGGTGTGGGTCTATTTCATGAAACACAAAGATGAAATGTTTCAACATTTTTTGAATTTCACAGCAATGGTGGAGAAGGAGAAAGGTGTGAGCATCAAATGTTTAAGGTCCGATGGAGGGTAAAAATATTTTTCAAATGAATTCAATGAATATTTGATAGAACATGGAATTTAAAAGAAGTACTTATGTAGTTATTCCCCACAACAGAACGGAGTTATTAAAAGGAAGAACATGCACATTGTAGAAATAACACATGCCATGTTAAATGAAAAGAATTTTCCAAATTACTTTTGGGCTGAAGTGGTAACAACTACAATCTATATCGTGAATCGAACACCCATAGCGATAATTCATGGCATGACACTCGAAGAAAAATTCATAGGCAAAAACCAGATGTCTCACACCTTAGAGTGTTTGGTTGCATTGCATACGTGCATGTTCTTGATGAGAAGAGATCAAAACTAGACCCAAAAGCTGAAAAATGTATCTTCATTGGATATTCCTTAAAATAAAAAGGATATATATATTTTAACCCTTCCATTCAAAAGTTGCAAGTGAGTAAAGATGTTGTGTTTGATGAAATGGTTAGCTATTACTCACCACTAAGGATAGCAAAAGATGGAAAGGCTAGAAATGGTGATGTTTTATCAAATGAGGAACAAGAATCAAAATTAATTAGTGGACCACAAGAATTTTCAATTTGTGGGTCTAATAGCACTCCATGGAAAAAAAGATTAAGATTTTCAAACATTGTACATGGTAATTCTCAAACATCATCTAAAAAATCTCATGTAAATGGTGAGTTAAGTGATTCAGAAACAAATGTGGGTGAAGAATCAAAAGTCCTTTCAATTACTACTTTCGGAGTTTGGATGGTTAAGAAAGCTTTGAAAACACCAAACAAAAATAATGGAGTACGAATATCCAAATGAGTCAAGTACCCTGTACAAAAATTCATGTATGATAGCTTTGTAGCTCATCATTATGCATACATGGTGAGAGTTATATAAGAGGTTGAACCCATTTGTTTTGAACAGGTGGTTGGAAATCTTAAGTGGGACAATGCCATGGATGAAGAGATGGCAGCATTAGATGCTAATGCTACTTGGGAATTGTAATTTTACCAAAGGACAAAAAAATAATTGGGTGCAAATGGGTGTACAAAGTCAAGCACAATGCAAATGGATCTATGAACATATACAAAACAAGATTAGTTGCCAAAGGTTATGCCCAAACTTATGGCATAGACTATGAGGAGACCTATAGTCTAGTTGCAAAAATGACAATTGTAAGAACAATCATTGCTATGGCAGCAACAAAAGGATAGTCTTAACATCAAATGGATGTAAATATTGTTTTTCTTCATGGTGATTTACAAGGAGAAATGTACATGGAACAACCACCAAGTTATGTGGACCAAACACATCCTAATTTGGTTTCTAAATTGAAAAAAACTTCGTACGGCTTGAAGTAGGCATTTAGAGCTTGGTCTAACAAGATAAGTCAATATCTTGTCACAACTGGATTTCAAACATCCAATGCAAATTTTTCACTATAGGTGAAAAAGACAAATCATGGGATTATAATCATAATCATCTATGTTGATGACTTGATTGTCACAGGAAATAGTGATGGAGACATCTTTGATTTGAAAAAGCTTTTGAAGCAAAAGTTTGGGATGAAGGATTTGAGAAAGTTGCGTTACTTCCTTGGCATTGAGGTAATCCAATTCCCTAAAGGGATATAGTTACTACAAAGGCAATATGCCTTGAACAAATTGTCTGAATATGGGATGATGAGTTGCAACCCCATTTCAATTCCATTGGAACAAAATGTGAAATTAAGTGTAGATGAAGGAAACCTTGTGGGAAATACCATTATGTACAAATGCATGGTGAGGAGTTTGATTTACATGACCATCACAAGGCCAAATTTGAATTATGCAATTGGAGTGGTGAATCAAATCATGTAAACACCACGAAAGCCACATTTGGATGCAGTGAGGTGCATATTGAGGTACATAAAACATATTTCATAGTGTGGAATTTTTTATGAAACCAAAAGCTAGTTATAAGTACATGGATACATGGATGCTAATTAGGTTGACAATGTTTCAAATAGAAGATCAATCAGTGGTTTCATGTTTTTTTTTGGAAGTGGTGTTGTTAGTTAGAGCAGTAAGAACAACCAACCATTGCACTATTAAACACGAAGGCAAAATACAAAGATGTAATAATTATTGCATGTGAAGTAATTTGGTTACAAAAATTATTTTCATATTTGGGACAATTAGTGGATGTTCCTGTTGTCATTTATTGTGATAACATCAGTAGCATATTTTTTACTAACAACCCAATCTATCATGTTAAGACAAAGCACATTGAGGTGCGATACCACTTTATTAGAAAAAAGAATTTAGCAATAGAAATTAACCTTATTCATGTTAGTACTGAAAATCAAGTTGCTGACATTTTCACAAAGGTTTTAGGTACAAACAAGCTAAGGAAGTTTAGAAAAATGTTTGGTGTATTAAAAGTGGATTTGAGCTTGAAAGGGAGTGTTGAGAATTCAAGTTCAACTTGTTAGGTTTCATTAGTTACTAGACTAGGAAAGTAATCAGGTTACTTTAACAAGGTTGAATTACTTTCTTTACTTATATTAATTTGGTTATTTATGGTTTGGTCTTTTAGTTAAATACCTTGGTGTTGATGGTTTGGCTCTCTTTTCTTCATTGCACAATTTTGTATATTTTATGTGATAAGAACCTTGAGGAGTTCTTGATGTTATGTTCCATGTTGTGAACATCATGTTTTAGTTTCTTTTCAATAAAGATTTAAGTTTACACTTGACTAAATCTCCTATTTGTTAACATAGATGTTATAGGGAGGTTTTTGCACAATCCTTTGTGTGGTCATCCATAAATAATTCTAAGGATGATTCCAATCAAATGATCATCCATACAAAATTCCAATTGGAATCCAGCAATAGAAGTGGTTCCAACAATTTCAATTACGGTGGTGATGAAAATTAATGAACAACCAATGATTCTTATGACTACTATAGTTTTATTTTGTGCGAAAATGCTAACAATGGCTATTGCAAGTCAAGGAAAAATAGCAAAAGAAAAGAGGAAAGAAAGTTGTTAGTTTGTAGCAGATTAAGAAAAATATCTTTTGTAAGCAAGAGGATTGTTGTGCAACTAAAATGAAAGAGAAAAAGTAAACTAGTTGTTCATGTTTTGGAATATTGGCTAATGGATAATTTTGGGACAAAATGCATTTACTACATTATGGGTGGGTTTTTCTTTTTTCTTTTTTAAAAAGAAGTTTGTTTCTTTTACATATGTTCTTGTGTTCATGTGTTTATAAGACTTTAAGGTTTAGGGTTGAGTTTGCTAGGGTTGTGGCATTTGTGTTTAAGAAACATTGTTATTAGTCTAGCATGCACAAGCGCATATAGTCATAGCACATGGAAGAATTTCTAATTACAAAGGCTAGGGCATGCTTGTGGAATGGTGGAGCAAAATACATTTTAATTTTCTTATTTGCCCTAGATCTATCATAGGATGGACCTTCTTGGTCATATTATACAAATGTGAAAGCTTTGCGTGTGATTCTTCAATTGCCAATCACATGTCCAAAGTGCTTCTTAGAATATAAATTAGATATTGTCTTTTATCAATCTAGTTGTTTTTTCTATTTTCTATGGAAAGTTTTTGTACAAGTTGCCATCATGGTGCCCATGAAATGATAATTCCATCTTGGTTTTCTTTTCATTGGATCTATTGTTTTCAATGGATTTGTCTATGAGTTGTTAAGGCTAATTTTGCCTTTGTGAGATTGGCTCTACAACAAAAAAAATTTTTAAAAATGTGCATGATTGATTTAATCAAATGCTTGAAAGGAGATGCAATTAGATGAAATCAATAACCACTTTTGATGTTTGTCTCTCATCCTAACATGTTCCACAACAATGATGGTCTTCAAAACTTTTGTGGTTGTTTTTTCCAACAATCTCCTACCTAAAAATTTGTTCTTAGGTATAATTTTACCTTTCAACACATAATTCCTTCCTTTTCATTACCTTGATGAGTAATCCTTTACATGTGGACATGCTTTCTAATCTTCTCTCACTAAATCCTTTGCATGCACATGTACATTCTAATCTTCTTATGATTGTTGTCATTTTATGGGTAGTATTGAAAAAAAAAACTTGGTATGGGTGATCATCTAATCTCAATTTGTCTCAATTTTTACTTATGAGCTTAATGCCCTAATAGGGTAGATGCAAGCTAGAGATGGCTCATTATGGACTCAAAAAAATGTCCAAAAGGTACATATTTTGATTTTTTTTTGAATACCCATGATTGATGGTTAAATTTGATATTATTTTTCTTTTAAAAATCCATGCCCTTCTAGAGGTTTTTGTTCTATGGTTCTCCAAAAAAACTCACTCTAGAAACATTAAAACTGAGTTAGATATGGACTTCACATTTTTCAAACATTTTCAAATTCATTAAAACTCCAAAAACAATATTTAAAAAATAATACGGTGCTAATTTTGTTCAAATTTGTGCTCATTAAAAAAAAATTCTAAATCCTTATAGAAAATATTAAGAATATTTAGGTCTTTAATCCTTATATAAAACAATTTGCTAGTTGGCAAGTCCACAAGTTCAAGTTATATAGTCCATAAATTTCTTATCTTAATGAATTATACAAAATAATTTGCATACTCATTTAGATAATTAAGTTGAAAATTTAAATCTAAATCCCTAAAATCAAAATAATGTACATGTGCATAGTCATGAAACTTAGAATCATAACACCTAGCAAAATTTAGCCCTTATGTCAAAAAAATGAACCACAATAACATATATTTACCCAATAATTCAAGGTTAAATCAAATGCACCTTTGAGTGATTATAGAATAAAGAATGAGCCTATAAAAATTTTGTGGGTTTGTTCAAACACTTGTTGGTTTACCTACGATTGGAATGGTGGTGTTTTAGTTCTTGGGTCAATCTAACATCCACCCAAGGGCTTTTTCATGACCTACTTGATGATGATAAGAAATGCAACCATATTTTGAAGGTTAGTTAAATTCTATCATGCATTTAGTCATTAGTTAGTTTGTTTTTCTTTTGGGTCCAATTTTGTAAGGATGTATGTAAGCAAGATGTTTTGGAACCAAATTCTCTTTATGATGTTTAGGCTTTTCATAACTAATTTCAACATTGATACACAAGAAGAAATCTTGTCCTTTTCCACCCCAAACAATTCCAATGCTTCAAAATTGATGTTAATCCGACATTATAAAAGGCCATAGTGAATTTCCCAAAAAATCCTTAAAGTGAATAAATGTTCCCTAAACCAACCACTTTTATGGACTAGTTGGCTGGAAAAAAAAGCCTTTTAGGAAAACTATAGTCCACTTAAGTGGCTTACTATTTATCTACTCTCAACAAGAATTCTAATGCCCTTTCTTCTTCCTCCGTCACCCACACAACTTCAACTGATTACAACATTGTCACAATCCAAGGCATTTACGCCTCATAGACCATCTTTACAACTCCCTTTTACAACAACTTTGTTACAACAAACCATAATTTAGTGAACCTATCATAGGATTTATTTTGCAAGCTACTAACCAAACAACACCATAGAAATCTCACACACACATGCACGCCTTTACTTCTTTACAAAATTTGAACAAAAAAACACAAATTTAACCACCCAGCCACAAGCATGGAGGCGCTTTGTTATATAGTGCTTCTTATTAACCTTTCTAGCCAAGCCAAAAAGAATTACCCCCACCGTATCTTAACTTGCTTCTTCTTTTTATAATCCTCACTAAACAATTCTTCTAAGGTTTTTAGGAAGGCCATAACATCCTCAAGGGGTTGTATTATCCTTGCCATGAAATTTTGAGGGTTTAACCATCATATGAATATCCTCATTCACATCCTTTTGGCACTTGGCTTCTTGTTGCTCCTTGGAACTTTCGGGTTCAAAATGAGGCTCCAAGTCTCGCTCGCAAAGGTCATGTTCTTGCCTTTCCACTTGGTCATGATGGGCTAACACCCTAAGAAGTTTTGCGTGCATTATGAAGGCCAAAGCGTTAGAAGTGGTGTTGTCAATCACAAGTACCAACACCTTTGATCCAGCTTAGAAGCTCCTTATTTTCACAAATGGTGTTTGACCCCCAAAAGGGTTTTCATTATCGCGATCACTAAACATGATGATCCTTTACTCAAATTAGGGCCACTAGAAAAAAAAATTATAAAAAACACAACAACTTCTCTATGGAGCTTGCTATTATGGTTCATTCAATAAAAAAAACAAGGACAAAAAAGAAAACTATTGCTAGGATAGGAAACCAACAAAAAGACTAGGCTCACAAGTTATGTTCCCCCTTTTTTTGTTCTTACTTTGATACTAAATGTATTATTTTGGATTTGGAATAAACCAAAATATCATTCATAAACATTAGCACAAACCTTTTCAAGTACTTTTGAAACACAAAGTTCATCAAAGTCATATATGTGGCTAGGGTGTTTGTTAGTCCAAATGGCATCACCATAAATTCATAATGCCCATAACTAATTTTGAAACCCATTTTAGGAACATCTTGATCCTTCACATGGATATGATGGTAACCACTTCGAAGATTTATTTTGGAAAAGATTGTGGCTCCATGTAGATGATCAAGGAAGATCATCAATTCTAGGTAATGGAAATTTATTTTTAATTATGAGTTTGTTCAACCCTTTATACTCCACACAAAGTCTCAAGGTCCCATCCTTCTTTTCACAAATAAGACAAGAACGCCCTAAGGGGATTTATTGGGCTTTATATACCCCTTATTCAAAAAATCATTTAATTGTTGTTCCAATTGTTCATATTTAGTAAAAGAGAATGGGTAGGGGGCTCTAGAAATGGGCTTTACATCAAGACTAAATCAATTGCACAATCAATTTCCCTAGTTGGTGGCAAGCTAGGTAGTTTTGTAGGGAAAACATTAGAATATGTTTTTAAAAGTTTCCCCACCATTTCATTTGAACCTTCCTTAGTCACAAGCTCATTTATTGGCTCATGCACACTTATGGTAAACAAGTTTTCATTCTTTTGTACCCATTTCTTAAATTATTGGCAGAAGGTAAAGGGGTATCAAGTAAGGCTCACATACATATGAGTTCAAAAATAAAACCATCAAGTTTTATGAGGTAGACCAATCCATGTTTACACACTCTCAATGTGTCCACGGGGTCAAGCCACTACATGCTTAAAATGATGTCATAAATGTTTTTTGGCTAAACCTGAAAATCAGTGTAATTTTCCAATCCTAGAAATTGTACTAGCACATCTTTCATGAAAGGAGTTGTGTTATGGACTTGACCATTGGGTAGCAAAATCCATGATGGATCCATGGTTCCAATGGGATGGCCTAGGCTAGGAGCAAAAACTTTACACATTAAATTATGGGTACTACCAAAGTCCGCCAACACCAATGTAGTCTTTCCAACAATTACCCCTCGAATGTGGATCATAGTAAGGTTATGTGCCACCATTCATTCCAATATGGTTGTTGACACCTAGATAGGCCCCTTGTCCTTCATCCCATGGGTTTTTATTTTTTCACCTTCCTTAAGGCCTTTCAGCCCAAAGACTACTTTTTAACGAAGCCTTTTTAAACATTGGAAAGATTGATGCCCAAGTTTGTGGCAAGAAAAACACAAACCTTTTTGTTTATGATCTTTTTTTTTTTTCTCATTAAGCCTAAATGGGGCCTTTAATGTTGGATACACCCTTGGTTAAAGTTTCCAAACCTTCCGCAACTTCTTCCATTTTCCCTTTTGGGCTTGGGTATTGAAGGTATTAGTTTTTGCCTTAGGCATTCTGTCCATGTTTTCAAATGGGTTTTGGTAAGTCTTATTCTAGGTTTCAAAGTTTATGGCTAGCCTGTAAGCTTCAAAAAGAGTCTTGGGACCATAGGCCTTAACCATAAACTTAATATGGTCATATAGCCCATTCATGAAAATGCACACCCTATCCAATTCCCTTAGGGAAGAAAAGTAGATGAGGATGGCGAAGTGAACAAAAGAATGTAAAAAAGAACTATCGAATTTTTTTTGAAACGGGAGGTGGCATTTGTAAATTTATCTGGGATGTGGCAAGCACTTAGAAACTTAGCCACAATAGTTAATGCATGTGGGAGAGCATGGAGAAGAAAATAAAGGTAGGCTAGAAGAAAGTAATTATTTTTGGCTTGGCTAGAAAGGTTAGGAAGAAGCATCATAGAGCAGAGCACCTCCACGATCATGGTTGGGTGGTGAAAGCCGTGTTTTGTTGTTCATATTTTGTAAAGAAGTAAAGGTGCGCATGTGTGTGAAATTTCTATGGTGTTGTTTGTTAGTAGGTTGCAAAATATATGTCATTTCAAGTTTGTTGAATTATGGTTTGTTGTAACAAAGTTGCTGCAAGAATGATTTGTAACGATGGTGTATGAGGCTTAAATGCCTTGGATTGTGATGGTGTTATAAATGGTTGAAGTTGTGTGGATGATAGAGGAAGAAGAAAAGGAGTTGGAATTGGGAGTAGATAAATAGTAAACCACTTAAATGGATTGTAGTTTTCTTAAAAGGCATGTCTGGCCAACCAGTCCACAAAAGTGGTAGGGTTCGGAAATCCCTTAAAAGTTGTTTAATTTTTTTTTATTATTCCCATGACATATATGTGGGACAATGAGAACAAGAGGAACCTAACA
>Ga0116229_10013257_pt1 | contig 11691 bp, 7 predicted proteins | sample S1TSphgellanicum_3_FD_87313 | JGI IMG/M metagenome (GOLD analysis project Ga0116229, IMG submission 87313) | Host-associated microbial communities from peat moss isolated from Minnesota, USA - S1T2_Fc - Sphagnum magellanicum MG | ecosystem: Host-associated > Plants > Peat moss > Unclassified... | reverse complement strand
GAGGAAGTTTTACCAATTGAAAGTAGCGGCCTGTCCGATGGCGTGTCGGCCGTTATGGTCGATCGCTTTCGGCAGTTGGCGAATCTTGCCGAGTCAAGCGGTCTGAAGCTCATAGTTGGACTCGTTACTGGTTGGATGAGTGGACGGATGTATGTGCCGCCCGCCCTTGAGGGCCTCAATACCATTTCCGATCCATCGAGCTTGATGTGGCAGGTAAGACTTGTGACCCGGTTGGTTCGCGAATTACGCGATCACCCAGCTATCGCTGCTTGGGATCTCGGAAACGAGTGTAACTGCATGGGCGAAGCCACACGTGCTCAGGCATGGATGTGGACATCGGCGATTACCGGGGCAATTCGGGGCAGTGACCCCTCACGACTCATTGTCTCGGGAATGCATAGTCTCCCAGTCAATCCGCAAGAACCATGGAGCATTAGCGACCAGGGCGAGTTGACGGATGTCTTAACGACCCATCCTTATCCGTTTTTTACAGCGCATTGCGACCAAGACCCGGTCGATTCTATGCGCCCTGTTCTTCACGCCGCTACCGAAACGCTTTTGTATTCGAACATCTCCGGCAAGCCCGCTTTTGCAGAAGAGCTTGGAACCCTTGGTCCGATGATCGCGAATGAGCAGACCGCCGCAGCGTTCGCAAGAAGTTCTCTGTTTTCCCTTTGGGCTCACGACTGTCGCGCCGGGTTGTGGTGGTGTGCGTTTGACCAGCTCAATCTGCTTCACCCGCCCTACGATTGGAACGCATGCGAAACGGAACTCGGGCTCATGCGTGTTGACAGAACTCAAAAACCGGTTCTTAGGGAAATTGGTGCGCTCAGCAGCGCACTACGTGAATTGCCGTTCAAGACTCTGCCACCAAGAAGTGTTGAAGCAGTCTGTCTTTTGAGTGCTGAGCAAGACTCGTGGGGGGTGGCGCAAAGCTCATTCCTACTTGCGAAGCAGGCGGGATTTGATATTTCCTTCGCGTTTATAGGCACATCCATCCCAGAATCCAGCCTCTATTTACTTCCTTGCGTCAATGGAATGCAGGCCATTCGCGCCAGCCGCTTTAAGGAACTGCTAACGAAAGTCAAGGCGGGAGCCACCCTCTACATCTCGGTGGACAGCCCTTTTATCAGCGAATTCGAGAAGATGACGGGATTAGAAATCGTGTCCCGTCGCATGCGCAGCAAGCCTCTCAAAGCCGAATTTGACAGTATAGTTGACGGCTTGCAATGGGAGAATGCAACATCCGTACAGTTCCAAGTAAAGCCAACACGTGCGGAAGTTCTCGGACAAGAGGACAATGGTAACCCGATTTTTACGAAAGCAAGCTATGGTGATGGAACGATCTTCTTTCTCGGTTTCCCCGTAGAAACCCAGCTTGCCAATACTCCGGATGCGTTCCAGAATGGTCCCGAGATGTGGAAATTGTATCGGGAAATTGCAAACAGTAGTGTGAACGATCGTAAGCTAAAAAAGCTCTCACCTCTCGTCGGAATCACCGAACATACCGTTTCCGAGTCGGAGCGTATTGCCGTCATCATCAACTACAATCGCGAGCCACTGATCGAAGAAATTACCGTTGCCGACGGCTGGTCTGTCGCTGACGTTTACCGCGGAGCCGATCCCAAAATAGGATATCGCGGGCTTAGTGTCGACCTGTTGGGTCTGGATGCAGCAATTTGGCGCTTAACGAGATCCCGTTAAGCGCCAACTTACCGGGCTATTGTTTTAAAAACGAATTCGACAGTGAATTTGTCTAGAATTCAACCTTAAGAGTCTTAATTTCATAGGGTAGGTATCGGAACGTTGCACTTTCACCGTTGACATCGATCCGAGAACTGCGAGTTTCGTCGGTTTCGTCTTCCATGAGGTTAACCTCTTTGATCGACTTAAAGTCACGGCCAAGCAACAGTGTCGCTTCGCCGCGCTTGCCATAGGCTTCATAAAGGCGGACTATCAACGAACCATCGTCCTCCGCCTTCTTAATCGTCTCAATGATCAGGTTCTTTGCGTCAATCGAAGCCAGTGAAAACGACGACGGGAGTATCCTGGTGGAATCGGCTGAAACTGCTGTCGCGAGTACTGGAACATTGAGCTCGTAGGCACGTTGAACAACTTCTGCTTGACGCCAATCCCCGATGTGCGGGACCAATGAGTAAAGGGTGTGGTGGACTCCCACATCGGCACCCTTATCTGGATCCTCCGCGCCTTTCAATAATGTCAACCGCATGACATTTCCCTTAATGTCCCAGCCGTATTTGTTGTAGGAGAGCAAGGCGACTCCGTAACCGTCGTCTCCACCTTCAGAAAGGTCGGCCCACTTGTGCCCGCATACCTCAAAACGCGCCCAATCCCAGCTCGTGTTCCAATGGGTCGGCCGCTCGACATTGCCAAACTGGATATCAAACGTTGCCCGCGGGCTATGGACGTTTACTGGAAACGCGGTTTTCAGCAACATACTGCGCTCCTGCCAGTCGACTTTCGTATCAAAGTCAATTCTCGGTAATTGTTCCCAGAGGCTGATTCGCTGGACGACTGTGCTTCCGCGTCCAAAGCTGCGCTTAATTTCAATACTTGCGCGAATGGGCCCTTCTTCAACGACTTGAATAGAATCCACTGAGGTCACCGGATAGACCTTATCCTGATAATAAATATCGATATCCCAGGCTTCGTAGTTCATGGGGAGATCTTCGAAAGTCAGCAGAGCATTGGCACGAGTTGTTGCAGAGGAGTCGACAACTTCGAAGCCAACTCTTTTGTCGAAGATCGAGACGATTTCGCCGGAATCATCCAGCGTTACCTTGAAGAACTTGTTTTCTAGTGTGCGATCGGTAACGTAAAGGGTACTTGGCGATACCTTAGCTGTATTTGGCCGCGCAATCGTCGTATATCCTGTTGGTTGAGTTTCCGATAGCGTCACGAGAGTCAATGATTCGCCATCAAGACTTGTCACCTTTTGACCCGACAGACCAAGCGATGCCGGTAGTGCCGCGTAATCCGTGCGGCTCCAGGGTAGGGGATTGTAGACAAGTACGTCCCCGACGCTAGCGTCGACGGACGCTGCTAATGCGGTGAGTCCGCTCGATGCTGCTTCTGAGGCTGCGTTTAATATCTGGCCATAATCTTTGGTGCTGTCCTCATAAACCTGTGCAATGCTGGAGCCAGGAATGATGTCGTGGAATTGATTCAGCAGAGCGAGCTCCCATGCCTGGTTGATCTCGTCCTGAGGATACGCGAATCCCTCGTTGCTGAGAATGAGCGCCGCTGAGCCGACCTGCTCTGCCGTCTGTAATGCGATTTCCGAGCGCCTATTAAAGTTCTTATTGCGAGCTTGGGACGTGTAAGTGCCCCGGTGATACTCTAAGTAGAGTTCACCAACCCATCGCGGAAGAGCAGGGTTGCCTTCGGTTTGCTGTTCTAGGGTCTCAAAGAAATTCTGGACTGTTGAAGTTTGGACTCGTGGCAGTTGCGGGAAGTTCTTGAGTCGCTTAGCTGTTTCCAGCATCTCACGGGTTGGTCCTCCCCCGCCATCACCATTGCCGAAGATATAGAGGGCGGTATCGGTCACATTTTTCTGCTTGTACACACCCCAAAAATCGACAACCTGCTGCGGAGTCATGGCGGAGTTGTAATCTCCGCCCGGTGCGAAGTGGGTGAGAACCCGAGTGCCGTCAATGCCTTCCCACTCAAACGTCTGGTAAGGCGGCTTATTGATCTGGCTCCAGTAGATTTTGATGGTCATAAAATACTTCATGCCCACCTTCTTAATAATCTGCGGGATGTTTGCAGCGTAGCCAAAGACATCCGGAAGCCATAAGACATCGTTATGTGTCCCGAACTCTTTCTGAAAGAACCGCTGACCGAATAAAAACTGTCGAACGAGTGATTCGCCAGAAACCACATTGCAGTCGCTTTCGACCCACATTCCGCCAACCGTCTCCCACCGTCCGGTCTCTACGGCCTTTTTGACACGCGCATAGATATCTGGATGATCCTGCTTTAGGTACGCATATTGCTGCGGCTGTGAACAGGCAAAGACATAACCGGTGTCGGCAAACCTTTCCACGTAGGTAAGCTGTGTTGAGAAGGTGCGTGCAATCTTTTGGCGCGTATGAGCGAGTGGCCAAAGCCACGCCGTGTCGATGTGAGCATGGCCAACAGAGCGCATAATCGGGGTGAATGCTGGATCGGCCGAGTATTTATCATAGAGATTTGCGGCGATATATTGACGCGCGGATCGGGCCGATTCGGATAAGCGCTCGTCGCCGTGTGGAAAGCGGAAGTCGAGGATATTAACTGTTTCATCCAGAACGCGCTCTATCACCGAACGTTCCAGAGTGTCCGCTGGCAAAGAGGTCACTGCAGATTGAGCGCATTTGAGATCAAAATAGAGTGCCTCAACATCGCGATCAATGCACTGCAGTGAATTTTGCTTGAGTGTTACGGTTACCCTGTCGCCGTCGGATGGGATGCCGCCGATCCAGGATGTGTTTTGGTTGGTGTCAACTGTACCGGTATACGCTTCAACCTGAAGTTGGTACGTTTTACCGCCAATTGCCGACTCCACCAGCAACAAGTCGTGGTGGAAGAGATCGATAGCCTGTACTGGAATGTCATCAATCCTGACCAAGCTCTCGGCACCGGTGATTTCGAGTGCAATATGTACGCGCTCTCCGTCCCACTCGGCAGGAATCGTAACCGAACCGGTCAGAGTGACGGTTTCGGCGGCAGCTAAATAGCTTTGTCCGCGCAGCAACGCATACGGCTCAACTCCCGCTCTGTGCAGCGTTAAGTCAACGGTTTTTTCCGCTCGAATAATGCTTTTGGAAAGCTGTTTGATCAGTCGGTCGATCTTCTCTGACGTGTAGTGCCAACTCATAGTAATTCCCTGAGATTAACGTTAATAGGATTTGCGTGGTAAGAGCTCAGCATCGATATATAACGTTTCGATACTGCTGCTTCGCACCTAATCGACTTCGCTTAGATGCCAAATACCTGGAAGTAGCTTTTAAAAAACCGGTCGACATCGACTGTCGTTGCAATCTGATGTGGGCCGTCGCTCTCTTTGGTGAATACAGTGGATGTTGGATCGCCGATTACCGGTGCGACAGCAACAGTACCGCGCTCATAGCCGCATACGTGGCTGTCGAACAGTGTTACCGCCGCCAACGGATCGTGGAACGTAATCTGCGAACTGTGTGCGAACCATGCACCGGCAAAGTCTACAACCGGTCGTAAAAGCGGGTGCTCAAACTTCTTTTTTACTTCGACGTCGGTCATTATGCACTGCAACGTTACATCTAATCCAATTGATCGATGTGTTTTGACGTCGGTTCGGTAGACAATTGATGCGGCATGCGGATCGAGCCATGCGTTCCATTCACCCCGTGCATCGTACTCAAGGAACTTTCCGATCATCATGACGAGGCCGTCAAGAAGCTGCGGGATTTCTGGGTCGATCAGAAAAAGTAGCGCAATGTTGGTGAGTGGACCAATAGTAAGCAGTGTCACCTCGCCGGGATTTTCTCGTATGGTGCGCCTCAGAAACTGGATCGCCTCGAGTTTAGGATAGTAACTGTCATGCGGCCAGTTTGCCAAAGCCTGTGCTTGTGGAACTTCCTTTTGACGCTGCTCGATAATCAGCGGATTGGAAGCGCCAGGATAGATTGGAATCGCGCGTCCCGCGACGCGGCACAGGGCGCTCGCTAATTTGGCTCGTGCAACGGTGTCGCCACTGACAGTAGTTATCCCGAGAAGGTCGCATTCCGGCTGGGCCAATAGGTAGGACAGGCACACCGCATCATCGATGTCACTGCCAATATCCGTATCTAATAGAAGTTTCATATAATGTCTGTTGGGAACTCTTCAGTTCAGCGAAGAACTAAATAGCTTAGCGGCTAAAAAACTAAGACATTATAGCAGTGTATCTGCCGCTTTTGTCGCTTACATTGCAACAAGCAGAGGCTATGAGGAGGGTTAAATATAGTAGTCCAGCGCCTTTAGCTCTTCGCGGATTCTCAGCCCGTCGACTACGTCGTCTTCACTGGGTGTGAGCACATCAAGCTTTGTCTCTTCCAGGATGGTTCGGACTGAGTCTCTGATGCGGTAAACGATGTCCCCAAAAGCACTCAGGTTGTCGGAGCGCCCGACTTCTTTAGCATCTTCCACCCACCGCGGAATTGGCATCAATCTACCGTCGAGAAGCCGTAGTATTTCAGCGAGGCTCACTTTTGCTGGGTCGACCCTTAGCCGATAACCGCCGTTCGCCCCTCGTTTGCTCTCCACAATCCCCTCGTGAGTGAGTGGCAGCAAAATCTGTTCAAGATACTTGGTTGAGGTGTTAGTGATTTCGGATAGTTCGCTCAACTGGCGGTAGGGTGCGCCTTCTGGTGTAAAGTTTCGAACAAGTTCCGCTAGCACGAGTAGTCCATATTGGCTTTTGCTCGTCAGTCTCACTAGTGTATTTTCCTTATGTTCCTGATGACGGAACCCGGCTATTCGACATTGGACAGCCGGGACACTTAAAGTATGGCGGCAATCAAACCATAAGTCAATGATTGTCCGCAATTCACATAGGAAATATTTATAATAGGTCTTTAATCACATCTTATGGCCTGTGCAGCCGAAGTTAGAAAACTCTAATCAATCCTTAACGATCGTCTTAATACTGCGATGGTAAATTAAAACCGTATCCAAACAAAGGCTTTGGTTATTGTTTGATTAAAGGAAAATATGATGAACGTTAGAATCTCGCGAGCTAATAAAGCCGCGTTTACACTAATAGAACTACTCGTCGTTATAGCCATAATAGCAATTCTCGCTGCGATTCTCTTTCCGGTATTCGCACAAGCGCGTGAGAACGCTCGGCGAACCGAATGTCTGAGCAATTGTAAGCAGATAGGTTTGGCCTATATACAGTATATACAGGACTACGACGGCTACACTCCCGGCGTAAACAAGAACAACCTGACTACTGCAACACTTGACGGAACCGCGCAGTACACTCCGTGGTACGTCGTCTTGATGCCGTATATCAAAAGCTGGAATGTCCTGCAGGATCCCGATGATTCGCGAACATTTACTTGCAAGACAAAGGCATCCCAGTCTAAAACGGCTGGCGGCAACGATCCTTACGACTGCTTTGACGATTACAATCCAACCGGTGTCTGCATTGGTTATGGATACAACGACGGATGGGTGAGTGACGGCGGATATGGCCTAATCGGTCCTAGCTACGGAAGTGTCAACACGGTCGTCCCAAGCCCGCCTGTTTCGACGGCGCCCGGACCGGTGATTCGGGCAGGCAAAAACACAGCGTCGTTCTACTCCGAGTCGCAGATGATCCTGCTGGGCGACACGGACACGAAGGAAGATGGTTCAGTCTCGACCGACAATATGGATGCGTGGGCGACGCCAGGTGGTAACACGCAGTATAGTACGGCCAAGTTAAAGCATGGCGGACGATGGAACTTTTGCTTTGTAGACGGTCATGCGGCTTCTATCAAGATGGTTGTCGCGAGCTATGCGGGATGGTCGCCGGCAAACAATACTTTGGTAATTCCATCGAACGAGAACGATGCCTATGATTGGTGTGCAGACTACAATCAAGGAACATATACTGCAAACTACACAGAAGTGCAAAAGTACACTCCAAGCAAGTATCCACTGCAGAGTCCAACCGAGACATGTGCTCAAGCGGTACAGGACGTTTACGCCAATAGCACGGTTATTCCCTAAATCCCTCACAGGAACCATGCACGGCTCAGCGCCGATCTCGAATGAACTTTCGAGATCGGCGCACTTGGCATCAAACATCGCTTTAATTTAACATTGAATTAATAATTGGTGTGTAGTACGAGGCCATACTAAATTGTTGGTAGGCGATTGACAACGGAGGCGGAATCGAGGCTCTGAATGAGTCGTTTAATGAAACAAGAGAAACACCGCTCAGGCTTTACGATTATTGAATTGTTGGTCGTTATCGCCATTATTTCGCTTATGGCAGCCCTTCTTTTTCCCGTTTTTTCCTCTGCGAGGGAAAATGCAAGGCGATCGCAATGTGCCTCGAATTGTCATCAGATCGGTCTCGCCTATATGCAGTATGTGCAGGACTATGACGATGTCACCCCAGCAGTGAACAAAAACTGCTACGTTTCGATAGACCAGGTACTCGACCAAAATCCACAGATCTATTCGCCTTGGTATTACACGATTTTTCCGTACGTTCGCAACTGGACCGTCTACCAATGCCCTGATCGAACCGATACGTTCAGCACATCAACGTGTAAAACCGCTGGCGTCGGCAACTGCACAATGGCAAACCAACAAGACAAATCGGCCAATGGCAATGATCCCTATGACTGCTTCGATGATCTTAATCCGACGGGAGTTTGTCTTGGTTATGGCTACAACGATGGCTGGGTGAGCGACGGCGGTTATGGTCTGCTCACACCTAGCTATTCAAGCGTCAACGGCGTACTCCCGAACCCGCCGCAGCCTTCATCAAATGGCCCGGTAATTCGTGCCGGAATCAATGTTGCAAAGCTTTACTCGGAGTCAACCATGGTTTTGTTTGGTGACGTCGATACGAAAGAGGACGGCTCAATTTCTTGCGATAATGGAGTGGCGTGGGCGACACCTGGTGGAAACTCGCAGTTCAGCACGTCCAAACTAAGGCATGGCGGCCTCGAAAACTTCTGCTTCGTGGATGGCCATGTTAAGGCGATTCGCATGGTCGTTGCGAACTATACCGCTGCGGGAGACTGGTCGGCCAACAACAATTCGCTGGTGATCCCAAAGAATGAAAATGATGCCTACGATTGGTGCTCCGACTACAATCTGGGGAGCTATACCGCAAACTACGCGCTTGTCTCCAACCCAAAGAATAAACAGAATGCGTATCCGTTGACGAGTCAGACCGAAAGCTGCGCCGAAGCGGTCAACGATGTCTACACGCACAGTGTCGTCGTTCCCTAAACTTTTTCGAGTGCTTCATCGGCTTTGGCCTCTAGAATTGCCCCGTTTGTAGTCGCGTCCTCATTGTTTTCGTCTTGTGGTGGGAGCATGTCAGGGGCGACTGGCAGGGTAATCGTGAAAGTAGAGCCTCTACCAAGTTCGCTTTTAACCGAAACCGTTCCGCCATGAGCGACAGCCACCGACTTAACGATTGCTAAACCGAGCCCAGAGTTGCTCGTTCGACCGGTTCCATTTGAAGAACGTGACTTATCACCACGGTAAAATCGATCAAATATACGTTGAAGATCGCTTTCATCAATCCCTTGCCCTGTATCCACTACTTCAATGATCACTTGATTGACGCTTCGGCTGAGTTTCACAGAAACCTCGCCAGAATCACTCGTGTAGTTAATTGCGTTGTCTATCAGATTAGTAAGTGCGCGCTCGATCGCCGACCTGTCTCCAGCAATTGTCAGTCGCTCTTCTAAGCTCGAAACCCCAATTTTTATCCTTTTCTCTTTTGCTGTCCGGCTGAAACCATTGATGACTTTTGTAGCGAGGTCAACAAGCTCGATTGGCTGGCGACGGAGCAGATTGTCCCGTTCGAAGTCGGAGTTCGCAAGGTCTCGCAGGTCGTTGACAATACGAATGAGGCGATCTGTCTCCTCAAGGCCACTCGCCAAAACTCCGCGATACTCGTTCGGTGTTCGCTCGCGACTGAGCGCGAGTTCCATCTCTCCGCGAAGAATCGAAAGCGGAGTCCGAAGGTCGTGCGACGCATCCGCCGTAAATTGGCGCTGGCTGGTAACGGCGCGATGGACCCTGCTCATCATCGCATTCAGAGCATTAACGAGGTCGCCAATTTCGTCATCCGCGACCGTGTGTGCAGCGACGAAAGTTGGTTCAAGTCGGTCTCCGCTCATTTTAGAAGCTTCTTTAACAATTTCGGATATTGGACGGAGGGTCTTCGAAACGAGCAGCCATCCTCCCAATGCCGAAAGGCAAAACCCGAAAAGAACCACCGACGCGATGACAACAGTCATTGGCTTTAAAGCGTCTTCGTACCCTTGCCACGGGGTCGCAAGTTGCAGTACTAGGTGCTGGCGAGGGACACGGATGTTCAATACCCGAAGCTCGTCCGATTCACTTTGTCCAACGAAGTAGCCATTCACTGTTTGAGATTTCTGGAGCAGCAGACTACTGCCGAGAGTTTGCTGGATTAAGTCGTGCCTTTTGACGTTATGTGAAATTGCCACAAGGTATTTTGGGCTGGTTTGGAAAAGCCTAATGTAGATGTCTCCGGTTATGGGATCGCTTGAGTCGATGGCGAGCTGACGGTTGATGCGTTGGACGACCTCTTCGGGATCTGTGGGAGGAGCGACAAATCTACCGTCGCGGCGAAGGAGCTCAGTGCTAGCGGCTGAATTGATAATCTCCATCCCTCGCACGGTTAGGGATCGATCGGTATCGTAAATGAACGTCGCACGGTACATGTAGTATGCCACTGTACCTGTGGCTACCAGAATCAACAGTATGCTGAGGGCGTACCACGCCGTCAGACGCCACCGGATCGACCAAGACCTAAATGGACGGATGTGCATCTTTTTAGACTCGAATCCGCTCAGCCAATTGTGTAACCCACACCGCGAATTGTTCGGATTAGCTTTTTACTTCTGTTTCCGTCAATTTTTGCTCGCAGGTAATTGATGTAAACGTCTACAACATTTGTTTCGGGATCGAAGTTAAGCCCCCACACATGCTGCGTCATTGCCGTACGGCTGAGAGGTCTTCCCGCATTCTGCATCATATACTTCAACAACGCATACTCTCTCGCACTGAGATGTACTTCGTGGTTGGCCCGTCGTACCTCGCGGGTATTTGTGTCGAGAACGAGATCCTCCACTGAGAGGATTGCGGACCGATCCTGGCGTCTGCGAAGAAGGGCCCGCACACGTGCAAGCAGCTCTTCAAGCATGAACGGTTTCGCGAGGTAGTCGTCGGCCCCGGAGTCCAATCCCTCGACTTTATCGCCGACCGAGTCGAGCGCTGTCAGCATCAGCACCGGGACAGTATGTCCTTCTCCGCGAAGCTGTTTGCAGATCTCTAAGCCAGACATCTGGGGAAGCAAATTATCGACGATCACGAGAGCAAATTGCTGTGAGCGCGCCAACTCATAGCCGCTTGCTCCGTTGGTTGCAATCTCGGTGAGATATCCCGCTTCGTCCAGCGCCCGCTGCACAAATCTTGCCAGCTTTAGCTCGTCTTCAATATAGAGAATCCGCAAATTTGCACCGCACACACCAGTTCTGAATTCGCTAAGAGTACCAGAATTTTGGAAGGGCGCAACGGCTGAACGACGATATTAGAAATATTTAATAACAGGTTAACATTTGGTTAACCCGCGTGAAGCCAGCCACGCAATTCCGGTGTTACGCGACCATGAATCGGCCAATTGTTGAGCTGCCTAGGGCAAGCATAATAGCCAATCGGAAGTAGAGTATTCCGAATTTCCATTTCGCCGATGTTGACACCTGGTAGTACGGCATTGTTCTCGGGTCAGCGCGCCATCCTGAAATAATTCTCGGAATACTCAGCAGCAGCAGACCCCAAATTAGCGGATTGCGGAATCCTGCGAGAACACCAAGTACTACACCAATAGCCAGCAGTTTAGGAGAAAAGATGGGAGCAATCCAACCACCGTCAAGCGGCGGTGTTGGCAACAGGTTAAACAAGTTG
>Ga0116229_10013255_pt1 | contig 11692 bp, 7 predicted proteins | sample S1TSphgellanicum_3_FD_87313 | JGI IMG/M metagenome (GOLD analysis project Ga0116229, IMG submission 87313) | Host-associated microbial communities from peat moss isolated from Minnesota, USA - S1T2_Fc - Sphagnum magellanicum MG | ecosystem: Host-associated > Plants > Peat moss > Unclassified... | reverse complement strand
TTAGAGGCACTTGCATCTAATTAATTTAAACATGAAATGTACACTATCCATGCATGCCTAATTTACCGCTTTAGGAAATGCAAAGCCCAAAAAACTAGAAACAAGAGGAGGATTTAGAAGCAAGGGTCCTCACTCCCCGACTTAACCCGTAACCCACTTGGAACTAGAATCAGTTTTTTTTTTTTTAAAATTTCCGACTCGGTTCGGCTTCCGAATCCTTTACGAGGAGCTGGAACCAAAATTCAGTTCCACACCCCCCCCCAAAAAAAAAAAAAAAAAAAACTAATCAGAACTACTAGGGGGGTCAGTTCCACCCCCTGCTTTAAAACAAGGCACTAGGTTTGGTTCCGATTTCTGCCCAATTCTGAAAACTGCCCATTATTTCAAGTACCCGGAACCAAGATCTGGGTTCCGATTTCTGCCCAATTCTGAAAACTGCCCACTATTCCAAGTACCCAGAACCAAGATCTGGGCTTCTGATTTCTGCCCAATTCTGAAAATTGCGCATTATTCTAAGTACCCACCCAGGCAGAACCCGAACCGCTGATTCTTACCCGACAATTCAAGTACTTGCCGAACACTACACTATTTAAATTCCTTTCACATCCACACCCCTAAACCCCAAAAAGTGGACTGAATAAGGTGATATTTGGGGGGAGTGGGGGGGGGCCGCGATGGATCATTTCAATGTTACAAAATTTACAACCTAAGCCGATCCAATCATATGGTCGATTGATTGAGAACAACCATTTCCGTCTACCGTAAATTATTAAGAGGCAAACATTGCTAACATGAGCAAGCACATTTGGTTTCAATTTTGCTGAAGAAAAGTGAAAAACATGCCACTTTCGCTCATGAAAATTGGGGGCCACAATGAAACCGGCACCCGGGAGTGAGTGCACGCACCATGAAGGATGAATGATAAGTGGTCAGGAAACAGTTTTCTGTTGGGTTCCAGTTCCCTAGCTAACCAACCAACCATGGTGGTTACATCAGTTGGTTGGGGTTTTCCTACCTACCTACTAACAACAACCCACAAGCAGGTTGTTAGTAGGTAGATAGTAAAGACAACCCTTAACTATGTATAAACCATCTACTTACCTAGTTAGTTACCTATTTTCCTACCTATCTACCTATATATTAGACCTATTTTCCTACAGAATTGGTTACCAAGGTGAAACCAAATATTAACTCCGTTAAGGTTTAGTTAAGGTTCATCCACAACTGAGTAATATGTAGGGGGGTTTAGGGTTTGTTTGGATGGGAGAGAAGAGGAATGGTGCCTCAGTGAACATTCAAGTGAAAAAGAGAAAAGACAAACACAATTGAGAAAGCAAGGAAGTATTGCTTTTGAACCAACAATAATGGCTAACTAACTTCCAACCTCAACAAAGGGGGCTGGGAGGGTGTCCCACACAACATACCTATTGGGTCACACAATCCAAGTCCCTTGCTTAATAATGGGAGCAACAATAATGGCTGGCTATGGACATTGAGTCACTCAATTTACATTGAGGCAACAAATGCACTATGAGTTTGAGTTGCTTCTATCATGAGTGTGTGTGTTGGAGGAGGACTTTCCATCATCCCCTTCACAATAATCTTGAAGTATATACATGTTCATTTCATTGTATTCTTCTTACTCGTGTAGCCCGTGCTGTTGGCCCAAGTGTGAACACATCGAGCACTCAACTAAATTTTTTCCTTCCAAACCCAATTTTTGCAATTTGTTTGAATTTTTAGCAATGAAATCCACTCGAAAATCAATGTCTTCCACACCTTCGCTCTGAAAATTGTGAAATAAACTTTATTAAATCTGACTCGTCACAAGCTTTCCACCAACACCAAGAATGCATGCCCCCAAATTCCAATAATTTTTTTCATTTTTTTAATTTTATTTAATTTTCATTGAGAAAATAATCAATAGCTTTTACATCGTAACTCCAAATAGTCTCAAACCAAGTTAGTGCACCCCTACTCATCAAGAGGTTTCCAAAGATACCAAGAGCATGTGGTTGAGAAATCTCAATGTGACAAACAAAACAAACTACCTTGCTTCACAAATAGATATGGGTGGGTGTGGTTGAAAAATCTCAATGTGACAAACAAAAGAAAAGAAAAGAAACTACCTTGCTTCACAAATACATTTGGGTGGGTGTAGACAAAATGCAAGTAAACTTTCTAGGAACAATTGTGTGGTAAATTCATGGTGAAAATTTTCAAGAAAGAATTGTTTGAGAAGGGAAGAAGCTTAACCCTTAAAAGCCTCCACCTTTATACATTCATTTTACTTTTATTTGAACCTTTTGTTTCAATATCTAGTCCAATTTGCCCATAGACGAATGAAATTACAAAACTAACCATTGGATTCAAAGCTTACAAATTCAAATGTGTTTGATAAAAATTTCATCCAAAATCAAGAAAAGGATGATAAGATAACAAAACTAGATTGAAGTCATGTAAGACAGGCTAGTGTTGTTCAAGGTTGGATCCAAAGCTTCATCAATTGAAAATAAACTTGATCTTGATACATGCATTTTAATATGTCATTTGTGGTGTCCAAATTAAATACCATAAAAAAATTCAAGCCCAAATGTGATTAAGGATGAAACCTTTCAATTTCCCATGGAAATGTGAATGTGAGGAACTTGGAAGTTGGCAAGTTCATCCTTGTATTAAAACTCCTAGGATAGTTCATGAATGCATTTCCAAGTTTAACTTTTATTACACAATTCACATATTCTTCACACCATCCTCATTGGTGCATTTTTAAGTGCATGGCTAGAGGTTCAATGCATGAACTTATTTGATCAAACCTCACCCAAATTCACATGTCAAATGCCCAATTAGCAAATCACTTGAAAGGATTTTTAAATAAAAGTTTCCACACCAAGAGTTGGCTTGTGTATCCATGTGCTTTGTGAGCTGAAATATAATGCGAAGCAATGCACACTATTGAAATTAAGAGTGGTCAAAGTCTCAACATGGATATTCAAACACTCCTAGCCTCCAATAACATATATTGGATGACAATTGTAATGTGCCATTGTCTATTTTATGATTATCTTCAAATTTTCATTTGCCCATCAAACTTGAAATGTATAATTATTAAAATATTGTTAATTCAATAAGTTGTAAACTAGCTTTCTAATGAATCAATTTTTTATTAAAACATATAGGCAATCTAGATTTTGACGTTTTAAATTTTAAAAAACCTTATTAGGGGAATCAAATAGATAAATTGAGCTTAGAACACAAGAGATCTTACATGAACCACCAACGCAACATGCAAAATGGATAGTATGTGGTTAGGAAATATTATTTCATTGTATCTTTGCCCCATAGGTTGGTTACCAACTACCAATGAAATTTTAGATTGATATGAAACCTTTTGATTAGATCTAGGCAATCTAGTTACAAAATGTAACTTGTAACCATTTTGGTGTTTGCAATCTATTAGCTAATGGTGACCAACAAATCATCGATGACCAATATTTCTTAGTCATCTTAATTTCATCAACTACCTTGATTAAGTTTGGTAATTGCTTCAAGGTTGTCAATCACATGTGTGGCTTCAAATTAATCACATAGTCCAAAATTGCATTATCCTTTGATGATGAATACAAAAAATGTTATTTCATTAATTTTTTTTATAAAGTCACCTAAAATAGGGATAAGCATCCATCTTTTGGGCAAAACATTAAACAAAATGGAAAATGGAGCATGAATTGGGTATAAAGAAAATTTAACAAGACATACAATTAAAAAATGCTTTGAAATCAGTGGTCATTGGAGTTTCACCCCTAGTTTGTTAGTGAAAGACTTTGCACACACTTGTAGAAGAGCTTGGTGTGAAAGCTAGCACATGAGCTTTCAAATTATAATTATGTGTTGACATAATATGTTCATTTGAAGTTGTTGTGGGTTAAATAATAATGTTATAAATGTGAAATCCAAAATATATGAATGCCATGACTGATGTTGTGTGCCCACCTAAATCCAAATGTTAAAATTGGCAATTTGGATATGAATCAAGAACTTGACTTGATTCAACATAAGACTTCTAATTGTGAATTGTCAATCTTGGTAGAATTCGAAACCTTCTACCAATTTGTTTTCAATGATAGAAACCCCCAAGGACCATTTAATGTCTTACATAGGTTTAGGTTTTAGGTTTTAAGGTTTTTTTACGATTAAGGTTTAAGGTTTTTTTGCATCATTTTCCTTTTGGGAGGTTCATTTTTTTGCAACTTCTTCCATGTTTGCATTTGTGATAACCCACACTACATTAAAACATGATATTTATGACTCAACGATTTTATTATTAATGCCCAAACCTAATCATATAATCATATTTGACATGTAAAATGCCTTGTAGTTATTATTATGATTACATGACTAGAATCATTTCCTCCATGTGTCATTCACAATTCATTTGCTTGGAAGGATTAATTGTGTCTCAAGTTATCATTAGTGTCATCCACTAAACCCATCACATATCACAATAGTTTCAAATATAAACAAATATTAGTCATAGTGATGACATGGACTAGAGTTCCTAGATGTATTAGGGACATTAGGGACATATTACAAATATATTTTGTAAGGGTATGTATTTAAGAATATAGGGGTAAGTTGGGGGCTAGTAATAAGTAGGTAGGCTTACTTACTTAACTACATGTAGGCTACCTACTTATCTACTTATGCTTACCTACCCATTTACTTAACCTATATTGTTAAATAGGTAATTAATTAGTCTATGTAAGTAAGTAGGTCACATGGTAATGTAAAGTAGGCTAAGTAGGTTACATATTTATAGGCTATGGACATTAATAATATTTTAGAAGAAAACAACTATGTTTACAACTAGATTTATAGTCATATTGGATTAAATGACTATGGTCACTAAAGTCATGCCATATAACTTGCTCAAACAACTCAACATGACATGGTGTCAAGTCGTGTTCAAAACAATTGTATGGATTCACACTTAAAATAAAATTATGTAGTCATTTTATAGTCATTTAAAATACATATAATCATGTTACAATCATTTACAACACATGTAATCATGTTGTAATCCTGAAGGACCAAGTTTGGAATGTTATTAAAAGGAATTGAACCCTCATTTCCACAACCACAAACCAACTCCTTAACCACCCAACCAATATTTCAACTTGTGATATATTATGTCATCGCATAAATATAAACATCTATATTTCAAATCTTATGCATTATCATATCATTATTTAATTATATAAATTCATAATGAAAATTGATTACATAATTATAAAAAAATTATAATTCAATATTCAAATTTAATGTTTTAAAATTCTTATTTCAGTTATTAATTAAATATAATATATAATTTGTAACTCATTTAATATTTAGTATTTATTAAATTTTATTTGGTTCATACATTTAGATATTTTTAAATAATTAAATTAAATCAATTTACTAATTTTGGGGGCCATAAATTAAAATTAAAATCAAGATTTTGAATGAAACTTAATCCATACTTTTGATTCCATACTTCTATAAAAATTATAATTGTCAAAATTTTAGATGTAAATATGATACATCAATTTATAATATTTATCTCAAAAATTTCATTGTAAACTTTTTAACTATAAACATACACATAAACATCACATGACTTAACTTTTAAAAATAAGTTTAAATATCAAATTGACTGAACCTTTATACGTGTATGCATGCCATTTGTAAAAATAATGAACTAAAATATAACATTTTTATAAATACTTGAAAATGATTGCATTCGAATTTCATATATACATGTGTTTTAATGTAATGCATACATGATTATTGCTATCACAAAATGACCTATGAAAAACTTTATGAATGTACATGTTAAATTATATTTTATGATGTATGATGCCAATTATTATCTACATATTCAATATAACTCACAATATACAACTATGGTATGATTACAATTATGTTAATTTGATTACATATTTTCATGATATGGCAAAATTACACATGTTAAATGTAAAGTGGTGAAGATTAATTTTTCACATCATATCTTGAATTATGTTACAATTTATTTAATAGGTGGTTGCATAAAACATCAAATCCTTCTAATATCATGTGCCATATCATAATGTCATTTGTAACATCATGTCATAGTTATTGTTGTTGGTTAGTCAATTTAACAACTTTACATCTTTAGCTTGAGTGTATATTCATACCCGCATTATGCTATATATTCATTCCATTAATCCATTAATTGTAATAAATGTTAGATTGCAATTACACATATTGTTACATAAACTAAATAGTTACAAATTTGGTTCATAGTTGTTTTTTTACTTGTTGAAGATTAAATAGTTGTTTAAGAAGTGATTGCATAGGACATGAATTCTTCTAATGGTAGGTAGGTAAATGGGTTATAGGGTAATGTAAGGTAGATTAGGTAGGCTACATATTTATACCTATTTTCATATATATTACTTTATCTAGGCTAAACTATTTAGGTTGGGTAATAGGTAGTAGGAAAATGGGTAAATAGGTAGGTTACTTTTATATGGGATAATGTTATAATGTTTCCTTTTCATGAATTTTACCTCACATCTTTTGTTAACAAGTTTAACATTTTAAACTATATAACTAGATGAAAAAATAATTTAGACATAGTACATGCACTAAAAATATTCAAAATGCAAATACCATTTGGGATGAACTAATCACAAAGGCTTGTGACCAACAAATTAAATAGGAAACCCTACTTATTAACCTAGCTTAAGCCTACCTTCCTACCTGTCTACCTAGGTTTACTAACTTACCTATTTTGGCTTATCTATTTACCTAAGCTTTTAGATTAGGCTTTTTAGATAATTAGTCTTAAGTTAATAAATATGTTTAACTAGATTGCCCATGTGACTTTATTATGGTCAAAGATGTGTTTACATTTCATATGCCAACAAATACCCATTATTAATTTATGTTTCTTGGTTATAGTAATAAAATCATTGTGTTTTTTGACTACATAATCATAGAAATTAAATGACAAATGGAATAAGTTATTACAACCAAAATTATAACTAATAGCAAAAGTGCTAGTTACGTTTGCACTTTGCAACAATAATTTCATTTTGAAGCATCACACTTACGCTTCATCAAAGTTTCATCAAGGTATGTTTATCCATCATCTTTTTTTAATGTTTAGATCATGTTTGTCACCTTTTGATCAATAAAAAATTTCAAAAATAAATAATGTTGTGTGATGATGTGTGTGTGTGTGTGTGTGTGTTTGGTGTAATTCTATGAAATAATGTAATTTTATTTTGTATGTTTGGAGGTGTTTCATTTTTACAAATATAACCCTATGGAACCCCAAACTTGTGAAATCCATTTTTGCATGATTATATTACTATAACTATTTGTAGGTTTGAGATGGTTTTGGTAATTCACCAAGTTTTGTGTTTTCATTTTTTTTTAGTGTTTTATGCAAGTAGTTAAAATGATGGCATCAACAAGTGAAACACTTGAAATGATATATGAATATGACGATTTTATGTCATCAACTAACACCCTAATCAAATCACCTTTAATTGGATCAAAATAGGCATTTAATTTTGATATGGCTTGACAATTTGGTAACTTCTTGTTCCACAACTCCAAGTTAATTAGAAATTGTGGTACCTTTTTCATTGCATTTTTCATTATTGAAGTATTTTTTGTTGTTAATGGTGTTGTTTTGGAATAAATTATTATAATCCAAAAATGTTACAATGTGTTTAAGCCACCTTTTGTAGTGCAAGTGGATGCTAGAAATATGTCCCAAGGGAAAAACAAAAGTGATTATAAGTTATAACAAAGACCATGGCACAAATTCACTAAAAAAACACACATTTAATGAACATTCCATGGTGTATAGGAGGTCCTAAGCTATTTTCACTACAAAGAATGGTGGAAATTATAAATGAGAGACAAACTCCAAAAAAAATGATAATTGTCCTTCCTTAAATTATAATTTTTTTGGGTAGTTATAAACCTTATACCAAATCACCCAACACAACAAGATTTTTTGGAGGATTTAATATTACACATTGTTAAAGGATATTGTGATTTGTCATCTAGTGAGAATCCAAGGTTAAGGCATTTAGTTTTTTGTTAATGTGAATGGGTATAATTTCCATTTCAACAATAATTGGTGAATGAAGTCTTTTTACATATTGTGACAAAAACTAAGGAGAAATATCACTATTACAAATCATGGTTTTTTAAGAGATTCAAGTTGATTAACTTGTCATTTTTTATTAATGGACATGTACATTTTGATTAAAGGCCAAAGGCTTAAATGACACATGTATTTCTTGACTGATCAATTTGATTATAATGATTTATTTGTTTAAATACATATAGTCAAATTATACAACCTTAGTCAAAATGGACAATGTTTTTTAGTCAAATTGAACATTTAATCAAAATGGTCAATGATCTTTAATCAAAATGATTAATTTTTTTTAATCAAATGGAACATTTAGTCAAGATGGTCAATGATCTTTAATTAAAATGACTAATGGTAATTAGTCAAATGGAACATTTAGTTAAGATGGTCAATGATTTTTAGTCAAAATCACTAATGGTCTTTAGTCAAATGGAACATTTAGTCAAATGCGACATAATCTACTACCCTATGCATCTACCTCCTATCTACTCACCCACATATTTACCTAACTAACTACTTACTTACCGACCTATCTATTTACATATTTTTTCTCACTTAAATGTACATATGTATGTACCTATATTTTTTCATTTTTATACATCCTACCTATTTACTTACCCACTTACCTACATAATATCTACCTACCTATCCACCCCCTTACCTACTTAAGTTGAGCCACTAGGTGTAGCCATTAAGTTTAACCATTATATTTAACCATTATGTTTACCCAAAATTTGTTTAAATTTTAATCATTAGGTTAAATTTAAATTTGGCCACTATGTTTAGCCATTAGATTTGGCACTAGTTTCAACCTAAGTGTTAACGAGTTAAATTTTCTAAATTAATTGATTATGTAGGCTTTTTAGTGACTACTAGTTACTAGTGATAAACTTATTGTCCTTTACCCAAGGGGTGAAGCTAATGGGATTAAATAACTCAGGTTAGTGAGTGGTTAGGGGTAATCCACCCAATCATCTAAGAGATTTCTAAAAAATGATTAGGATTAAAACCTGATTTTTAAGGGCTAATGTGGGCCTTGTATGTGGTATGTGGAAAAAGAGGGACTAGAGGACATGGGAGAGGAAGAGGGATTCATTAAAGACTTGGAAAATGAGGTGAGGAAAGGAGGAATGTATGTACTTTGTGTGTGATTTTAATGGAAGATGGTTGAAATATTCAAGCTTCTTGAGTTGCATTGTTATTGTATTAAGTGTGAAAGGCAAAGTAGGTTATGTTATGTAAGTAAAATGTTTCTTTGAATTAGTATATTTGCATTTTTCTAAGATAGAAAGTAATGGGCTGGCCACTAGGTAATCTTTGGAGTATTAAGTTGGGTAAAAGCATGGTAGGGTGGCTCACATTTCACATTTTGAAAAGTCCACATCTTACACCAACTACAATTCTTACATTTAAAATAATTATCAAACTATAAATCCTATAATTATCCCTTATGGTTTCAGTCACAAATATTAATAGACCACTTTATAAATATCCCTAAACATGTGATTGGTCAAGAAATTTAAAAAAAAGTTTAAAGATTTCAATGTGAAATGTAATTTCAATTGTAAAAATGATGAAAATCACAACAAGTTGAGATTTTAAATATGAAAAAAATTATATCGAAAAATTTCAATGCAATTTATAATTAAATTATTCATTTTATGGTCAACTATTTTTTAATTTTAATTTTGATATTACTATGACATTTTTAAAGTCCACATTGTTCATTTTGTGTGTGACAAACATAGTGTCATTAGAGAACTTGCAGGCATGGGGGAGGAAAGATAATAGTGTAGAAAAGTTTGCAAACCCTTTAAGCAATATTTTAGGGCATTGAAGGTACTAAAAAATCAAGGAAAGTAACTATTTTCAAGTTTTCCCCCTTTATTATATTATTCCCTTCCTTATGTTTTACTTCCTATTCCTTGGATTAGATTACTTATAGGAGGGTAGGTCTAATAGTAAACATTTATCTTCCTTGTTTCCCCTTGCATGACCTTTTACTTATTACTTGAGTAGTTGTAGTAAAATAAGTTAGGGAGGGTAGTTCTTTTAGTGGAATAATAATGTGTTAACCTTGCCCCTTAATTTTACACCTTGGAGGACGAGATTGATCGAGGGGGTCACAATTTCACCCCTTAACACTAAATTAAACCATTAGATTTATCCATTTAGTTTATCTTGGGTTTAATTTAATTTAATCATTATGTTTAACCATTAGGTTTAATTTAAGTTTAACCATTATGTTTAGCCAAATTTTAATCATTATGTTTAACCACTAAATTTAAACACTAGGTTTAACCAAAAGTTTGATTATGAAGTTTAACCATTAGGATTATCAAACAGGTTTAATCATTATGTTTAACTAAAGTTTAGTCATTATGTTTACACATTAAATTTAATCATTAAGTTTAGCCAAAATTAAGCTATGAAGTTTAGCCTTTAGGTTATCAACTAGGTTTAGCCACTATGTTTAGTCATTACATTTAATCATTAGGTTTAGCCAATGTTTAACCATTATGTTTAGCCATTTTATTTAATGATGCGAAATAAACATGACAAAAGTTGATCAATTTTGATGGTGTAATCCATTAATAAGGATTTGGTTTATCATTGTGCAAATTTGGGGTTCAATTCTAAAAACTTGCAATTTATGTGCATGTTTAGAAGGCTAGGGTAGGTAAATTAAATTAAATTAGTTTAGTGAAGTTAAGTTAGGTTAGGTTAAATTAAGTTGTGTTAAAACCTATTTACCTTAGTGTTTTTTTTTTACCTCATTAGACCTAATTACTACCTACCTACTTATTAATTTTTTAAATAATAATCCAAATAGGATTTTAATTTAGGTATAAGTTTGACCTAGTCGAATGGTCCATCACTAGAAGAAAAGTTGACTTTTTCGACTGGTCCTTGTGATTGTTTTCTAGTCGCAGGCGACATCTATAACTAAAAGTTGTGTAGTCGCGTTAGACAAGTCACAATCGTTCTTAGTCATAGGCGACAACAGGGTTCGATGGAAACTGTTCAGCGTACAAATACCACCAGTTCATGACAAAATACGAGTATACGTATGTGGTGCCAATATTCAACAATTATTTTGGTTATTATTTTCCACTAATGCCCAGAGACCACGTGGTATATTGGATATTTGATTTAAATTTTTTTCATGACATCTAATAATACTACCCGTCCGATTCAAGCACTAAGATTATGACACATGGCTTTTAATATGGTATTTACTCTATTATTAAATAATTACAATATATATGGACCGTTTGATTTTACTCATAACGATTATGACATGTGGCAATTAATTTTTTATTTTAGTTTTAAATAATGCATTTATTTACAGATAATGCATGATTTTTTTTGTTGTCCAATTTCATGTTGCACACAGTAGATCCTAAGCGTTTATGGCTTGGCCTAATATTTATAATAAACACAATATATACTTCAGTTGAGTTTTGAAACCCAATGGTAGGAGCATTTATAAATTGC
>Ga0116229_10013254_pt1 | contig 11692 bp, 4 predicted proteins | sample S1TSphgellanicum_3_FD_87313 | JGI IMG/M metagenome (GOLD analysis project Ga0116229, IMG submission 87313) | Host-associated microbial communities from peat moss isolated from Minnesota, USA - S1T2_Fc - Sphagnum magellanicum MG | ecosystem: Host-associated > Plants > Peat moss > Unclassified... | reverse complement strand
AATTAATATTCCAGCTTTGAGTTTGTAAATTTAATTTTAAAAACTTATTTGATTTGAAGCTTGAAATTGCAATTCCAAATTATTTTTTTGGATTCTCAGAATTAATATTTCAATTCAAAAAATTATTAATTGAGTCTAAAAATGGACATTTCAATTTTGAATTTGAAAATTGACATTTCAATTCTGAAAATTTTATTGAAATTCAAAGACTTATTTCATCTTAAAAACGATATTTGAATTTTGAATTTTTTTTGGGAATCTAAAATTAATATTTCAATTCCAAAACTTATTGATTGAGTTTTAAAGTTTTTTCTACTAGTGTTATCCATAATGAATCACTTTTATAGATAATTTTAATTGATTATATTACTTATAAGTTAAACCAAATAATTATTTTTAAAACATATATTATTAAATTATATTTTTTATATTCTTACAATAAAAGAAACTAATTACTGTAATTAATGTTACATTACTTTAAAATCATTGTAATTACTTCATATAAGAATTAATTATAGTATATGCATAATTTCTAAAAAATTGAACGTAATTATTCACAATCTGTAATTTATAACTTTAAATTTGAATTAAAATTTTGGAAAGATTATAATGTAGTTAAAATAATAATTGTAATGATTGTAATTTCAGGAATTATTGTAAATTAATTTAATTTTTTATTTTAAAAAATTCTGTAATTACTTATCTATGATAAATGTTTTTACAATAATAAATGTAATTATATAATAATTAATGTAACTATTTTAATATATATATTTTTAAAAGTGTAAGAATTGTTTTTATAACAATTGTTCGTTCATTATTTATAATTTGAAAAAAATTAAAATACTTATTTTTAAATCAATATAATTAAATTATTTTAACATTTATTATATTATTTATAATTCGACTAGATATTTTTAAAATAAAAAATATTTTAGTTATTTATTTATCTTTGCATTATGTATTAACATCTTGTGGGTAACTAAATAGCTAATTTGTTAAATATTAAGAATTTATTATTTATTTAAGTAAAGGATAATGAATACTTAATATTTGTAGTGTATAATTTATATTTTAAATATATGTTAAATTTAATCATTATTAATTAAATGGTTATTTAATTATCTAGTGAGCCATGTACTTGAATTGTTTATAAATCTAAAAATTAAAAACAAAAGGCATGAAGAAAATTTTGGAATTGCAATTTAGTTTGTGAAAAAGTTGCAACTTTAGAATTTATCCTATATTGTTTATTCTCCATTCCTATTTTGAACATTATATAAACAAGGTGTGTGATCATCAAATTTGTGCACATGGGATGAACCAATCAAAAAACTTAACCCAAAACAAAAAAAAAAGTTATGCACATCAACTTCCCCAACCTATTTATTTACCTAACTAGATAGGTACATAATATGACTTACCCACCTAAGTCAACCAATGTATCTACCTACCTAAGTACTTACTTATATGAGTAGGTATGTAGCCTAGGTTTGCAAGCACCTACCGACCTAATATTAATATTTTGTATTAAATTCATTTTACAGTGCCACGTGGCATATTTATATTGGGCCATGTGTCATAACATAGGATCATCCAAGCATTTGAATTGAACATCCTAGATTATTTCATTATTATTATTATTATTATATTCTAAATGATTCAATATTAGAACACATGGCAACACATCAATTGCTTCAATTGTGACCAAAATAATTGCATCGTAGTCGCATGTGACAATACATATGCAATGGAGTCAAAGGATGAACTTGTATTTGTTGAATTTTTCTTTCATCCAATACCTTTTGTCATTTATAATTAATGTTTCATGCGACTTGTCCAAGGTGACTAATGAGATTTTAATCGCAAATGTCACTTGTGATTAAATTTTAATTGTAGAGACTAGTTGAAAATACCTATTTTTCTTCTAGTGATATGGTGTTCAAAATGACACATACATTATAAGTTGGATATATTAATGCCTTATCATGCAAAAATTGAGAGTAGATATGTATCTTTACCCACTTCATTAACTTTAAAAAAGTAAAATGTAATATTTCATCTATTTGCTATATTAAAATCTATTTAAATGCATATTAAACTTCAAAATTTTCAATTTCATTATGATAAAATCAAAGAACATGCTCATGTTCATCATTTAAATAAATAAAATTTTAATACTAGTATGTGAAGACATACTTCATGGTAACTTTTCGTTTATGTTGCACGTAGATTGCAATGATCAAGAGTTATCTAGTTACTTTATCTTGCTTGCACATCATCAAGGTTTATTGATCACCGGATGATGTTGTTGAAATTCTAAGGCCACCCAAAGAATTTTGGCAATATTTCCCTTCATTGCATTTTGCACATTAAAGTGCAATTCCCTCCAATCTTCATGACACCCAAGATCTTGGAACATATGTGTCCAACTTATTGTTGTTGATGATCCATGCAACAAATCATTCTTCAATTTGCAATGTTGATAAACGTTTGTATTCAATTTGCAAATGCATGCAAAAGGTTGTTGGAGGGGCCGGGACAAAGCACTATGTTTCATGTGAGAAACGCTGATCACGGATTTACAATCCCATGATTTGGTAATGAAAATCATGTGAAAATTGTTCTTTTGTAGGTTCGTATGTTTTGCACACAAATGTCTTGCATTTAAAACACAAATAATGGACGTATAAGTAGTATGAAATATTTTCATCCACATGTGTATTCATTTGTGTCATTCCCAAGAATGTATGGAATTTTGGGGTTCACCATGTACTTGCCCATATGATCTATTTGTTTTTTCATGTTCCATGATGTGCATTGTTTCATCCATCCAATTTTGTGCATCTTCATGATGTTGTAGGTAATCAACAATCCACACCTCACCTTTTTCAACTTACCAACATGGGAAAAAAATTCATGTGCACTAAATGCACCCATTATAGCATGTGTGTCAAAGTGTTTTTGGCATTTTATGGTAGCCACCAATCAAATTCCTCCAAATATTGTTCAATGCCATGGTATGTGGCCATCCAATCATTGGCATGAGCCTTCATCTAATCCACCCACCAAACCAACCATTCTTTCGATGCATTAAAGTAATCCAAACTTAGAAGAAATCCTTTTTGGTAATGTAAAAAAATTCACTAGTTCATGACACAACCTCGAAAGAATGTTGATGTTTGGTCATTTGGTGTTCGAATTTGACCATGCATTATATTTGTTGTTATTCCACTTCAACATTGTGTACCTTAGATATATTGGTCACCCAATTTATTTTTTAAAAACATCTCCAAAAAAAAAAAACCTAATCCATGTGCACACATTTGAACAAGCAAACCACATGGTGTTGGTTGGGCTATGGTAGGAAGTGTCAACCACATTTGGCAATGTTGGGAAGTGTGTTAGGATGAGCACAATGGTTGGGGGCAGAGAGAAGGGGGGTTGATGGTGCCAAAAAAATGTTGACCAACAATTGCAATAATAGGGGATGATTTTTTCATTGTCCCCGTTATTTACGATCTCCCTTGCACCCCTCATCATTTCCTTTAATGTTTTTGCCCTCCTCCATTTTGGTTATTGACCCCCATCATCTTTTTTGTTCCTTACTACAATTCACATTTTTTTAATTAAGTTTTCTAATTAAAAAATACCCAAAATGACAAGCATAAAAAAGACCACCCTATCAATTTGGACAAGTTAATTTAAACGTGTTGGCATGGTTGGGTAATCAATTTGGGTATGAATCATAATTTTAAAATAATAATCTAAAAATGATTTAATTTTTTAATTAATAAGTAGGTATGTAAGTAGGTAGGTAGGTAGGTAGTAAATAGGTCTAGGTAGGCTAAAAAAAAGGCCCTTAAGTAGAAGGTGTTAACCTAGCCTAGGTTACGTACCCTAATTTAATTTAATCAAACCTAATTGAACTACTTTAATTTAACCTACCCAACCTAACCCTCTAAACATGCACATACATTGGTAGAAAAATAGTCTTTTGCAATTTGTCTTATGCAACTACAATTAACAGTTAAACATAATGATTAAACTTAAGTTAAACCTAATGATTATACCTAGTGGCAAAACTTAAGTTAAATTTAATGGCCAAATCTATTGGCTCAACTTAAGGTTTAAACTAAATGTAGTGGTCAAATCTAGTGGCTAAACATAATGGCTAAATTTAAACTAAACCTAATGGCTAAAATTTGATTAAACTTTGGGTAAACCTAGTGGCCAAATATATTGATTGAACATAGTGGCTACACTTATTGGTTAAATTTAGGTAGGTAAGTGGGTAGGTAAGTAAGTAGGTTATATGAAAATAAAAAAATATAGGTAGATGCATAGGTAAATATGTAGATAGGTAGGTAGGTAAGTAGTAGGTAGGTGGGTGGGTAATAAGTAGGTAAGTAGCTAGTTAGGTAAATATGTGTATGAATATGTAAGAGGTAGATACATAGGGTAACAAACCATGTCACATTTAATTAAAAAACATTGGTCATTTTGATTCAATGTTACATTCGACTAAAAAACATTCGCCATTCTGATTAAGGTTGTACAACTTGACTAGATGTATTTAGTCAAATAAATCATTATAATCAAATTGATTAGTCAAAAAAAAAAATGTCATTCAAACAACTTGAATATTTAAAAAAACCATGATTTGTAATAATGGTTGTTTTTTTTGTCTTTGAAATTTCCTAATATAATTCCCATTAACATTTTCATTTTCAATGTCTTATTTTGCCATCATTGTCATCCCCCATTGTTTACACCATTTCTTTGATTGTCAAAGGCATCTTTCCACTAAAAGAAAAATGGTCTATGTCATTATGTTTTAATTGTTTGCATCATATGCAACTAAAAATCCCCTAGTTGTTTCACAAGTCACATGCGTCCATAGTTGTAGATGATGAATGAAGTCAAAGTCAACATATATGGTTTCATCCATATGTGAAACATATGGTCTATGTAATTACCATGCAATTAGCATGTGACTAATTGGTTAGACCTTACATTGTGCCATGTGTACAATTAACAACAAATGCCAATATGATACATGACGTGTTTATTAACCTAGAGAGACTTAGCATAAACTAATGAGATGTGTTCTTTAGCAAATTAAAAGGGGACACATATTTGTAGGTTAATTTTTTATTGCATTACAAGGTGACATGTGGCATTTTGTAATAATATTTTATCAAATTACAAAAAAACATGTGGCAATTTATAGGTAGCCTAGGGAAGCTTAAATACTTGGGTTGAATCCACATAGGTAGGTTAATAGGTTGGCCTATTTACTTATCTACCTAGCTTAGCCCTACCTACCTATGCTGAGTAGGTAGGTTTAGGCTAAATAAACAACTAAGTAGGCCCAGGTTAGGAAAGAAATGAAGTTTTTTGTATCTTATTTTATTTCAAGTTTAACATTTAAAGGTCAAGTCTATTTGATTGGTTCATCCCAAATGACACTTGATTTTTAATGTATTTTCAATGTTCTACTCCATTTAACTTTATATAGTTTCCAAATTTGAAAGTAAAGACAAAAGATATGAGATAATTTTTTAGTTGCAATCTAGTTGTAACCTACTCATATATACTAACAACTATTAATTAAGTAATTATGTTAAGTTAGGCTAGGTTAAACTAATGATTTACGTTAGGTTTAATTTAGTTTACCTCTTAACTATGTCCATTATTATAAGTAAAAAACATTAATAGATAATAATTATATATTATTATTAATGTAGCTAGTAGCTAACCTAGCTAGATATTTTATTATTCTTATTATCTCACTTGTTATAGCTATTTATTAATTTTAATAGCTATAGTCATCTTTTAAAAATAATTCATGGTCATAACATTAAATATAATTTAAATAAATAAATTTCTATATTTTAATCAAATAAATATTTAATAATCATATTATTATTTATTAAAATATTAATGTAACTAATGGCTAGCTATTTTTTAATTATTACTTTTCTTACTATTTCATTTGTTATAACTTTTATTTCCAATTTTGAGAATTCAAGTATCAAATTATAGATTCAAAAAAAAAATCATAATTCAAATATAAAATTTTTAATTGAAATAATAATTTCAATTTCGAATAATAATTCTCAAATTTGAAATATCCACTTTTCTAATTCTTTTATGGTTTTACACTTTATTTATTGCTTATGGTTCTTGAAATTTTGTTGTAGTGTTGTGTATATTTTTTACTCTAATGTGTAGCACTAACTAAACTACACATTTGTGATGGAAGCCTACAATGATGATATAATTTAGATTGAAAAATGTGATTGAAGTTTTGGTACCTATTCAACATTGGCATACACTATATGTGTCACCCAATCTTTAGTTGAGAAGTACCTAAAAATGTTTTGGAGAAAAAATCAAGGACGCTTTGAAATTGTAAGGTGACTTGAAATGATTCAAGATTGGATGGTGAAATGACTTGTGCACGCCCTAGAACATTTGAAAAGACATTTCCTTAAGAAGCATTGATAAGGTATTTTCTTTAGAGCAAATAAGCCAAGGTGTTGGTCAACCTTGGAATCCATAACTTCATTCCCAATCTCAAATGGATTTAAATTCTTGGTTTGAATGGAGTTCATCAAATTAGGTTGTTGGGTCCACCACATGAATCACAAGTTCAATGGTTGAATGTTATGTCAATTAAAATTTAGAGAAGAAAAAACGTGCCCAAAATCGGTCACTACAACCACACAATTTCAAGTTGTTGAAGAGTTTCCAAAGTCCACTCCACAATGCACACAAACATGACTTATATATAAGAGATTTTTCAACACTAGAGTTTCAAACTTGAGGGGCAACTAACTACCCAATTGGTCTAGTAAGAAGGGACCCTTGGACTCTAGTTAAGGATTTTGCCACAAGGGGGAGAACCTAGTATCCCTTATGTTATTGTTATGGGGTTGACTTGGTTTTATGTCCTTTTAAAACACCATACATGTTTTTCTTTCATATTTCACATGCAACCTTTGAGTCCCATTTGTTTATCTTTTTAGACTCATCATCCATACATGGGGCTTGCATACTTTCATAGATGTGGCCATTGGTGGCTTCACAAGATATTATCATATCCTCTCACATTCTACCATCCAATAGCTATTTTAAAGGATTTCAATAAATTTTATTTATTTATATTTCAATTGTTTGGTGAATACATGTCAAGGAAAGGAACTATGAATATCTCTTAACCTAAAGGATAAGCTCCTTATGAGGGGTGGAAATTTTCAGAGGTTTAGTTAAATAAATAAGTTGATTTTATATATACTTACCCTATAACAAAGTTTGGAATTCCAATGGCTCCCAAAGGTCACCTTGGGTGAATCAACACCCATGTTGGTTGGTACCATGGTAAAAATCCCAAAAGACATTTAAATTATTTCTAAAATATTACAAATATCCCATGCTTAGACCCAAAAGCATTTTATTCTAAGCATGGGATATTTGTAATATTTTAGAAATAATTTAAATGTCTTTTGGGATTTTTGAATTGTGAGTTCAAATCTAATATTTTTTGGAGCTTAATAACACCACTAAGAGGCCTCACTCAAAAAGGTAAAGGTACCAACATGGGTGCTAGTACCCCCTAGCCCCCATGTTCTTGTCATTGTTTACTTGTTTTCTTTTTTTTTAGTTTGACACAAATGGAAAACTCCATTGCCCAAGAAAAAAAAAAAGTACTCCAAGCTCATTGTCGCTATTATTTTTCAATGAAGGGTTTTTTCTATGCATTGGAAAAAAATGCAAGCATCCTAAATCTAGCCAAAATGAAGTAGCCCCACCAACACACACCAGGTGGGGTTGATTCATGGAGGGTGGACATGAAATGTTTCTCTATTGGCCTCTTATCCCATACAAGTACAATGGTTAGGTTTTTTCTTTAACAATTTGACTATTATTGTGCAATAAAACTAGAATAAATTAATATAGCCCCCTACTTATTTGTACCACCTCTTGTCCCCCTTAGCACTAACTACTCACCCACACGCCCCTTACCTACCCATGAACTATCTACATGCATGTACCTACTTATATATCACATGTTTGCTTCTACCTACTTACTAACTACCAACATGGCCCTACTACAAACCTACTATATGCCACTACTACCTAATAGACTTACAAGCCCCTCCCCCCCCCAATACCTATTAACAATTACATGTGTCTACCTACCTTTTAAGTAGCTACCTACTTGCCCCTATCTACCTAATCATGGTTATAGACATGCTTGAATCAATAATGATTTCGAATCTATAGTCACCAACTTGTTCATTTGCCTTTTATTTGTTCAACATAGCATTCTTACTTATCTCATTTGTTCACATTCAGTTTTAGATCTTTCATGTTACAAAATGAAACCTTATTCCCAGTAGGGAAATCCTTGGCCGAAGAACATTCATAAACAAGGAAAGTCAAATAATGGCATCCTAATATGCATAATTTGTGTTTATATTTTAAAAGTAAATTTTGCAAAGTGGTGAAGTTTTGCTTTAAAAAGCACATTTTACATTGGGAAACATGTTTTTTTCAAAAAATAATTTAATTTTTAAAATCATAAAGTGTTAAAACTTTGTCACAAAAAAATCATCACATCTCAATACTTTGAATTTTTCATAACAAAATTTCAATCCCGAACACCAAAAAACTAAAACCTCATTGACATTACGTAAGTTTTGGCAAATTTTTAATCTTATACAAATAAGATATATTGCAACAAGTACTGACAAGCTCTTTTTTTTTTTCTTTTTCTTTTTTTTTTGTAGTGGAGTGGTGAGAAAGAAGAAAAAGAAGGATAAATGAAGAGAAAATAATGGAGAAGAAAAACCAGAGGAGGATGTGTTGTATCTACTACCTATGGTGAAACTCTTCTGCATGGTGAAAAGGACAAAAAGATGTGGGAGAAAAAACAAGAATGAAGTGAAGAAAATTAAAGAGAAAATGAGCCAAGAAGAAGGGCTTAGGTACTTCCATTATATCTGGTGAAGCTCCTCTATTTGGTGGAGTGAGGAAGGAGGAAATGAAGGATAGGAAGAAGAGCAAAGGGGGAAAAAAATCCCTTGAAACTTACTTGCAAAAAGGTTCAAGTATACACTTGATAGACTTGATTTAAGGAGGATAAGTATTAGGGACATGATCTCCCTATTCATTTGATCAATACTCACAATCTTACTCATTATTGTCCTTTAATTTGTAATTTGTAATATTTTTTGTAATATTTTTTATTTTAAATATATTTTTTGTCCTTTAATTACCACTCTTTTGGTTCCCTTAAACTTGTACAATTAGTTACTAGAAAAGGATTCGCTTAAAGTAGAACCCATCTGCTCTCTGATTTTAGCCTCTAGCTTTTGAAGAGAAAATTTTAGTTTCCCCAAAAAAATTTAATTTGATGGAACCTTGAGTGAGGTAAAAAGCCTTATTTGTCAAATTCTTAAACCTTTCTTTTCCAAAGAATGGCTCAATACTTTCCTCAATTTTTGGTCTTGTTGGAGTTCATTCGGGTTTCCATTTGGGTTGCAAAATTTGAAATCACCTATTTAAAACCACAGACATGAACAATTAGAACCCCCATGACCACAGAAAAAGCTCTGAATTTATGGGAATGTTCTCTATTCTTTAAATTTTAATTTAAGTTTCACTTTGAAAATGTGAAAAAGAGATAAGAATAATGGTAATGGTAGAGATAAGAATTAATCGATTTAATAATATCCCACCAACCCCTCCTCCCCCCTAACTTTTTAATTCTCAATTTGTATTGAATTTGTAACCATGAAAATACTCAAAATGCAATCATTCTTGCACTGTAGGTCTAAGAATTACAATCTCACCCTAGTGTCATCTAGGGCTTTACAGTGGTACTAAGAACATGGTGGGGTTGGTTCCACAAACACAACATGGGCATGGGGGTTTGGTGATCTCAACATGACAAAACAAGGGGTGTGCCACATTGTGGCCTTGCCATTTACATTAAAAAGTATGTTAATGCAAAAGAAGAATTCTGGAAACTCAAACATTTCACCATCCAAAAATATAATCTTCAAAAAATCCTCTAAAAGAAACCAAAATCCTTTAAGATATTATAACTCTATACTAATCTCAAGTTTCAACACAAGCCAAAATATTTAGCTTTAAAAAATCCTCATATAAAAATAAACCTATTGCCTAGGGGCCAAAATCCCTCTAGCTATTATACTCTATAATGAATCTAAACACTTGCCTTGGCAGGAATGGCCAACAAACAATCAAATTGGCTTCTTCAATAGTAGGATTTTTGGGTGACTAGTAGGGGGATGAAAAGAATCAAAGACAAGCCCTTGTTATGAAACTCTCCAATCTTATGACAAACACCAAGGGTGATTTATTATGGCTACTTTGTGAAAGGCTCCAACACAAGAGATTTCAAATTTGGCATGAGGAGAGGAATAGGAACTAGTGCAAAAAATTGGGGGGTAGGAATTGGGCATGTGAGTGGTTTGAGGCAATGTTGGGCAACTAGGGTAAATATGCCCCCCACCAAACATCACCCGGTAACCAAATGCTAGGCTAGTGTAGACCAGGCCTCCTAAAAGGTGGTATCTGCCACCCCGTGCCACATTTAGCTTAAAAGTGGCACACCAAGCAAATTAAGAGTGGCATCCATGTGTAATGTGTATTGAAAAGGCAAATACAATTCAAATTTTGGTTAGGCGATCATGCTACTTGGTTGCAAATATGCCTTTGAATGCAAGGTTGGTCAACGACTTTCAATTCGAGTTTTTCTCCCATTTTAGAATGGAAAAATTTGAATTGACTAAAGTGGTATTCGTGAATGACGTCACCAGATAGGATGAGAAGCAACAGAGAGCCTGGTACCTTCCCCTCATCGAATCCCAGGCGCAATTGAACATTGTCATGTGATCTTGTGCGTCGATGTTCTGTTTCAGTTCAATCTCGACTCCATAGTCCTTAACCAACTTCATGTGATCTCGCTCCACATCTTCAATTTGTTAGGTGACCAGAACATTGACAAATGGGTGTGACATGGATCCAAAATGTTACGAATGAAATCCCTTAGACACAGATGAATAAACTAGGCAAGCATTATCAACGACACTTCCATCATGGCGGCCTCATTGTTGGAGTCCCGCTCTGCTTGGATTTGACACAACTCATTGACCAAGGTGATAGAGAAAACTGCAATGTTGTGAATTGCCGCATTTTGATCTTCAGTAGATAGAGCACTGAACGTGTCACGAGCCTAACTACCCTAATCCTCAATATGTCCTTTGATGGAGGCGATCATCATCCACCATTCATCAACCTTGATGTACGTGTTCTGGTCCAATTCGGTGTAAGATGTGTCCATGTTGTCATGGTAGATGGAGATGTCGATACAGATATTGTTAACGAACACTTTGATTTCTGCCATTTGTCGAAACATCACCAGGTCCTGGCATTACAGCTTGGCGAATGTGACTTGCATTGTTTCGAACAATGGGGTGACCACAACACACAGGATCCACCACGTTGGTGACGGAATTTGGATTGGTTACTTCTGCTCGATGTACTACAGCAATCAACAACAGTGATGGAGAAACCATTTTAGCATCTTCCCAAACACCACCCACCACATTGTGTCCTTGGGGCATTTTGCACCATCCATCTCCATGATCAAGTT